>Ga0194116_10003349_pt1 | contig 19398 bp, 18 predicted proteins | sample TA2MahsurfametaG_4_FD_148617 | JGI IMG/M metagenome (GOLD analysis project Ga0194116, IMG submission 148617) | Freshwater microbial communities from Lake Tanganyika, Tanzania - TA2015008 Mahale S9 surface | ecosystem: Environmental > Aquatic > Freshwater > Lake | place: Tanzania: Lake...
CACTTGGCAGTCCATTCCCTTCCATGAGACACCGCCCCCACAGACAAACAACCTCGTCATGGGCGTGCCGTTGGTGGTGCGGGGGGATTACCGCATCGCCGATGCAAATGGGAACGGGATCAGCGATACTTGGGAGACACGGTACTTTGGTGCGGTTAGGGCCGGCTATTCCGGTCGCGAGGACACGGATGGGGATGGGGTTTCGGACGGGGTGGAATGGCAGATGGGCACGGTGCCGACAGATCCGTCGAGCCGACTCGTCCTGGGCGCTCCCGAGGTGTTATTGGACGGCCGGGTCCGGTTCCAGTGGCCGACCGTTGCCGGCTACGAGTACCGGTTCGAGACCAGCAGCGATCTGACGCGATGGCTCCCGGCGAGTGGCGTGGCTCGTGGGACCGGGGTACCGCTGGGTGTCACGCTTCCTGCGCTGGATCCGCGGATCCCGTTCTTCTTCAGAATCCTCGTGATCCAATAGTCCAGATCGAAGGAGTCTCCCCATCGGTTCCGCTGTCGGGAATCAGCGGTCGATCGCAGAAAGAATCATCTGCACCGTCTTCTCGAGGCCACCCTGGTTGGACTGGACGACCTCAGCGGCCCGTTGGCCCATGAGTCGGCGGCGTGCTGGGTCCTCGAGCAGCTCGCCGATCCGCTGTTGTAGTTCGGACTCATCTGCAACCTGAAGTGCTCCACCCCGATCAAGGAACTGCGGGATGATCTGGGCGAAGTTTTCCATGTGGGGACCGAACAGGACCGCCTTGGCGAGCGTGGCGGGTTCGATCGGATTCTGTCCGCCCTGTGCGGTGAGGGATTTTCCGACGAAGACGAGGTCGGCAACCTCATAGAAGTGGCGGAGCTCCCCGGTGGTGTTCACGAGGAGGCAGTGGACCGTTCCGGCGGCCTTCCGGGTCTTCGACGTGATCTCGCTTCGGTAGACGAACGGGATCCTGAGTCGTCCCAGCTCCTTGCCAACTTCCCCGCCGCGCTCGTGATGACGAGGCACGAGGACCAGGAACAGGTCGGGGAAGCGCTCCTTCAACCGTTCCACGATGGCGGCCAGGATGGATTCCTCGCCCGCATGGGTGCTTCCGGCGACCAGGATCGGCGCTGTTTCGGGAACCCCGATCTGGTCCAGCAGGGCGCGGGCATCCAGCCGGGCATGACCCACGGCGCCCCCCTCGAACTTCAGGCTGCCCACCACGTGGATGGACTCCGCTCGTGCCCCAAGGTTCCTCAGCCGTTCCGCGTCTGCCTGATTCTGGGCGCCGATCCCGGCAAATCCGCGGAAGAAGGGTTCGAACAGTCCCCGGGCCCAGCGATACCCCCGATAGGAGCGATCCGAGATCCGTGCATTGACCAGAAAGTATGGGATGCCCCGCCGCTGCAGTCCCCAGACCATGTTCGGCCAGATTTCAGCCTCCACGAAGACCATGGCCTCTGGGTTGATCATTCCGAGTGCCCGCTGGACGTGCTTCCTGCGGTCGATGGGGTAGTAGATCTTGGAGACCTCCGCTGGAAGGCGTCGCCGCAGTTCGGCCATGCCGGTGGAGGTCGTTGTGGAAACGATGAATTTGTGGTTTGGAAGGCGTGCGGAGAGGGCTTCGATCAAGCGGACGCAGAGTGCCGCCTCTCCGACGCTCACGGCATGAACCCAGATCGTCCGACGGTTGGTCAGGGCCTGCTTGAGCTTCGCGCTGTACTGCCCGAACCGTTCCCAGAAGCCATCCGCCCAGCTTCCGCGCCGATGCATCTTGAGGAAGTAGAACGGCGCGCTGAGTAGGAAACCAATATCGAAGAGAACGTTGTAGATCAGACGCATCGAACCTGGTTGCAGTCGCCAAGACTACCTCGGAAGACGTTGATGGCCAACCTGTTGTTTTGATCCAATGGGCGCTGGCCACCTTGAGACCGAACCGTGGGATCGAGGGATGACTTCGGGATGGACGGCTTGGTTCTGGGGGGTGGTGGAGCCGAGGGGATTCGAACCCCTGACCTTCTCATTGCGAACGAGACGCTCTACCAACTGAGCTACGACCCCGTTCCCCGGAAAAACGACGGCGTAGATCGCAGAGCGGTGGACCGAAGGCAAGTTCCTTTCACGCCAACAGGCGCTCCAGGGCCTTCCGGATCGGGGTGGAAGGTTTTTGGGATGGGGCCTTCGGGTTCCATGGCACCCTGTGGATCCGGGCTGGGGGGATATGTTCGGCGAGCACCAGCGCATTGGATGCCGTTGATTCGTCAGGTGACGCTGGATCCATGAGGATCAGATGCCCACGACGTGCAGACCTTTTGGGCAACGCAGCGAACACAAGTCGGGATTGGTTGATGGCCCCGAGCCGGTTGGGGCAGACGACCAGCGGGATGGCGTCGAGACCTACGATCAGCTCACGGGCGCTGAATCCCACCCCAAGAGGGCTCAGGATTCCGCCGGCGCCCTCGATGAGCAGCTTTGGAGTGGCCTCCGAGGCGCGACGGAGGAATGTGAGGGTTTGCCGGAGTGTAATCCTGCGTCCCTCTTTCCGAGCTGCCAGGCTTGGCGTGAGCGGGTGGGGGAAATGCCAGGGGTTGATCGCATCCAGGTCGAGCCGCCCCAGTTGGGCCTGTTGGATCAATTCTGCATCGGAGCGGTCTCCCGAGCAGAATGGCTTCACCGCCAGGAAGTCAGCCCGTCGCCGCTCCAGGTGGTTGGCTAGCAGGACGGTGAGGAAGGTCTTCCCGACCTGTGTGTCGGAGCCCGTGATGAACCAGATTCGGGGGGGCATGATCAGTCGGGTGCTTGCGTAGTGACGATGTTGCCGCCACGATAATCGGGGGCGGACGAGCAGCTTTATGTACCTCTTTCCGCGGAACAAAAGGCGTTGACTTTACGGACCTCCTGCCTAGGCTCAGGTTATTACGTAATCAATCCCCAAAGGGCTTCCCAATGAACTATTTTGGACATTTTTCTCGGACGGTCTGCCTCGGAGCCATGGTCTCCTTGGCAGTCAACCTTGCGGTCGCTGCTCCTCAGGCTGGACGTGCGAAGGTTGTGCAGGTGAGCGGCTCCGCCTACGTCGGCTCGGCTGCTGCCGCGGTTGGCAATGAAGTCGGTGCCGGTTCGATCATCAAGGCTGGACCTGCTGCGGAAGTGGTCCTGAACTTGGGATCGAACGGTGGTTTGACGCGCATCATGGAGGACAGCGTCGTCACCATCGACCAGCTGACGGTGGACGGCACGGGATCCGAGAAGGTGGTCAACACGGTGATGACCCTCAAGTCCGGCAAGCTTGAATCCCAGGTCAGCCGGCTGTCCAAGAATTCAAAGTATATTGTCCAGACCCCTTCGGGCTCGATCTCGGTCAAGGGTACTCTGTTCACAGCGTACGCGACCGGGGCCGTCCTTGTCTGGGAGGGCTGTGTGGAAGTCACTGTCAAAGATCCTCAGACGGGACGTGAGACCAAATACACGGTTTGCGCCAACCAGTTGTTCGACCCAAACATCCCTGGCGTCGCTTTGATTCCTGCCGGCACGGGAGCCCCTGCTTTTGCCGCGTCTCGCTTGGGTGGTATGGGGCCTGGCGCAGGTGCGGGTTCCGGTGGTGGCTTGGCCGCGGGCTCTGTTGGAGTCGCGGTGTTCGTTTCTCCGACCCAACCCGCTCCTCCGACCCAACCAACTCCTCCGACCCAACCCGCTCCTTGATCCTCTGAGGATCTCTTATAGGCCCGAGGGTTTTCCCTCGGGCCTTTTTGTTTTTTCCGGCTTCCACTTGTCGAATGAGCCCGAGGGCTATCCAGCCTTCTTCCTCCAGCAACCACCGAGAGTCGTGACTGCACCGTTCAACAGGTCTTTTCCTCCTTTTGGAGTCCTGTCCCTGGAAACCCGAATGGCTTAGGCCACAGCCGGACTGCGAAGAAGGACTGCCTTCAGCCTCCCTGGCTTAGGGCTCCTCAGCAATCTGATGGATCACGTATCCAGCCGCTGCGAATCCAAAGACACCCGTGACGAAGGTGGCGGAGCCGTAGCCTTGCTGGCAGTTCATGCGCGGTGGGGATCCACGGGATGGGGTTCCAGGTTCCTTAAGAGTCCCACCGTCGGATTCACACGTCCGGGGATTGGAGTGCTGAGGCTGGGGTGTCTCGGGGGAATGAACTGTCGGCAACCCCCAGACCTTGCGGTCACCGTTGAATCCAGAGGCACGTCGAAGCCTTCCCCGAAGGTCCGCAAGAAGACGGTCGTGAGTGACTTCCGCAAGGTCCGTGATCCGGATCCGGGTCGGATCCTTCCGCCCCCCGGCAGCCCCGGAGATGACCAGCCCAAGGGCGCGGTCCTGGCAACCCAGGATCAGTCGACACTTGTTGGGTGAGGAATCGATGGCGTCGACGACCCAGTGTCCGTGACGCCCGTGGAATTCATCCAGGATGCGGTCGGTAGACGCTTCGGTCAGAAATTCCTGAAAACAATGGACCGTGCACTCTGGCTGGATCGACCGCACGCGTTCGGCCATGACCTCCACCTTTGGCCTCCCAATCGTCTCCTGGAGCGCGGGGACCTGACGATTGATGTTGCTGATACAGATGTCATCGAGATCGACGAGCGTCAGGGTCCCGACGCCGGACCGGGCGAGCGCCTCAACAGCCCACGAGCCTACCCCACCGATACCGATGACGGCGACGTGGGCTTGTCTCAACCGAAGCAGGGTCTCGGCTCCATAAAGCCGTCCCAAGCTGCCGAACCGGAAGTCGTAGTCGCTCACAGCCCTGCGAATCTACGTGGATCTCCCATCCTGTGAAGGCTTGTGGTTCCTCGGGTCCGATCCCTTGGCGCACAAGGTCCGGCCTGCTTGAATGCCCACGGTGCTGGTCATGTTCCACAAACCCTATGGGGTCCTTTCTCAGTTCACACCGGATGGATCCGTCAACCGGACCCTTGCGGACTTTGACCTGCCGTCGCGGGTCTATCCGTTGGGAAGGCTGGACGCGGATTCAGAGGGGTTGTTGTTGTTGACGGATGAGACAGGCCTGAATTCCCGTCTCCTGTTACCAAAGCACTGTCATCGACGGACCTATTGGGCACAGGTCGAAAGGATTCCGTCGGTGGAGGCGTTGGGTCGCCTCTCTGGTGGGTTGAGGATTCAGGGCTACTTCACGCTCCCTGCCAACGTCTCCATCCCGGATCCCCAGCCGGTTCTGCCGCCCCGGGATCCCCCGATTCGGTTCCGGAGGAGCGTCTCCGACTGCTGGATCGCCCTTGAACTGGTCGAGGGTAAGAACCGTCAGGTCCGGCGGATGACGGCCGCGATCGGACATCCGACGCTCCGCCTGATCCGGGTTCGCATCGGGGATTTTCCGCTGGGAGATCTCCCGGCCGGTTCGTGGAGGCAGCTCACGCCGGCCGAGCGCTCGGCGGTGTTTGCATCCGGCTCCCGATGAGTCGGAGTTTCCGGATGGTTGGGGCTCCAGCGGACCTTCCCTACTGCCCGTTGCCAAGGTCCATGGGTGGGCCCTTGAACCTCCGGCGTTCGACGGCGAACCACAGCACCAACATCAACCCAAGCGTTCCTCCCAGGATCGGCAGAGCCTGCTGGTTGGGCGGCTGCACCCCGAGCACCAGGAGGAACAGACACCCAGCCGCGGAAATGAAAGCGAGTGGCCGGTAGGCGGCTCCCAGCTCCCAGGGACCAAATCGTGTCCAGGTCCGCTCGTGGGCCCAGAATCCTGCGGCAATCGGAAGGGCGTACGAACAGTACAGGAACACCGTGCCAATCGCGGCGATGGTTTCATAGCGGAGCAGCACGACGAGGAGTGCGGACAGCATGCCGGAAGACCATACGGCAATCGAGGGTGACTGGGTCGCTGGATCGACCTTCCGCAGCCAGCGCGAAAGGGGTAGTCCACCATCTCTGGCGAAGGCGAACGTCATTCGGGAAATCGATGTGAGGGCTGCCAGCCCACAGAGGTATTGGGCCAGGACGATCCCGATGAGGAAAGCCGTGCCCAGCGGCGCGGGCAGGGTCTTGCGCAGGATCCAGGGTACCACGGAGGAACCCTGATCGGCCGCCTCCTGCAGGTTCGGAATCGCGAGCAGGAGAGCCACGATCATGAACCAGCCGAATGCGGCGGAAATCACCACCGATCTGACGATTCCGCGGGGCACGTTGACGGCCGCGCTCACGGTTTCCTCCGACGTGTGGGCCGAGGCGTCGAAGCCCGTGATGGTGTAGGCCGGGAGCAGGAATCCGAGGCAGAAGAGCCATGGAAGATTCTCCTGTCGCGCAAAGACCGGCGCATCAGCCGGTAGCCCGCTGAGGTTGGTGAACGTCCAGAGACGGGCCCATTCAAACCGAGGGGTGGCAAGGAACAGCGAAACGGTGAGGACCGTCGCCACGGCGAGGATCAGCCACCCGCTGAAATCCGTGAGGAGCGTTGTCAGGCGGATGCCACGGTGGTTGAGCAGGGCCTGTGACAGGGTCATGGCGACGATGGCGATGACCTTGACCATCGCGGGATTGGATCCGGCGGGGAGCCCGAGGGCGGCGACGGCGAAATCGAAAGTCCCGGCGTTGATGGCGGCGAGCACCGTGAGAAGTCCCCCGAGGTTCAGCCAGGCCGTGACCCAGCCGCAGGCCCGACCGCCGAGGATGCTGCCCCAGTGGTAAAGCCCGCCAGCGGTCGGGAATGCCGATGCGATCTGTCCCATGGTAAGGGCGACTGCGAGGGAGAACAGCGATACCAGTGGCCAGCCAATCCCGATGCTCGCCCCGCCGGCGCTGTTGAGTCCGACGTGGAACGAGGTGATTCCTCCGGCCAGAATGCAGATGATCGCGAAGGAAATCGCGAAATTCGAGAAGGCTCCCATCCGTCGGGCGAGCTCCTGGCGGTAGCCCAACCGATTGAGCACCGATTCATCCGATGGGATCTGCGGATCACCAGGCATGCTTGGTGGGGTCAGGGATGAACGTCACCAACACTCCTGATAGAGGTCACGGAGGTCGGCCTGTGTGACCGGGATTGCGTTCGTCCGGTGGCATGGATCCTCCCAGGCCAGGGAGGCGAGTTCATCCAGCTGGTCTGAACGCACCCCGTGCTCGCGGAGTTTCGAATTCAGACCCAGGTCGGCGAGGAACTGGGACACGAAGCCCACGGTCTGGCAGTCGGCTTCACCGTTGGTGCAGCGCACGATATCCAAACCACAGGCGATGCCCACGCGGCGATAGAGACCCGGCTTCCGCCGCGCGTTGAAGTTCATCACCGCGACCAGACAGAGGGCATTGGCGAGTCCGTGATGCATTCCGCAGAGGGTCGACAAGGGATGGGCCAGCGAATGGACAGCCCCTAGATCCTTTTGGAAGGCAACAGCACCCATGGCTGCTGCCACCAGCATCCTGCCCCGGGCGTCCAGATCCGACCCGTCTCGGAAGGCCCGTGGCAGGGCCTCCACCACGAGGCGGATGCCCTCCAACGCAATGCCGTCGCACATCGGGTGGAAATCAGGGCAGGTGAAGCTCTCGATGCAGTGGGTCAGGGCATCGGCACCTGTCGCCGCCGTAAGCTTCGGCGGAAGTCCCGTGGTGAGCTCCGGATCGAGGATCACGAGTTTCGCGAGCAGCTCGGGATGGAACAGCACGGCCTTCCGACGGGTTGCATCGAGCGTGATGACGGAGCTGCGTCCCACCTCGCTGCCGGTGCCAGCGGTCGTGGGGATCGCAATCAGTGGGGCGAGGCCCGACCAGTCGACCGGCTGGTCATAGAACTTCGCGAGCGGGAACGTGGGATGCTTGGCTAGGAGCCGTGCGGCCTTGCCGGCATCGAGCGGGCTGCCCCCTCCGATGGCGATCACCCCGTCACACCCATGTTCGCGGAACAGGGCGGCCGGAATCCGCACATCGTCCTCGATGGGATTCGGGTGGACGCCGTCGAAGACGAACCATTCCCGGCCGCGTCCGGAGTCACCGAGAGTCGTTGTCAGTCGACGGAAGGCATCGGTCTTGGCGAGACCGGAGTCGGTCACCACCAGCGGGCGGCGGATTCCCAGGCTGGCGAGGGAGTCGGGCAGTTCAGCCAGGGTTCCGGCCCCGAACCGTGTCTTGGTTGGGAACGAGAAGGTCTTGGGACTCATTGTGGAAGGATCCTAGGCAGGGGGGTGGGGGCGGGCGAGGCGCAAGTCGGCACTCCCAGACTCGTATTGCGGCGCCCTACCTGCCCGGGCAGGAGGGTCCAGTAGCAATGGCTTTGGTAACATCCTCGTGGCACCATGACTCAGAGCGTCGGGCAACCGTGAGTTCTGGAGGATGGCGATGGGTGCGACGGTCGGGAAACGACTTCGGTTGGCGCAAGTGGGAGTCCCTCGGGTGAGCGAAAGGCTTTACCTCCGGGTGATCTTCCGGTTCGGATGGAGGGGTTGACGGCAATCCTCGGGATTTCGGCGTTCTACCATGACAGCGCTGCGGCCTTGGTGGTCGATGGCGAGATCGTGGCTGCGTCGCAGGAGGAGCGGTACACCCGTCGACGTCACGACGCCGACTTCCCGGATCACGCCATTGAGCAGTGCCTCCGTCAGGCCGGCCTCCGACGTGACCAGCTGGACTACGTCGCCTACTACGAAAAACCGCTGACGAAGTTCGATCGCTTGCTCCAGACCTATCTGGCCTACGCCCCGGCGGGCTTCCCGAGCTTCCGGGTTGCCATGCCGGTGTGGATGAGGACCAAGGTCCACCTTCGCCGACTGCTGCGGTCGAAATTCCGGGACGCATCGAAGGTCCGCCTGGTCTTCACCGACCATCACGAAAGCCATGCTGCGAGTGCCTTCTTCCCAAGCCCTTTCGATCGGGCGGCGTTCCTCACCCTTGATGGAGTGGGTGAGTGGAGCTGCACGACCTTCGGATCGGGTTCTGGGAATCGGATCGAGTTCGGCGGGCAGATGAGGTTCCCGCACTCGTTGGGGCTCCTTTATTCCGCTTTCACCTACTACTGCGGTTTCAAGGTCAACAGTGGGGAGTATAAGCTCATGGGGCTCGCGCCCTACGGGAAACCCATCTATGCGGATCTGATTCAGCGTGAGCTGATTAATCTGCGGCCAGACGGGAGCTTCCGACTGGACCTGCGCTACTTCAAGTTCTGTGAGGGCCTGCGGATGGTGAACGGGAGGTTCGAGGCCCTCTTCGGTGGGGCCGCCCGACATCCTGAATCGAACCTCGAGCAGCGGCACATGGATCTTGCTGCCAGCATTCAGATGGTCCTCGAGGACATCGTGCTGAGGATCGTGCGCGAGGTGCATCGCCGGACCGGTATGGACCGGCTGGTGCTGGCTGGCGGCGTAGCGCTGAACTGTGTCGCTAATGGCCGGATCCTCCGGGAGGGGCCCTTCAGGGACATCTGGGTCCAGCCGGCCGCGGGCGATGCAGGAGGAGCCCTAGGGGCGGCGTTGTTCGTCTGGCACCAACTGCTGGGTCGGCCCCGCAACCCGGCTGGAGGTGATATTCAGAAGGGAAGCCTGCTGGGGCCCTCCTTCACCTCCGATGAGGTGGCTCGTGTCCTCGAGTCCAAGGGCCGGGCCGGCCGTCGTTTCACCGACGAGAAGGCTCTTCTGGAGGAGGTCTCGAGGCACCTCGCCGATGGCAAGATCGTCGGGTGGTTCCACGGCCGCATGGAATTTGGTCCGAGAGCGTTGGGTGCCCGGAGCATCCTTGGGGATCCGAGGAATCCCGCCTCCCAGACGACCATGAACCTCAAGATCAAGTTCCGGGAGAGCTTCCGGCCCTTCGCGCCTTGTGTGCTCCGGGAGCGTGCCTCCGAACATTTCGACATCGCTCCGGAGCACGAGAGCCCCTACATGCTTGTCGTGGCCCCCGTCCATGAGCGGCACCGGATCCAGCTCAACGAATCGGACCGAAAGACGATGGAGAGTTCCCCCGACCTTCGGGAGCGCGTGCGCATGTCGAGGTCCCATCTACCGGCCATCACCCATGTCGACTACAGCGCCCGAATACAGACAGTCGACGCGGAGCGGCATGGCCGCTTTTACCGCCTCCTCAGGACCTTTGAGCGTTTGACCGGCTGTCCTGTCGTGGTGAACACGAGCTTCAACGTCCGAGGCGAGCCTATTGTGTGCACGCCGGAGGAGGCACTCCGTTGCTTCCTGGCCACCGAGATGGATGTGTTGGTCCTGGAAGACTTCGTACTGGTGAAGACCGAGGCGGAGCGTCATGCGGCCGCAAAGGAGCGCGAGGAACACCTGTCCAAGTTCGACCTCGACTAAACTCGTACCGAAACACCCTATGGATTGGTCAATCGTCAAAGCTGAGCCTAGCCAGAAGGTGCTGCGCCAGTTTGCGGGTATATGGCTCGTGCTGTTTCTTGGAATTGCCGCTCAGAACCAGTTTCTGAAGTCGAGGCCGATGGTAGCATTGGCGTGTACTGTTGTGGCGCTGGTTGTAGGCCTTCCTGGTCTCCTTCACCCTCCACTCGTCCGGTGGATCTATTCCGGATCCATGGTTTTGGCGTTCCCCTTTGGCTGGTGTGTCTCGAACCTCCTCTTGGCCGCCATGTACTTTGGGGTAATAACCCCTATCGGTCTTGTTCGGAGGTGGCTGGGTCGAGACGAGTTGGGCCTCCGTTCCGGATGCGGCCGGCAGAGTTTTTGGGATCCGAAACCGGCTCCCAATGATGTTTCCTCCTATTTTCGACAGTACTGAACCCTCACCTGAAAGCCCATGAATCAGGATCCAAGCGAGTTTGAAAAATCCGCATTAAAAGCCGGCCGTACGGGCCTGTTCGGTGAACTGTGGGGCTTCATGAAGGAGAACAAGCGGTGGTGGTTGTTGCCAATACTGGTGTTCCTCCTGATTTTTGGAACGTTTCTCATACTCGGTGGAACCGGGGCGGCACCGTTCATCTACACTCTTTTCTGACAGATCGCCCTCTCCGATGTCAGCGGCTCGTTCCTCGGCATGGAAGAAATTGGTCCTTCTTTCGAGCACCCTCTTCATCTGCATGGTGCTGACAGAGGTTGGCCTGAGGGTTGTTTCGCCGATTCGATCGTTTGTAAACCTTATGACATCCTTCCATCGGACCGACCCGTTGTTAGGTTGGCTTGGTGTGTCGGATCTCGATGCCCGTTTTCACCAGATTGATTTTGATGTGCGAGTGCGCCATGGGAAGGGTGGTTTCAGGCTTCGTGAGGGAAATGTGGCCCCCCTCCCTCGAAGCCCTGTGATCGCCTTTTTGGGGGATTCCTTCACATGGGGTTGGGGTGTGACCGGAGGCCGGCAATTTACCGACCTCGTCCAGGAGCGGCTTGGCGACGGTTTCGACATCCGCAATCTCGGGGTCAACAATTACTCTACCGTTCAGGAGTGGCTCCTTCTCCGGCGCGAAATGTCCAACGGGCTCCATCCGCGTTTTGTGGTCGTTATGCTCTTCAACAACGACTACCAGGAAAACCTGGATCCCGATGTCCGTCGTCCCCGGGTGGTGCTGGAGGCCCAGGATTCTCAGCCGAGGTTTGCTACTGCCACTGAGACCGCGTTGAAGCCGTGGCGGCTCTAGATGAAGAAATCGGCCCTGTTCTCGACGATCGCCTATGTGGTTGATCTCGAGAAGAACAAGCGCAAGGCGAGACGTCTCGCCGAGTCAACTCATGTCGGAGGCCGTCTTTCGGAGGATTCGCGTCGTGCGATGCGCTGGGCACTTGAACGTATCAGAGACACATGCGCGTCTGAGGCTGCCTCGCTCGCCTGTACTTATGTTGCGAGCTTCGAGGATGTTCGAACTGACTTTGATGGCGGAGCACACACCGTGACCCGTGAACTATGTTCCGAACTGGGAATTCCATTCCTCGATCTGACGCCAGCTCTTCGGCATCGGGGTGGCGGCACTCCGGGAAAGTTTTATTTCGAGCACGATATGCATTGGACCGACCAGGGAAACGCAGCCGTTGGTGAGGAGCTTTCCATCTTCCTGAAAAAGCTCCTCTCCCCCCCGAATTCGACTCGTTAGATGGCATTTTTTACCGCAGATCCTCCGGTCTTGCTGACCGGTTTGTTGCGGTGACTCAGATCAGGTTTCGGATCATCCTAGGCTTGTGGAGCGACTACCCCTATCGGCCTGTCTCATCTCGGGTGCCGAGGCCGCCCGGATCGGGCGCGCCCTCGAAAGCGTCTGCGGTCTTGTCTCGGAAATCGTGGTGGTCCTCAACGAGGAGACCAAGGATGGCACGGAGGAGATCTGTCTGCGGCATGGCGCGAGGGTCCACCGGATGCCGTGGAAGGGGTTCCGGGACCAGAAGAACGCGGTCCAGGACCTGGCCGCGCAGCCCTGGATCCTGCAGCTGGATGCCGACGAGGAACTGTCCCCAGAAATCCGCGATCAGATCCGGGGGTTCTTCCGGGGAGACCAGGAACGCTTCGTGGGGGCACGGTTTCCCCGCAAGGTCTGGTTCCTCGGGCGCTGGATCACCCACGGAGACTGGTATCCGGACCGTGTGCTTCGCCTGTACCGTCGGGACTCCGGGTCCTGGGGCGGGGCGGAGGAGCATTGTCGCGTCGAGCTCAACGGGTCCGTGAAGGACCTCACGGCGGACCTGCACCACTACACGAACCCGACGATCACCGCCTACCTTAACAAGGTCCCCTACTACGCCGACCTCTATCTGAAGCGCCAGCTGGAGTCCGAGGCCCGGTGGTCTTCGATGGGGGTGATTGTCCGATCCCTGTGGCGGTTCGTCCGAGCCTATGTGTTCCGGCGTGGCTTTCTGGACGGCTACCCGGGGTTTTTCATCGCCTTCTCGACCGCCTACTCGACGCTGTTCCGTCACACCCGTCTCTACGAACACCGGCAATTGTCATCCCCGCCTCCTGTGCCTCTTGAGGGACCTCCGCTTGACTCCTGATCGAGGGCCACGCCAACGTCGCCGCTGTGATGGGAAGTTCCTTGACGCAGGGTCTCGAAAAGCGTCTGAAGTTCTATTGGAGGTCCGGATCACTTCAATTTGCGATGCGCTGGGATCAGCTCCCATCGGAGCGGAGGCAGTTCCGGTTCGGGGGTTATCCCTTCCACTACAGGACTGGAAGCGACGATGCAGCCGCACTCAACGAGGTGCTCTTCCGCAAGGGGCGTCGGGCCGAGTATCATTTCCCTATCGAGGGGGAGCCCGAGGTGTTGTTCGATATCGGGGGCCACATCGGCTCGGCTTCGGTCTATTTCGCCCGAAGGTTTCCCAAGGCAAGGATCTTCACGTTCGAGCCGGCTCCGGACAACTTCGAGTTGCTCAAGCTGAACACCGCTCCCTACCCAAACATCAAGGTCTTCAATTTTGGCTTGGGCTCCCAGAACGGAACCTTCCGGATGAAGGGGCTTGAACATGGCCTCGACACAGGTGGGCGCAGCCTTATCCCAGAGGCAGGGCTTGGGGGCGATCGAATGCTGGAGGTCCAGATCCGATCCGTCGGGGATTTCCTGAGGGAGAACGCCATCACGAAGGTCGACTTCATCAAGATCGACACCGAGGGAGCCGAATACGACATCCTCACCGCCTTCCCGGAACCGATTCTCAGAGAGGTCAAATGGATGATCGGGGAGCTCCATGATGTCCGGGATTTCGATCTCCTCGCCCACCTGAGCCCCTGGTTCCACATCGGACTCGACAAGGCCAAGGTCCGTTTCCGGTACAGCTGTTTTCGGGCGGTCAATCGGGAGATGGTGGCCCGGTTGAACACCTACGAGTGACAGGTCCGGCTGAGGGCGGCCCGTGACTCGCCCGGGGTATCCATGCCAGTCTGGAGCCCATGATGGACTTCAGAATCCGTGGACTCGTCTTCGTTGGATTGTTGTCCGGTCTTTTTGGCGGGAGGGATGTCGTGGGGGATGCCCAATACACCAACGGTCTAGCCGGGATGGCGATCCTGCGCGCTGCAGTTGCCGTCCCGACGCTGGACATCCCGTCCGACCCCGGATCCTGGGCACGCCGACGGGATGAAATCCGTTCCAATCTCTGGCAGAGCCTTGGAGACCTGCCGCCTCGGTCAAAGGCGTCAACCGTGCGTGTCGTTGAGGCTCACGACCGTGGGGACTGGACCGAGGAGCGATTCGAGTTCGACAACAGTGCCGGCTCCCGGGTTCCCGGAGTCCTGCTGTTGCCCAAGAAGCGATCGGGCAAGATCCCGGGAATCCTCTATTGCCACTGGCACGGGGGTGAATACGACGGCGGCAAGTCCGAGCTGTTCCAGGCTCGGCACACGCCCCTGGAACCCGGGCCTGAGTTGGTGCGTCGAGGCTACGCGGTGGTCGCCATCGATGCGCCCTGCTTTGGGGAGCGACAGGGTAGGGGTCCGGACGGGCTCAAGGGTTCGGCCGGTGAGCTGAGCGCCTCGAAGCTCGAGCTGTGGCTGGGACGATCCCTTTGGGGGATGATGCTCCGGGACGATCTCATCGCCCTCGACTACCTCTGCAGTCGACCTGAGGTCGACGCCTCGCGCATCGGCGCCACGGGCATCAGCATGGGAGCCACCCGGACGTGGTGGCTGATGGCCTTGGATGACCGGATCCGCTCGGGCGTGGCGGTGGCCTGCCTGACGCGGTACCAGGATCTGATTGCCGCAGGAGGGCTGAAGTACCACGGGATCTACTACTACGTTGCAGGTCTGCTCCGTCATTTCGACACCGAGGCGGTGGTTGCCTGCGTTGCTCCGCGCTCACTGCTGTGTCTGAACGGGGATCAGGACGTCGGCTCCCCGATCTCCGGCATCCGTACGATCGAACGGCTTGTGGCTCCGGCCTGGGATGCGACCGGGGCTCCCGGGGAATTCCGGAGCGTGGTCTATCCCGGTGTCGGGCATGCCTACACTCCGGAGATGTGGTCCGAGATGCTGGGCTGGTTCCGGCGAACGCTGGGCGGACGCTGAAGTCGGTGCTGCGAGGGCTCTTCGAAACTTCCCCCTTGTTCGACCTTGGTCCGGGCCGCGATAACTCCGACTTCGATGAACATCCTCGATGATCTGGAGTGGCGTGGGCTCATCGCCGACTGCACGGATTTCCCGGAGCTCCCCAAGCGGCTCTTGTCGGGAGCCATCACGCTGTACTGCGGATTTGATCCCACGGCCGACTCCCTCCATGTCGGTCACCTGGTACCGCTCATCTGTCTGCGACGTTTCCAGAACGCAGGACACGTCCCGATCGCGGTGGCCGGTGGTGCGACGGGAAGCGTCGGGGATCCCAGCGGAAAGTCCGCCGAGCGGGGGCTGCTCACGAAGGACCAGATCGCGGCGAATGTCGACGCGGTGAAGCCCCAGCTCGCCCGCCTGCTGGACTTCCGGATCACCCCCAACACCGCCCGGCTGGTCGACAATGCGGAATGGACCGACCGGATCTCGTTCATCGATTTCCTCCGCGACATCGGCAAGCACTTCACGGTCAACCAGATGGTTACCAAGGAGTCCGTCCGATCCCGGATGGAGGACCGCGAGGTGGGCATCAGCTTCACGGAATTCAGCTACATGCTGCTCCAGGCACATGACTTCTATGTGCTGGCCCGGGACCACGACTGCGAGCTGCAGATCGGTGGTTCGGATCAGTGGGGCAACATCACGATGGGCATCGACCTCGTCCGGAAGAAGCTAGGACGGCCCTCGTTCGGACTCACGCTGCCGCTCATCACCAAGTCGGACGGCACCAAGTTCGGCAAGACGGAGTCCGGTGCGGTCTGGCTCGATCCGAAGCGGACCAGTCCATACCGGTTCTTCCAGTTCTGGCTGAATGCCGACGACCGGGATGTCATCCGCTACCTGAAGTTCTTCACCTTCCTGGGCCGGGACGAGATTTCGGCCCTAGGGGCACAGCATCAGGCCGATCCCGGCAAGCGGGCGGCCCATCGGGCTCTGGCCCGGGCGATGACCGAGCTGATCCATGGAGCCGAGGCACTGGAGGAGGCGGTCCGTGCCAGCGAGATCCTGTTCTCCGGCGGCACACTCGAGGGGCTGAGCGAGGGGACCTTCAACGAGCTGGTCGGTGAGATTCCCACCCGGCGCCTGGAGACCCCGTTCCCGGCGGAGGGAGGCATCCCGGTGGTGGACATCTTCGTCGCCTCGGGCCTTTGTCCCAGCAAGGGGCAGGGTCGCAAGGATCTGGAGGGTGGTGGGCTCTACCTGAACAACCATCGGGTCGCCGAGGTGGGGCGGCTGGTGACGTCTCAGGATCTCCTGTTCGGCCGGCACCTGCTCCTCCGGAAGGGACGGAAGAATTATGTGGTGATGACGATTGGCGGATAGCGTGACCTGAAAGGAGCGAATGATGAATCTGTTCGATCTGGGGGGTGAAGTGGCGGTGGTGGTCGGGGGGACGGGAGTCCTCGGAGGGGCCCTGGCGGAGGGACTCGCCGCGGCGGGAGCCTCCGTGGCCCTTGTCGGGCGCAATGCCGAGCGCGGGGAAGCCCGTGCCGAGGGAATCCGATCCCGGGGTGGTAAGGCACTGTTTCTGGCGTGCGACGCCCTCGACCGGGACGGGCTGCAGCGGGTTCAGGGCACGGTTTCCGAGCGGTTGGGCCCGCCGACGATCCTGCTCAACGCCGCGGGTGGCAACGATCCGAAGGCCACGGTGACCGACCAGCAGGCGTTTGAAGACCTTCCCATCGAGGCCTGGCGTGGGAATTTCGATCTGAACCTGGTGGGCGGCGTGCTCCTGCCCTGTCAGGTGTTTGGCCCCTCCATGGCCAAGGCCGGCAGGGGCAGCGTCATCAACATCGCCAGTGTCTCGGCTCATATCCCGCTCTCCCGAGTGGTCAGCTATTCCGCCGCCAAGGCCGCTGTCCTGAGCCTCACCCAGTTCCTGGCGCGGGAGTGGGCACCGAAGGGGGTCCGGGTGAATTCCATCACGCCGGGCTTCTTCCCGGCCGAGCAGAATCGGAAGCTGCTGTTCAACGAAGACGGCTCACCGACGGCTCGGACCCGATCCATTCTCGGACATACCCCCATGGGCCGATTCGGACGTCCGGAGGAGCTGGTTGGTGCTGCCGTCTTCTTGGCCAGCCGCGAGGCCAGCGGGTTCGTCACGGGCACCGACATTCGGGTCGACGGAGGGTTCCTGAGCCAGACGATCTGATCTGGCTCCCCGCCGTCGCTTGAGCGTGATGCTTTACAGGGTGTGTCCGGAACGTAGCTTTCGCGGGTGCAGCTCACGGTCGACACCTTTGCCTCTGAGATGGCCGCCGCCTTGGCGGGCTATGATCGTCATGTGGTCTGTCTCGACAAGGTGCCGGAGGAGTGCGCGGCGACCCTGCAGTCCCTCATGGGCAAGGCGATCCACGCCTATCTGAACCGGGCTCCGGAGATGAGGCACGGCATCGCGCTCGACCGGCACGTGACCATCATCCTCAGCCAGTCGGAGGGAGACCGACCATTGTGTGGGATCTATTTCAATCTGCACTCGCCCTACACGAAGAAACCTTCGCCGCGGGCCAAGGCGCGAAAGGTCTGAGCCGGTCCGCGTGGATCCGTCCCGGGGATCCGCTTGCGGTGTCCGGCGGGAGCCGGCTTCATCCCGACATGCCCCGTTTCCTCCTTCGGGTACTTCTTCTCGTCGGCCTGTTGCCAGCCCTCTCCGCGGTTCCGGAGGCCTGGCCTGGATTCCGGGGACCTGGAGGGCAGGGGATCGCAGCCCTGGAGGCTCGCCCACCGGTCCGGTTCTCACCCACGGAGAACGTGGCCTGGTCCACTGATGTCGCCCTTGGCAATTCGTCGCCCATCGTCTGGGGTGACAGGATCTTCCTGACCGCCTTTGCCGAAGGCCAATGTTTCGTGCTCTGCATGGATCGGCAGACCGGACGCCAACGATGGCGTCGTGGATTTCCAGCCACTGAGGTCGAGGAGGTCCACCGATCCCTTGGCAGTCCCGCCTCGGCGACGCCGGTCACAGATGGACGCCACCTCATTGCCTATTTCGGATCCCTCGGACTTCTGGCCCTCGATCTCGAAGGTCAGGAGCTGTGGCGTCACCCGTTGCCGCTGCCTCAGACGGAATATGGCTCGAGCTCGTCCCCTGTCCTCCATGGGAATCGGGTCTATCAGCTTCTCGACCAGGATGGTGCCTCCCGCCTGGTGGCGGTCGATCTGCGGACCGGCAGGAATGTCTGGACCGTGGAGCGTCCCGAGATGCGTCGGGGCTTCGGCACTCCGGTCCTCTGGGAGCGACCGGGTATCACGGATCTGGTGGTGCCGGGGACCTTCTGGTTGATCGGTTACCATCCCGACACTGGCGAGGAACGCTGGCGGGTCAGCGGGCTCTCACGGATCACCTGCACCTCCCCGGTGATCGGCGATGGACTCCTGCTGACCTCGAGCTGGACCACGGGAGGGGATCGGACGGCCGATCGGATCACGATGCCGCGATTCGACGAGATCCTTGCCTCCTGTGATGCCGACCGAGACGGCATGCTGACCTTCGAGGAGCTTCCAGAGGGAGCGGTGAAGCAGCGGTTCAAGCACCTGGATGGGAACAGAAACCGTCTCGTTGAACGGGCGGAATGGGAGTCCATGGCCTTGATCTTCTCGAAGGTGGAAAACCAGTCGTTTGCCGTGGCTCCAGATGCGGAGGGCCGGATCTCGGACTCCGGCGTCCTCTGGCGGTTCAAGAAGGGCCTTCCCTACGTGGCCTCTCCGCTCCTGTACCGCGGGAGGTTCTACCAAGTGAAGAACGGCGGACTGTTGACCTGCCTCAATCCGAGGACGGGCTTTCCCTTCTTCCAGGAGGAGCGGTTGGACGCACCCGGAGACTACTACGCGAGCCTGGTCGCCGCGGATGGCCGGATCTATGCGGTTTCCCAGCATGGGGTGGTCACCGTCTTGAAGGCGGGGGATGCGTTCGAGATCCTCGCCCGGAACGTCCTGGGGGAATCGGTCCATGCGACCCCGGTGCCGGTTGCGGACCAGCTTCTCATCCGGACGGCCTCGAGACTCCAGGTGTTCCGGGAATCGACCTCGATCCGGCCTTGAACCGGGTGGGGTCGACCGACTCTCTGCGTTTGGCTTCGTCTTCAAATAGGGTCATGGTCGTCGCATGAACCCAAGGCGACGCCTCCTGCTCGTCTCGGTCGCCGTCCTGGCGATCGCTTGGGCCGTGGCGCTGGGCGGGTTCCTGTGGTCGCGTGCCGCGAAGGTGACCCCGGAACGCATCGCCGCCTACCTGAGGTCTCTCGACTGGAAATCGCTGAGCCCGGACCAGAGAGCCGCCGCCATTCGTAAGCTGGCCGACTGGCTGAACACGCTGTCTCCAGAGGATCGACGGAAAGCCCGCATGGATCCGAGGTTTCGGGATCTCTTCCGTGATTTCTCGATGGAGGACAAGGAGGCCTTCCTCGAGCTCGCGATTCCGACCGGATTGAACCAGATGCTCGCCGCCTTCGAGCAGATGCCGGAGGAGAAACGGCGTCGGGCGATT
>Ga0194116_10003360_pt1 | contig 19369 bp, 16 predicted proteins | sample TA2MahsurfametaG_4_FD_148617 | JGI IMG/M metagenome (GOLD analysis project Ga0194116, IMG submission 148617) | Freshwater microbial communities from Lake Tanganyika, Tanzania - TA2015008 Mahale S9 surface | ecosystem: Environmental > Aquatic > Freshwater > Lake | place: Tanzania: Lake...
AAGGGTTCGGGGCGCTGGAGGGAATCGGGACCGTACGTCGTTGCATACGTGCAACTCGACTCGGGGATCAATGACGTCGACGGCCCGCGCGTGCTCACGAACATAGTCGGCGATGACGTGGGACAAAGGGTGAAAATCGATGCACCTGTGCGAATGATCGTCGATCACGACGTGAAACATGACGCAAAATACGGTGACACCATAAGAACACTTCTCCGCTTCATGCTGGCGTAACCTTTGACAAAAGCACCTGATCTGTGCCCTGACACCTTTCGTACGTCACGGGTCGCCACTCACGGTCTGGGGCGGCCACACATTTTCTCGTCAGACAGACTCGACCAACCGTCCTTCACTCAGGCGTGGTTTGACACGTCAAGACCCGTCCACCACCTCGGCCCAAACGGTCGCCGAGATCCCGGTGTGGCTGTCACTGTGCAACCCGCCCGAGAACACACTCTCGCGCAGCGTCAGTCGACACGACCTCGACAACCACACTCGCCCTCGTGGACACACCCCCGGCGGCTGCTCCGGTCGCACAGAATGCACTGCCCGTCATTACACAGGGGGCATGCACCGGTTTCGCCCCGAAGTCGTTGACTTTCACACCAACGACCTTCATGCTCACGCTGCGTGTCACCGACGCCGATGACAAGATTAAGGACACTGCGCTTCTGTCGGCCGGGAAGATCTACACGCCAAAGGTCAGCGGCAATACCTACGCGTACACGATCCCCATCCCATCGACCGGTTCCGCGAGCGTTCTCATGCGCGCAACCGATGACAAGGGCGGCACCAGTCTGTTCCCGCGCTCGGCGGCCACCGCCTACAACGCAACGAACTGCCCTTGAAAACATTTGGCGGAACGGAAGGGATTCGAACCCCCGGGCCTTTTGGGCCTTCCGCTTTCAAGGCGGATGCATTTGTCCACTCTGCCACCGTTCCGCCCGCGAGGCTATCGCCGCCGGCCCTCAGCGTGTGATGCGGCTGCGCAGGTGTGCCACCCAGTCGTCGGCGTCGCGCCAACGGCTGTCCGCGTGTTCGCGGGCGTTGTGTGCGGCCTGACCGGCTGCGGGGAATGATCCGAAGAACTTCACGCCACCCTGCTTGGCGTGCAGTTCGCGCAACGCATCGGCCATCAACTCGTCCCCCACGTGGCCGTCGGCATAGATGATGAAGCAGTAGTCGCCGAGCCCACTTTTTTTCGTTGGCCGTGACTGGAGGTTGTCGATGTTGATACGGCGCGCGGCAAACTCCTGCAGGATCGAAATCAGGCTGCCCGGTTCGTCGGCACGCTGGAACACAACGATCGCAGTGCGGTCGTGACCCGTTGGTGCGCTCACCGTGTTCTTGCCCACCAGCACGAAACGCGTCTGGTTGTTGTCGTGGTCAGCGATGTCGCGCGCGATGACGTCGAGGCCATACAACGTTGCGGCCGACTCGGGAGCGATGGCGGCAACGCCCGCCAAGCAGTCCTCGGAAATACGACGCGCGGCTTCGGCTGTGCTGGTGACCGCCCGCACCTCGGCCTTCGGAAGTTCCTTGCGCAAAAATGCATGACACTGCGCCGTTGCGACGGGCATCGAATGCACTTCCCTGACGTCGGCAAGCTTGACACCGGGCAGTGCAAGAAGAAAATGTTTGATGTCGAGCACGACTTCCCGCTGGATGTACAACTCATGGTCGAAGACGAGTGCGTCTTGGGTGAGGTTCACCGTGCCTTCGATCGAGTTCTCGATCGGCACGAAACCAAGATCGGTTTCCCCCGCTTCGACCGCGTCGAGCACGTCGGGAACCGTGCGGAAGGGCACCAGCTCCATCGCGGCCAGATCAAGCTGGGTGCGTACAGCCTGGTCGGTGAACGTGCCGAACGGCCCGAGGAAGCCGACGCGACGGGGGGCCGAAGAGGTCACGTTGGGAAGGCTAGGCGAGGAGATGCCAACATTGTGGCGTGTTTAGCGAGACCCTCCGCCAATTGCTTGCCGACGTGCAGTCGGGAGCGGTCAGCGCCGATGCTGCCGCTGGGATTCTTCGCCGTCTGCCATTCACGCAAGCGGGCGATGCACTCGTCGACCATCACCGTGCGCTGCGGTCGGGAACACCCGAGGCCATTTACGGCCCCGGCAAGTCGCCCGAACAGTGCGCAACGATCGTCGCTGAGATGCTCAAGTTCGGCGAGGGCCCCGTCATTCTCACCCGCGTCGACGACGCACAGGCAAAAGCCGCTCTCGCCGACAACCCGGGTGCGCAACGCGCGTCGAACACCTTCGCCTGGCGCTTGCCCGGTACCGACCGTGCGTCGCAACACCGTGTGCTTGTCATCAGTGCGGGGACGGCCGACGTTCCCGTCGTTGACGAGGCGATTCTCACACTGCGTGCGTACGGCTTTGCACCCGAGCGAATAGTCGATGTCGGCGTGGCGGGCATTCACCGCCTCCTCGATCGCCTCGAAACCGTTCAGGCGGCCGATGCGATCATCTGCGTGGCCGGCATGGAAGGTGCGCTTGCCAGCGTCGTCGGGGGCCTCAGTGGCGCACCCATCGTGGCGGTTCCCACCAGCGTGGGCTACGGCGCATCGCTTGAAGGTGTCACAGCACTGCTTGCCATGCACGCGTCGTGCGCCGCCGGAGTCACGGTGGTCGGCATCGACAACGGTTTCGGCGCGGCATGCGCCGTCGCACGCATTCTCAACCGACGCACATAGGAAATACGCATGAACAGCGCGTGGATCAATTGTTCGGCCGGGGTCGCCGGTGACATGTTGTTGGGCGCACTCATCGATGCCGGCGCCGATGCAATGGAAGTCGCCAACATCGTGTCGGGCCTCGGCGTCGACGGCTGGGCACTCACGGCCGACTGCGTCGACCGCTGCGGTATCTCGGCCACCCGCGCCATCGTCGTCGAACATCATCACGATGACAACCACCATCGCGACCGGGAACATGCACCGCATCGTCCGTACCGCGACATCGTCGCTCTCATCACCAACGCCGATATCCCCGACGAGGTGAAGGCAAACGCTCTCTGCGTATTCCGTGCCCTCGGCGAAGCAGAAGCCAAGGTGCATGGCGTCAGCCTCGACGACGTCGAATTCCACGAGGTCGGCAGCCTCGACGCCATCGTCGACGTCGTCGGCACGTGCGCCGCGCTGCACCTTCTCGGCATCACCCACATCGTTGCCTCACCCATCGCAACGTCGCATGGCACGGTTCGCTCGGCCCACGGCAAGATCCCCAGCCCCGGGCCGGCAGTGGCGAGGATGCTCGCCGCTCGCAACGCCCCCGTTCGTGGAATCGACCTCGACTACGAAGTCTCCACCCCCACCGGTGTCGCCATCATCACCGCGCTCGCTGCATCCTTCGGCCCCGCACCCACCATGACGGTCACCAACATCGGCCACGGCGCGGGAACAAAGAACCCACCTGACCACGCCAATGTCGTCCAGGTTCTCATCGGCATCGCCGACCACGACACGTCACACGACGTCGAATCTCTGATTGTTCTCGAAACGAACACCGATGACGTCACCCCCGAGGTTCTCGCCCACACCGTCTCGACTCTCATGGTTGCCGGTGCGAACGACGCCTGGGTGACACCAATCCTGATGAAGAAGGATCGCCACGGCCACTGTCTGCAGGTGTTGTGCCGCCCCGAGTCGGCGGCCGACATGCGCTCCATCATCTCGCGCGAAACCGGCTCGCTCGGCATTCGCGCAACCGCCCTGCAACGCTTCACCAGCGCGCGCCGCACAGTCACCGTCGATGTACTCGGCCATTCGATCGATGTGAAGTGCAACGACCACCGCGTGAAAGCCGAGTTCGATCACGCAGCCCGCGCCGCCCGCGCCACAGGCCTTCCGCTACGCGAAGTGATGCGCCTCGCCGAGGACGCCGCGCGTGGATTACTCGGCGACGACGACCAAAGCTGAGATCAGTCCCGACATCGCGCCTCAAAACACCATCATTGACGAAACCGTCCACTGCAGGTGCTTGGCGAAGCCACCCGATACCCCAGCCCCGCGGTGTCGAACATGCTCCTGTGCTTGGCCGGTGATTTCCTCCGCGTGATGGCCACGTGAATGGCTTTCTCGGTGTCCGACACGGTTGCGTGTGCATCACCCCGCGAGACCTTGACCGCAACATTCGGCGGTCAAGTCACGCACTTAGCATCGCAGCGCCCACCCAGTCATTGAGTTCGCTCACGCTCGCTTCGCCGCTGCGCCGCGCCAACACGGTGCCGTCACCGGCGAGCAAGACCAGGCCGGGGTAGCCACTCACACCCATCGCGAATGCAGCTTCTTGGTCTTTGCTGTCGGCCATGACGGCCCACGGCCACTCCTTGTCGACCAACCACTGCGACGGCGGCCAGTTCACCTGGTCGTCACGCGAACCCGTGGCGATGCCCACAACCTCCAGTGAGTCGGGCATCTGGCCCGATTCCCTCCACTCGATGAGACGCGGAATTTCGGCGTTGCAGTGCGGACACCAATGCGCAAGGAACACCAACAGCACCGGCTTACCAGACGGCCTCACGGTCACGGCTGAACCAGCGAAGTCAAAACCGGCCAACATCGGTGCGGCCACACCCTCTGCCGGGTCGCTACCCGGGGCGGGAACCGACTCTTCGAGTGGAACCAACGCTTCTCCCATCGCCGTGACGGGCTGGAACTCACCGGGCGCACCACCCGCGGCCCCACTTGAATCCCCGCCGCCCGGTGTCACCTGCGCACCCGCGCCGTCGGCCGTCGACGCATCGTCGTCGGACCTGCCGCCCACGATGGCGATACCGGCGATCACCACCAACACCACTGCGATGGCTGCAACGATCCGCTTCGTCGACAACGACTTGTGTCCGTTCGGGTCAACGCTCATGGACCAAACGATACGTCGTCGACAGCAAGATGATCATGCTGACAAAACCACACAGCGCCATGAAGGGCAACGTCACGAAACCGAACTCGCGGAACCAGATGGTAGTGCAGGGCACATCGAGTGAACACACGTTGCTCTCCCACGTCGGGTTCCACTCCAACAAGTAGTGGTAGGCCGACACGACACTGCCCAGCGCGGCCAGCACCACCGCATACGGAGTGATTTCGCGTTGCGACAAAAACGCATCACCCGCCGGTGACCGCCGCCCCGCAATCCACCGCCGTCCCAGTGCGACACCCAACACGACCACGAGCGAATACATCGCAATACGCTGGTACCAACACAGTTTGCAGGGGTTGTATTTCGCCGCCTCGCTGAACCACAGACTGCCGAAGGTCGCGAAGCCCGCCACGATGAACGCCAACGGCAGCGCGAGAGGCCGGCACGCCACCACGAAATTCGCCGCGCCTCGCGACCGCGCCGCAGCAAGCCGCGCGACCAATAGAACCAACGTGCCACCCGCGGCGAACAAGGCCAACAGGACCGACAACAACTGCATCGTCTCGGTATCCATGTTCCCTTAGTCTGTCGTCTCTTTGTCGCATGCGGTGGCAGGATGGTTGCCGTGTCCGACACCGCCACCGTGGCGCCACCCCCCTCGACGGGACTTCTCGCCCTGCGCGAGATGCGTTCCGCGCGCCGTCACCGCCGCGTGCAGGAAACCGAGTGGTTCGAGGCCCTCTACCGCGTGTACCTCGCCGCCATCCTCATCGGCGGCAGCGTGCTTTTCATCTCGGGCGTCTTCGAGGACTCTGTCGCATCAACCAACGACATCACCGATATCACAGCCCACGGTCCGAACATTCTCGGGCTGATCGTCGCGATCGCCTTGTTCCTCGGCGCACGCAGCGGCGCCGGGGGTGGGCCGATCGCCGTCGAAGATGCCGAAGTGCGCCACGTTCTCCTTGCCCCCATCGCCATCCGTGATGCATTGCGCAAACCCGCCATCCAACGTCTGCGCGCGGCGGCCTTCGCCGGAGCACTTGCCGGCGCGGCCGCGGGCCAACTCGCCGCGCGTCGCCTCCCCGGCTCACTTGGTGCCTGGGCGTTCTACGGTGCCATCTATGGCGCATGCGTGGGTCTCGTATGGGTGGGCGCCGCACTTGTCGTGCACGGCCTGCGCGTCCATCCCTCACTCGCCACACTTCTCGCGTCGGCACCACTGTTCTGGCAGACCACCGTCACCGTTGCAGACACCTCCACGCCGGGCCCCTTTGACGCCTTCGGCGGCTTGGCGCTGTGGGCGCTGCGGATCGAGACCATCGACTTGATCGCCGCCGTCATCACAGGCATCGTCGCGATCGCCGGCGTCTTGGTCGTCGGCACACTGTCGGTCGAGGCTCTCGCCCGACGCAGCAATCTCGTCGCACAACTGCGCTTCGCCGTCACACTGCAAGACATTCGCACCGTGATGTTGTTGCGTCGTCAGCTCAGCCAGGAACAGATGCGCGCCACATCGTGGGTCACACTCAAGCGCCACGGGGCGCTTCCCCCCGTCGTGCGGCGCGGCGTGCACAGTTTCCTCAAGTTCCCTGCACGTCGTTATGCACGCATGATGTTGATGGTCGTTCTCGCCGCCCTCGCACAGGTGGCCGCCTACCGCGGCACAACACCCGCCGTCGTTGCCAGCGGTCTGTGTCTTTTCGTCTTCGGTCTCGAACTCGTCGAGCCCCTGTCGCAGGAAGTCGACAAACCCGAGCGCACCGATTCACTACCCGTCGACCGCGGCGCACTCATGCTGCGCCATCTCATTGTGCCCGCTGTCATGCTGATCCCCTTCAGTATCATTGCCATCATCGCCGCAGCGATCTTTGAACACGACGGTGCCGCCATCGCCACCGCCGTGGTGCTCGCACCGTTCGCTCTCGCCACCGGTATGGCCGGCGCAGTGATCAATGCAGTCAAGGGCGCACCCGACCCGCTGGGTGACAACGCAAAGTCCCTCTTCATGCCGCCCGAGGTTGCCGGCTTGACCACGATGACCCGTGCCGTGTTCCCCGTCGTTGTCGCCACGCTCGGCAGCCTGTCCGTCGTCGCAGTTCGTGAAGCAGTCGAATCGGGCGACCATCCCGTCGCCACCGCCGTGCGCATGTGCGTCGGTGTTGCACTCGTTCTCTTGCTTGTCGCGGGCTGGGTGCGTCAACGCGACGCAATCCGCCGCTGGTGGAGGAAGTCGGTCGAAGAAAGCCAACGGTCGCGAAAGGCGGGTGTGTCGCGATGAGCCGTCACCCCAGGCCGCCCAGCCGGCGCGACAACGACACCAACCAAACAAACACCTCACGCCTGCCCGCTGCAGCCGTCGAGGCATTCGCCGTTGCGAAGGACTACGCCGAGGCGCCCGCACTTCACCCCCTCACGCTGCGCATCGAACACGGCCAGCGCGTCGCACTCCTCGGCCACAACGGTTCGGGCAAGACCACGTTCATTCGCATGGCCGCGGGCCTGCTCGACCCCACCGCCGGCAGCGTCAACATCGACGGCCACGCACCATCCAGCCTCGAGGCCCGCACCCTGACCAGTTACCTCGCCGATACGCCCGTCTTCTACGACGACCTGTCGGTGTGGGAACACCTCGAATATGTCGCGCGCATGCACGGTGTCACCGAGTGGGAACAACACGCCGCCGATCTTCTCGATCACCTCGGTCTCTACGCCCGCGCCGAAGAACTCCCGCAACGTTTCTCGCGCGGTCTGCGCCAAAAGGTGGCCATCGCCATCGCCTTCATTCGCCCCTTTGAACTGCTCCTCGTCGACGAACCCTTCGTCGGCCTCGACGCCGCGGGCAGGGAAGCCCTCCTTGCCCTCCTCGCCCAGGCCGGATCCGACGGCGCAACACTCGTCGTGGCCACACACGAACTCTCTTTCGTCAGCCGTGTCGAACGCATCGTCGCCCTACGTGACGGCCATCTCATCCACGACGGCCCGCCCACCGACACCGACATCGATGCCCTGGTACGAACTGACGCCGTTGGCTAGCCGCAGGTAGCCTCACCCCATGCTTGAATACGCCGCGCTGACCAGCGCCGACCCCTCGGAATTGGCACGCCTGATGACCGAACGCTCGGCCCAGGGCTGGGAAATCCTCCAGATCGTCTCCACCGGTTCGCAGGTGACCGCCTTCGTGCGCCGCGCCGCCATCGCCGGCACCATCAACACCGGCACCGTCAACAACACCGCAACGGCACCCACACCCGCGAACCCGACACCCACGTCGACCGTGCCAACGAATCCCACACCGGTCAGCCAGCCCGCCGCCACAGCAGCCTCCAGCAACCCCGTCAACGCGACATCCAGCAGCGTCGGCGACGCCGTGGCCCCCGCTGCTTGGTACCCCGATCCCTCGGGTCGCTTCGAGTTGCGCTACTGGAACGGTTCGGCGTGGACCGAACATGTCTCGCGCAACGGCCAACAGTTCACCGACCCGCCCGTCGCCTGAGTCCCACGGCATCGAACCGGCCCACCCCCATGCGTATCTCGCCCGTCGGCCACGCAGGCATGCTCATTGACACCAAGGGTGTCAGCATCCTCTGCGACCCGTGGTTCCAACCGGCCTTTTTTGGTTCGTGGTTCCCCTTCCCGCGCAACGACAAACTCGACCCCACACTGCTTGCCCAACTGGAAAATCCCACCTACCTCTACATCTCGCACATCCACGGCGACCACCTCGACGAGGCCTGGCTGGCCAACCACGTCAACAAGTCGACACCCGTTCTCCTGCCTGACTTCCCGACGCGCGAACTCGAACGCACACTCGGCAAGTTGGGCTTCCGCACCTTCGTGCGCACGCAGCACGGTGTTGCACAACCACTCACCAACGGCGTGTCGATTGCCATCCACGTCGAGACCAGCATCACCGACGGCCCCGGCGGCGACTCCGCCCTCGTGGTGATGGATGGTGACACCATCGCCGTCAACCAGAACGACTGCCGCATCCACGACACCGATACCCTCCGCAAACACGGCCCCATCGATATTCACCTGCTGCAGTACAGCGGGGCCATCTGGTATCCGATGGTCTATGACATGCCCGAAGCCGACAAGCGCCGCCTCGCTGAATCAAAGGTTGAGTCGCAGTTCGCCCGTGCCCTCGCCTACGCCAAAAGCCTCGACGCCCGTGTCGTCGTACCCAGCGCCGGCCCGCCCTGCTTTCTCGACCCCGAACTGTTCCACCTCAACAAGGTGACGGGCGACGAGATCACCATCTTCCCGCACCAGCCCGAATTCATCGAGCGTCTCGCACAAATCAACAAACCTGCCATTCTCAACATGCCGGGCACCACCATCGACGTCACACCAAGCAGCATTGATGTCACACACCCCGTCGCCGACGTCGAACTCCACGACATCTGGAACTCGATCGGTGCCCACCTCGCCGCCTACCAGGCCGATTGGCAACCGTGTCTCGCACGACACAAGGCCACCTGGCACGCACCCACCGACAATCTTCTCGGTGAAATCCAAAAGTGGTTTCGTCCCCTCATGGCCATGTGCCCCACCGTGTCGGTCGGCATCGGTGGCAACATTCTCATCCAAACCACCGGCCACGACGATCTCGGAATCCTGCTGCACTTCGAATACTCCGACGTCCAGCGCTACACCAACCAGCCTTACCGCTACCGATTCGAAGTCCAGCGCGAACTGCTCGAAACCATCGTCGCCGACAAAGCCGTCGACTGGTCCAATGCACTCTTCCTGTCCGCGCGTTTCCGCGCCTGGCGTGACGGCGACTTCAACGAGAACGTCTACAACTTCTTCAAGTCGCTCTCATCCGAACGCATGGGCCGCACCGAGGTCGAGGCCTATCGCAAGGCCACCGAAACCCCCGCCATCGCACAAGACGAGGTGCAGGTCGGCGACTACATCGTCGGCCGCTTCTGCCCACACCGTCAGGCCGACTTCGGCGTCTTCGGCGTCATTGAGGGTGACGAACTCGTCTGCACCCTCCACGGCTGGCGTTTCGACCTCGCCTCAGGCGCCTGCCGCAGCTCGGTCGGCAAAAGTGTCACCATCCGCAAGCGCGTCTAGCGGCGGCGGAAACGTTCGACTGCGCCGAGCACCCGGCTGGCGAAGTCGTTGCCGATATTGAACCTGCGCTTGGCCCAGTCGAAACCTCGCAGTGCCTGCTTGTCGGCAAAAATCAGTGCTCGCTTGGCTCCGTCACCGGGGCGCGCCCGGTACTCGGTGGAGCGCACGACAGGTGCCTCTTCTTGGGTGAAGTAGTACAGCGCGAGCGACTGGCGGGCAACACCAACCGGAGTCGTCAGCGGGTCGGGATGGCCATGGAATGAATCCATGTCGGTGTTGAAGATCAGAACACGGTTCTTCAACGGGGCGACACGCTTCTCGCAGCGCTTCATATCACGCGACCACAGCTCGAGTTCACCGCCGTACTCACTGCGCCAATCCCGGTTGCAGTACAACAGCAGGTTCACCCGACGCTGCCAATGGCGGTGATGTGGGTGCACCGTGAAGTCGGCATGCACGTTCAGGTATCCACCGGCGATCGACTGGTGCATTCCGCCACCCTCGAACGACTCATCGATGATGAGCCCCTCGATTCCCGTCACCCGGCCCAGCCAATCGACGAATGCGGGCGAGTTGAGAACGGAGACAACGTGTCGAGTTGCCGAACCCCACGTCTCGTACTTCTGATTCGCGAACTTGCGCTCGTTCACATGCGAGTAATTCGTCCACTTCTCGGCTGCAATGGCCGGAAATTCGGCAACAACGGCTTCGAACCATTCGTCGCGAAGAAAGTTCTCGAGGACAATGTGCGGGTAGGGCGTGTTGTCTCGGTAGCCGTTCGTTGAAACGGCCTGCTCGAGAGCGGCGATGTTCACGACATCAGCCATCTCAGCGGGAGTGATCACCTCGAGCATTTCGATGCCTCAGCGTTTCAGTTCGTAGATGAACTGGTAGCCGAACAACTGCGGCCTGATGCGCACCAGGACGCGGTCGATGGCGGCAACCGGAGCAAGTTTCCGGCTCACACCACCCGCGCCACCGCGGTCAGCCACGTCGAACGGCAAGCCCGTCGTAGCGACGCGGCGCACCGAGCACCCGGCATTGCGTGCAAGTCTTTCGAAGCTGCGTCGGGTGAAAAAGCGAATGTGCGTGCGGTCGAGGATCCCGCGACGGTCGTAGTCGAACATTCCGAACAAAGTTCGCAGACGTGGATACCAGTGGCCGAAGTTCGGCACACTGGTGATGATGGCACCACCCGGCGACAACCTCGGCATGATCTCTGCCAAGAGTGCATCGGGTTGGCGCACGTGCTCGAAAACATCGGCACACACCACGTACTCGAAACTCGTCGGTAGGTCTGCTGGAAGCCCGTTGTCGAGGTTGGCTTGCACGAATTTGTCGACGCGGCCGTGAACCATTGCGTGTTCCTCGAAGTCGACACCGATCACCTTGTGGCCGAGGCTGCGCATTTGACTGCTCAACAATCCGTCACTGCATCCAAGGTCGACGATTTCAGCCGGGGGCAGTTGTGCGAGATAGCGCAGAATCACGCCGTGCGACGAGTGTGGGTCGCTCTTGTATTCGTACGCCCCGCTGGCGACCGTTGCTGCTGGTCCGAATCCCATCTTGTGCAAGCGGTGACGCGTTGAATGACGGAAAAGGTCGCGCGCGTACTTCATGCCGTCGACGTAACAAATCTCGTCACCGTAGTAGGTGGGAATCGGCACCTCAACGAAGTCAGCCGACACATCGGCGAGGCCGAGGATGATCTGCGTGTCGAAGTCGAAACCATCGGAATACGTCGCCAGCGGCAGCGATGCGAGGGTCGAGGTGCGATAGGCGCGGTAACCGCTGTGCCACTCCGACAGCGACAGACCCGCCATTGTATTTTGGTAACGGGTGAGAATCTTGTTGCCGATGTATTTGTAGAGCGGCATCCCGCCCTTCAATGCCGCACCACGGTCGATCATTCGCGAGCCGAACACCGCGTCAGCAGTGCCCTCGGTGAGCGGCCGGAGGATGTCCATCATCACCTCGGGGGCGTACTGGCCGTCACCGTGCAACAACACGATGACGTCGAGGCCCATCTCGCAGGCGAGGCGATAACCCGCCTTCTGGTTGCCCCCGTATCCCAGGTTCACGGGGTGGCGAACGACGTGCAGAGGCAGGCGGTCGCTACGCCGCTGGTAGGCGAGCGCGATCTCATGTGTTTGATCGACGCTCGCGTCGTCGCACACCAACACGGCCTCAACCATGCCGGCCACATCAGTCGGGATGCGATCGAGAACGGCCTCGAGGGTCGACTCGGCGTTGTAGGCAACGACGAGGATTCCGATGCGGGGCGCGACTCGTTCACTCATCAATCACCGAATCGTAATCTGTCTTCGACTCGTTACGCCTGTCTTAGCGATTCCCCGCCTCTGTGTAGGCAAAAACCTCGGGGTCGAGGATCACATGGTCGTACTCCAGGTACACCACGTCTGTGTCCCATGCGAACCACTTGGGACAAGAGGCCATCAGGCCCCCGGCCAGGTGGGTGCGCGGGGCTGCTGAAAACGTGATCTGGCGGGGGGGCTCGAGCGCACGGTCGTACAACCTGAAAGTCGTCTCCGCAAAGCCGAACTTACTGCGCACCACCAACCACGAAAAATCAGTCCGCTTTCTGGGGAACTCGATGCGCATCAGATACCGCCGGTCGGTTCCCCCACCGATGGGCACCTGTCCGTCGACCGCCTGGTTGACTCGCACGTCGTATTCGCCCGTCGCGTCGTTCACACCCTGCTTCGCGACGAGTGGCAGGGTGGTCACCACACCTTTTTCACCCACCACACCGACCGTCAACTCATCGCGGGATGCGGTCGCCTCCGTGACGGGAATGTCGAAATAGAAACCTGAGTTTGATCCCGTCTGAATCTTGCGCTCGAGAATATCGGCACGATTCGGTGTTGTCAGTCCCCGGAAGATCTCCTTGCCGCGCAGCATCACTGAAATCTCCACCGCATCATCGCTCTCCGTGAACGCCCAGCCGAACGCGGTGATCGTTGCCAGCACCGGCTCGGCTCTCATCCGCTCACCACCCGTCGGCGTCACGGTCAAATGACTCGCCGCGTAACCCCAATTGCAGTCATGTAGTTCGATGAGATCGTCTGACAATTCCTGTCCCGACAGCGCAGGCACGGCATCGGCCGGCATCAGGTACCCGGGCCGCAGGTCGTTGCGCAGCATCAGCGTCTGCCTGTAACCCTTTTCGCCGACCACCGCCCACCGCGAGTAGTTGCGCAGAATGTACTCACCTAGGTCGTAGTGCCGAATGCTGTTCGGCATCTTGTCCCATTCGTCAATCGACGCATCCCACGCGTACACCACCACTTCGGGACTACGCGACTTCAGTGCGGCGATGACTTCACGCATCGCAGGTCGTGTAGACATCTGCACGGCGTAGCTGAAGCGGCTGATCGGTCGTTGGTTGAGGACGAAATTGTACAGACCCGAGGTGTTCGCAAAATCGAAGATCACTGCATCCGGACCCAGATTCTGTTCGACGAAATCCCGTACCGAAATCGCGGTCTGAACAAAGGCACCGTCGTCCGTGTAGCCGATACGGTCGAGTGTGGCAACTGGTCCGCTCGTGACCTTCCACCGCGATCCAGCCGTGGCCATGTCCTTGTTCAGCACCTTGGCGACGGGCATGAACGGAAACAGAGCGACGACCAGGGCCAGACCCAGCCAGGCGGTCGGGCGCCGAACATGCCGTGCTGTAGGGCGTTCCTTGACGACCTCGGCGACGGTTGTGAGGCCTCGCACCACGATGTAGAAGAGCAAGGGGATCGCCGTAATCAGTGATTGGTAGACATGTGTGTCGGGGCGGTTCAACGCCTTCTGGAAGAACAACAGGTTCCCGAGCGCAAGTGCGAGTGCGACCCAGTCTTCATTGCGCAATTCACGACGGCTGCGCAGTCGCCACACCACGAACCACACACCAACAAGCACGGCCAGTGGGATCGCGAAAAACACGACCCATTCGCCGCCCCATCGGAATGAGTCGATGTCGGTTGCAAGGCCGATGGGTATACCGGTTTCGATGTACCACTTGAACGGAAAGATCCGCCACCAACCGACATAGGCCTCGAGCGCCCCCATCGACGCCAACGCCCCGGCACCCGTAGCGAGACCCACGACCATGCCGGCCGCTGCCCGGATGGTGCAGCGGAACGTCTGGCTGATCCTCTGCCCGCGCCGCCACCTCACTGCATCGCGGGCAAGAACGATGAGACAGAATGCCACCGCGAACACGATCATTTCGGGGCTCATGACGAGATTCAGCACGACGAGTACACCGAAGGCGACCGCGCGGGTCCACGACCCCTTGCGCAAAAAGACGAGCAGCGCAATCGTCGCGGGTGCCAAGAACGAGAAGCGGAAAATGAACAGCGTTGGGTCGCCGTTCAGAGTCCGCAGGAAACCACCCATCGCCTGTGCGGGGAAGGCCAACAAGACGGCAATCGCCGCCACTGCAGCCCAGTAGCGCGACACGAGAGCCGCACACGCCAGATAGATGGACACCACGAGTGCTGGAATGAGAAAGATGTGCGTTCCCGCAACGAGGCCCCACCAAGTCGTCCCGAACAACCTGAACGCTGCACGCGGTGCCAACACCGCGGGGTAGAAACCGACGTTGAAGAAGAAATCACGCCAGGGCACCTCACCGGTCGCCCACAGCCAACCACCGTTCAGGCTCTCACCATGGTGGAAAACATCGATGTCACCCGTCGAGGGACGCAGCCTGCTCACCCAGGTGAACAGCAGAACCGGCACGACGAAGAACACGAGCCGCCCGCGTTCGCGCCGGTGCGCCGATGCCGTACCGTTGCGCCCCAACCACACCGCATCGACGAGCAACAATGCGACCGCGAGGACCACCACCGGCAACAGCGGAATCCACGGATAGTCGACCCGCTTGCCGTTGTCCGAACGCACGACATAGGTCGTGCGGGCCGCCCACCACAACATGACTGGCAGCAGTGACGAAGCCAGCAGGTTGAATACCGCGGCCCAATTGCTCCACGCAGCCGATGAAACAAGACGGGACACGAGCACTACGACCACTGCATAGGTCCCCGCGCACAGGGCAAGCCACCACCAGCCGTTCGACACGCCTCGCTCGAGACCCGTCGCCACGAGCAGTCCAAGCGTGGCACCCACGAGAAGAAGACGGGCCCACGAACCTGCGCGACCCGAGCGCAACTCTTCGACTGTGGTTGTGTCATCAAATGTGACACGCGGCAACGGACCATCGCCCACGAAAGACCGCAAACCCGGCCTTAGCCGTGCCAGTCGGGGTAGGAGCGACCAGACAAACGTCGCCACCATGGGCATCAACAGCATCCATAACAACGCCACCTGCCAGTAGCGGTTCAGGGGGAAGTTCGAAAGGAGTGCGTAGCCCATGCGATCCGTCGTCGGTATCTCACTGCGGGGCCAAACGTTCGCCAACGCAAGGGTCACCACCGAACCACTTCCGATCGCAATCACACCCCGCCAGAGGTACTGCGTGAACACCGACGGCGCGACGGTCTCGGTGGTCCCTGAACGCGGCGTCCGTGACCCGAACCATTTGTCCTTTCGCGCCAGAGCAACGCGTTCGATGAGAACCCACGACAACGCGGTCAACGCAAACGACGCACCAATAGCGACAAATGTGCGCAGCACCTCCGACCACGTCGCAGTGTGGCGCTCAACGTAGTTGAACACCGGAAAGTGCCACAGGTACAGGCCATACGACACCCGGCCCGCAAGGCGTAGGGGTCGTGCCGATGTCACTGCGCTGAATAGCCGAACGCTCTCGGCCGTGGCCAACACGACGGCACCGGCCGCAACGGCAGCGAGTGTCAGGCCTCCCTCGTACATCCACGGCTGGAGGTATGACGAACGTGCGACCATCCCGATCAGCACGACGGCTCCCGCAAGACCACCCCACGTGACAATGTCGATTCGTGGTCGCCTATAGCGAAAGACGAGTGCAACCAGACAACCCACCAACAATGTGTCGATGCGTGTGTCGGTGCGCACGAATACATTCGCCCATCCCGAACCCGCTTCCCACACTTGCGACCGGTACCAAAACACCCACACGACCGGTATGGCAACCAGCGCGACACGAACACGCAAACGTGTCGAGAATGCCAGCACAGCGGCCAGAACAACGGGCCAAAGGATGTAGAACTGTTCTTCGATTGCCAAAGACCAGAGATGCCCCAGATCTGAATTGAAGTGCTCGGGGTCCCAGACGCTGTGCCAATTGTTGTAATACAGCAACACCGAACGCACCGTCGGCCACAACGAACCAAGCGTGGCCCCGTCGGCCACGGTCACCGCCGTGAACACCACCATCAGGGTGACCAACGCGGGCAGTAACCGCAGCGCACGTCGGCCGTAGAAGTTGCGCCACACCCGCCCGTGGCCGTCGCCGGCGTCGAATGCCTCGGCCAGTAATGATGTGATCAAGAACCCGCTCAGCACGAAGAAAATGTCGACACCCAGGTACCCGCCCTCGACGATGCTGCGCAGCCACTTCTGACCCGAGAAAATCCCCGGGGCAACGTTGGGCAGGTGACTCATCACCACCAGCAAAACGGCGATTCCGCGCAGGCCATCGAGAGCCTGAACGTGGCCCAACCGCCGCGGTTGCATTTCCTCCCCGTTCATCGCCCCGCCAATTTAGAGCCCCACCTTGACGGGAATTCGCACCGTCGGGTCAGTACACCCAGACGTCGTCCCACTTTTCCAGCAGGCCGGTCTCCCACAACATGTCCATCGCGTCCACCGACACGCGCACGCACCCGTGCGACGCCGGATATGCCGGAATCACTGCCGAACCGTGGAACGCGATACCCCCAAGAAAGTAGATCGGTCGATAGATCGAACCGAGGTCCCCGCTCCACCAGCCATCGGTCCGCAGTTTCTCCACACGGAACCGACCCTTCGGCGTGTCGGCGACATCGCGCACAACAATGTTCGGGTTCTTCGGACTGCGCTCGACATACGGCTTGCCCGTCCCCGTTGACACATTCAGCACCGCCTCTGTCACCCCTTTGCGAACGACGAAAGTCAACTGTCGGTCGAGGTCGACCTCGACCACGTCTTTGTCGAGGCCCTTTTCTTCGCTGCGTGACAGCGGACGTTCGGCATGAAGAATCGCATCGGCCGTCTCTTCATCGACACTGCCCGTCACCGGCAGTTCGGCGAACTTCTGGAAAGCCATGACTGCCTGACGCGTCGTGAAGTCGTACTCACCGCTCGCCGCCTTCAACCAGAAGCCAAGGCTCAAGAGGCGCACCTGCACCACCTGTGTTGCCGCACCCGACGTCATCCGCACTGACATCACCGGCAGAGGAAACGGCGAAGTGCGGAACAAGTTCAGCGGAACCTCACGACGAATCGGGGCGGCCAACAATGCCGAAGGCGCAAACCCGAGCACAGAGCTCAACAGCCCACAGACCATGACCCATCGCAACATCTTCATCGTTGTAACGAAGTTAGCGAGACTCAGTGCATCGGTAGTGGCAATTCGCACCAGATCGTCAGGCTGTACTTCACACCACTGCGAATCGGCAACGACTCGTGGGGATGTGTCACCAAACTCGGCCACACCAAAATCTCACCAACTGCGAGGCCGGCGTTAGATGCACCCTGGCGCGGAAAGTCCAACTCCGCACCGTCGTAGTCGTTGTTCAACTTTACGCTCATCGACACCTGCGCCACGTCATGGTGGATCCGCAACGACTCTTGGCCACCCACTTCGTACTTGATGATGAAGGCATCGTTGACGCCGTGGTAATCGATGTACCGCCATTCGGTTTGCAACTGTGGCCACACCTGCGCACCGATGTGGTTCTCCATGGCCTCGAACACGACGGGGCTCATCCGCGCGATTGACAATTCCACCCCGGGAACCGGGTCACCTCGGTCGGGTGCGAAGGCACCCGTAGCCTCGGCCGCGTCGATCAGCGCCCTGCAGTACGCGGGAGTGATAAACGGCATCGCATACATCTCGTCGCCTACGCGGCGCATGCCTTGTCGGGCGTCGATTCCCGATGCGTAATCGAAGAAGTCGTGCAGTGAACTCACCGCGCAATGTTGCCACCCACAAAGGACAGGGGCGGGACACCCGCAGGTGCCCCGCCCCTAGTCACTTCACTGACCAAAGGTCAGTGTAATTCTCAGTCCTGGGCCGCGAGCGGGAGGATCGGCTTGTCCACGATGTGGATCACGCCGTTCGACGCCGCGACATCAGCGGTCACAACATTGGCTACCGATGTACCGATGGTCAGCGACACGGCGCCGTCCTTCGACGAAACGGTTGCCTTCTCGCCGCTGACCATGGCGACTTCCTGGCCGTCGAGGGCTGCGGTGTCCGCCGCCATGACTTTGCCGGCGTAAACGTGTGTCAGAAGAACCGTCTTGAGAAATTCGATGTCCTCCGTCACCATCTTCGAGAAGCCAGCCAAGTCGGTGCCAAGGTCAGTGGCCAGGGCCTCGAAGGCGGCGTTGGTCGGTGCGAACACCGTGAACGGGCCTTCGCCGGACAGGGTCTCAACCAGCTCGGCCAATGTCAGGAGCTCGACCAGGGTGCTGAAGTCGGGGTTGCCGACAGCAATGTCGACGATCGACTCGGAAGCGGCGTCGCCCTCGGCGGCCGTTGTGTCCTCGGTCATTGCAGTGGTGTCTTCGGTACTCGTGGAATCATCGTCACCGCAGGCGGTGACGATGAGGCCCAGCGAGGCAATCGCACCGAGTGCGATCAGCTTGCGGGAAATACGCATTTAGGGTTCTCCTTGGGGTGAGGGTGGTGGTGCCAGCCCGTGCCGGCGGGAAGAGGCTAGTGCCAAGTCCCCTGCGGGGCGGGTCGAGCCCCAAAAAAGTTCTCAATTCGCGCTACTGGGGCCGAAAGCCAACCCCTTGGTACACAAAGCCGACCGACCGCCATGAACCAGGGTCCAGCAGATTGCGGGCATCCACGACCGCCGCCCCTGCCATCACCTCCCGAACCGAAGCTGGGGGGACAATGGCGAACTCCCGCCACTCGGTCAGCACCACGAGTGCCTCTGCCCCACGACAGGCCTCGATCGCATTCGCCGCCACCCCAACACTCGGAAGCTCGGGGACAACCCCCGAGACCGTCGGGTCGAAGGCAGTCACCTGCGCCCCTTCGGCGACCAAACGACGAACCACCTCAACCGCCGGTGAATGGCGCCGGTCGTCGGTATTTGCTTTGAAGGTCAGTCCCCACACTGCGATCGCCATCCCCCGAAGCGACCCGCCCACCGCGTCACGCACCTTGGCAACGGTTCTGGCCAACTGCTGGTCGTTGGCTTCGATCACACTTCTCAACACGCCGAAGTCGTAGCCCGCGTCCTCGGCAAGCCGCAACAACCCGATGGTGTCCTTCGGAAAGCAACTACCGCCAAAACCCGGCC
>Ga0194116_10003365_pt1 | contig 19359 bp, 29 predicted proteins | sample TA2MahsurfametaG_4_FD_148617 | JGI IMG/M metagenome (GOLD analysis project Ga0194116, IMG submission 148617) | Freshwater microbial communities from Lake Tanganyika, Tanzania - TA2015008 Mahale S9 surface | ecosystem: Environmental > Aquatic > Freshwater > Lake | place: Tanzania: Lake...
GCCGAGCGGAGCGATCATTCCGAGGTTCCTGAGATCCGAGCATCGCTTCCAATAACCCGAGCCGGAGAGGCCTGCGGAGACTCCTGCCTCCTCATCGGTGAGACCTCGATCTCCGGCGATCATGTAGGCGTTGAGCAGTCTGTCTCTCTGCGATGGAGCCCTCCGCTCGGCTGCAGCCGCAGCCTGCTGGGAGGTCTCAGGGTCGGAACTCCGGGCGAGTGCCCGGGGCTCTCTGATCAACTCCAGATTCGGCTTCTCGGCTGAGCCCCCGAGGCCGAAGGAGTGGCTGAAGAGTTGGCCCTGCATCAGAACGGCTCCTCATCCTGCTGAGGCTGGGGAGCATCGGCTGGGAGGGTCATAATCGCTGTGATGAGACCGCTCGCCTCCTTCTTGCTGAGTTGGGCGAGCGAGGTGATCTCTCGATCCGCCTGAACGGAGGCGAGGGCCAGACCGTCATCAATCCCTCGCTCTCGCACAAGTTTGTTGATCAGCCCGAGTTGCTTGTCTGAGACTCGATCCGATGCCCCCGATGGCTCCCTCTTGCTCGGCTTGCGCTCGGGCGATGCGATGGGGGCGATGGGGGCTCCTGAGACCTCCCTCGGGGTCTCGGGTTGTCGGTTGCGAACCTCCTCCGCTGAGGCGATGCGCTGAGAGTCTGCCGCTAGGACTGCCACGATGGCCCTGCCCCACGCCGAGGTCTCTGCGTTCATCACCTCACTCAGTTTGGTGAACGAGGTCTGACCGACTGCAGGCTCCGCCGCAACCGCTATCCCCGGGCAGGGATCATCGGGCGAACGGAACGCCGCAGCCGTGTAAACGATGAACTCGCGCCCACCGATCTCCATGATGCGGAACGGCTCACTCGGATTGAAAGGGCGGAGGCATCCGTTCGGATACGCCGCCTTGAACCTGCGGATGCGCTCCGCCACATCCACATACCCATCCATACTGAAACTCATGACCTCTCCTTCGTGCGTGACTTGTTGGGTTTGCCCGAGGAGAACCGCATCACGCGATACGGCCTTCCGGGCTTCTCATAGTTGGCGCAGAGATCAGGATGATCCTGCCTCAACCGAGACTCATCAAGCGAGGCTCTCCCAGCCTGCTCCTTCCATGTGATGACCTCACGACCATCCAGCACTCCGATCTCGGCATCCAGCAGCATCCGGGCGAGCGCATCCTTCGCCTGCTTCTCCTGAGTCTCGGCCTGCGCCTTCAGGTCTCGGGCATCAGCGAGAACATGGAGCCACTGCCCTGCCTCGCTCGGCAACTCTGCGATGCGAGGCGTTGCCCTCCATAGGTCGGTGATCTGCTCGTATGAGAACTCATCGGGGGCGAGAGGATCGCCTTCATCAACGGCACAGCCGAGTCGCTCAGCCTCCAGCAGCAGCGCATCCCACGCCTCGGGATTCTTGGGAACCTGAGTGAGCGAGAGTCGCTGGTCTCGATCTAGTGCCATGATGAACACCTCTGCTCCGAGGAGCGAGCCCTGAACCCATGTCTGCCAGAGCCACTCCGCAGGGAGATCCTCGGCAGCCCTGATCGAGTACCGAGTCGTTGTCTTGGCCTCAACGATGACCTCGGGCTTCTCGGCTGCGCCAACGATGCCATCGAGGGTCGCTATCCATCGGCCCTCGGCATACATAACGCCCGGGGCGATGACCTCTGCTCTGAGGATGCGCCCAGCCTCAGCGAGGAGCGCAGGCTCCAGCACATGACCTCTGCGGAACGCCTCAGTCTGCTCCGACATGATCGGCTCACTGCGTTTCGCGGCGAACAGATCGCCTCTGCTCACATAGGGGCTCTGCCCCATCACCGAGGCCGCCTCCGATGCGCCGAACACGCAGAGCCCTTCCGGGTCTCTCCATCTCAAACGCAGCCACTCCTCGGAGCCATGCTCAGGTTTGCTCACGATTTGCATAACGGTTCCCTCCTCGATGGGTGACTCCCATCATGGCGGAGGGGTGCTGCACAGTTTCGATCAGGACTCGGAACGCCGGATCTCCTCACCGTTTCGAGTGAGCCGCTTCTGCCATCCCAGACCGATGTTGATTCCCTCATAGAGGAGATGCGCCTGCGCCTCGTTATCAACGGAGAACCGAGTCTCCCAATGCCTGCGGAAGTCTCTGCGAGTCTGGATGCAGTAGGTCACCATGAGTCTCCTCCTCCTCGGGCTCCCTGCCCGATGCCTTCAGAGTAGGGGGGCAGTCGGTCAAAGTCAAAGACCCCGATTTGACTTGCCATGCTATGCTTCTAATAGGAGCAGGCAGCCGCCTGCCCAGACAGAGGGAGACATGGAATGGATACGAAGGAGATCACTACCCCCGAGCAGGCCGAGGCTCTGCTCCGGGAGATGACGGAGCGACACGGCAGCCCTGCCTACATCGCGTTCATCCCCGGGCGCATCCGCAGGATGGTGCCACTCGACACTCGCAGGGAGATCCTCGCAGGGGCTCGCATCTCGGAGGGATGGCAGAGTCAGGCTCGGGATGCAGGCAGGGAGACCATCCTCCGATACGCCAGAGAGAACTTCGCCGCCATCGTCACGGTGAGGGAACTCGCAGAGATGGCAGGAGTCTCTCAGAGCATCGCCCGAGACACGGTGAGGGCGAACCCTCGCCTGTTCCGCAAGTCCGAGGGCCACACCTACGAGTGCCGAGGGGATGCAGACCTCTGATGAACATCCGCATCCCAGCCGAGGTCATGGCTGCAGTCAACGCCACCGCTCAGCGAAAGACGGAGGAGGCGCAGGCGCAGCAACGCCAACGGCAGACTGAGCCAGAGGGAGCCCTGCGAGAGAGACCTCTCTCCCCCATCATCATCCGAGAGGCCGCAGACCTCACGGAGGAGATGCTCCCAGCCATCACCGAACTCGTTGATGACCTCTGCCCGGATCCTGACGAACGGGTGGATTGGGAACAGTTCGTGGACTATCTGGAGCGATGGGAGAACATCGTGGTCGCTGACCTCGACTGCCCAGCGTTGCACAAACTCCAGCGCATCGTGCGCAGACTCCGAGAGCAGGGATGAGGCGCAGGTCTCCGAGACTGAACGCCGAGCAGGTCACCATCCTGCTCACCGCTCTGGGCGACTATCTGGAGCGGCAGGAGGAGATTGCCCACGACATAGAGGCGGTAATCTGCCTCGCCGCTGACGATGAGATTGCGTTGATGGAGTTCGATCTCAACGATGTGCAACGGCGATGTGCGTTGGCCTATCAGAGCGTGGCCATCCTCCGCCTGCTCTGCCCCGAGGCGTTCACCGACAACTGAGCCCCCTCACTCGGGGCAGGGGAGGAAGGGAGGGAACTCACTCCTGCCCCGAGGGAGCGCAGCGGAACAGGGGGGCTGCACCCGACTGCGATACTACCCTCATGCCCCTCACCATGCCCACAGGGATGCAGAGGATCGAGTCGAACTGCGGCTCATAGTCATCCTGCCCGAGACTGTGAACCGACTGCGCCACAACGACATGACCGAGTTTGGCGGATGGCATCAGAATCCCCACGGTGCTAACTCGACACGGCTCCTGCTCCAACTCATCGCCAGAGATCCACGTGCCGGGATCCGAGTGAGCATCATCCCACTCCACGATGACCACCTGCAGATCGCTCACCATTTCTCCTTCTTGGGGTCAGCGCAGAACACGGGGGCCTGCACCGTCAGACCTCGCTCAGGGGTCACTATGGCGAGAGCCTGCTGCGGCGGCTCAAATCCGAAGTTGCTTACCTTTGCGTACTCATCGTAGCCCTTCAACGAACCGTTGATGATCAGGGAGGGAGTCGAGAGATACTGATGCCAATGCCCGAGCCACAGCGTGGAGAACTGCGAGCCGATGGCGAGATGATGCTGAGCCTTCCTCGCCCGGAGCCGCATGATCGGAGGGTAGATGCCGCCGATGCCTCCGCCCCCATTGACCTGATCTCCATGCGTGAGGAGATGATGATGCTCGTAGATCGAGATGAGACAGTCTGCAGACTCAGGTATCTGAAAGGAGACCCGGGCATCCCCCGAGAAGTGGCGTTCCACCATCTTCGCTAGCAGCCAATCGAAGTTGGTGCGAACCCTCTGTTTCGCCCGAGGCTTCCTGCTCATCCTGCCGTGATTACCGACAACGGAGGCCACATGAACCTTGCCGAAGTCTCCTGCGAGGAGGTCAATGCCTGCCGCGATTTGCTCGCTCCAGAACAGGAGAGAGCCGAGCATCGTGTCTGCGTTGGTCTCCTTCAGTTCCTCGTGGATGTCGCCTGAGAAGATGTCGCCCCCGAGGAGCAGGATGATCCCGTCATACCTGACCCCTGCGAGATAGTGGCGAGCGAGTTTCACCACATTCTGAGCCCATCGCTCCAGCCTGATCACTGCGATCTCTCGGTTGTAGGCGTTGAGGCCCTCCATCTCCTCCGGCTTCACAACTTCGTCAAAGTGAGTATCGGAGAGCATCACCATCAGGGTTGCCGCCGAGGCTCTCGGCTTGCCGGGGCTCATCCATCGAGGCGGCTGCAACTCCGCACCCTCGGCTGCGGAGACTAGGGAGAGGGCTCGCTCGGAGGTCTCCAGAGCCTCCCGGAGGCGAGCGACCTCTCTCAAGGCGGTGTCGCGCTCACGCCTGAGTTTGACTAGGGCGGCCCCAGCCGCAACATTGCCCTGCTCCTCGATCTCTCCTCTAAGGCTCACAGGTCAGTTCCCCTCTTCGCGCTCGCCTGATCGAGTGCGTGGAGAGCCTGATGCCTCGCTTCCGCATCACCTCCGCTATCGCATGAAGGGGGATAGTCGGATCGAGGATGGCCTCTAGGAGGTCTCTCCTCTCCTCCTCCGATAGTTGCTCTAGGGCTGCATCAACTCCGTGCCTACGCCGTGAGGTCGCCGCCTGCTCCTTGATCTCCTCGCTGAGTCTGCTCACGCTGTGCCTCCTTATGCCATCGTATGTGTCCGTGCATGAGATCCTCAACCCGGGTCAGCGACCTGAACACATGGGCGATCTGCTGAGACACGATGGCATGATCATCCCGATTCTCCTTGCGGTTTCGCTGGATGAGAGCCACGATGATGCCTCCAACAGCCGTAAAGAGCCCCACCATGACTGCCGCGAGCCCCTGATCCATTAGGAGACCTGCATCCTCTCAAAGGCGGCCTTGATGGCCTCGGGATCGTCGCTGATCGAGGGCGACAGTTCAACGTGGATCCAATCGCCGCCCGGAGCCCCGGAGATGGTCTGCTTGTCGTATCGCCTCCATGAGCCCCTATCGCATCGCCATCCCCTGCCGAAGGGGGCAGGCTGGTAGTCGAGGATGGCCTCTAGGCCGAACTGATTCGCCCGGGAGGTCAGCAGCCTCATCCACTCGGCGGCGACCTTTCTCCCATCGGGTCTCCCTCTCCCATCCCTCATGTTGCGGTAGGAGAGATCCACGGCCCTGCCTGTGGCATGAACGCTCAGGCTCTCCTTGCCTCTGGCTCTCCGATTCGCAAAGGTTCCATTATTCCAGAGGGCGCGATCAGTCCGAGCCTCGATCTGGGCGACGAACTCCAGCAGCCCCGGGCGAGCCCCCGAGGCGATGCCATCAGAGATTCCCGTGTATTTGCGAGCAGGCCTAGCGTTGGTCATCCGAGGAGCCTCTGCCGAACGCCGGATCCTTCGGGTTTGCCCATCGGAGGAGCGGAGGGAGGATCGCGGCGAGGGCCGCCTTGATCAGAGCATCCGGCTCCGTTTGGCCTGTTGCGAGAACTGCGGCGACTGCCCCGATGGCGGAGCGTAGGTATGAGGCGAGGGCCGCCTTCTGCTGGGGGGTGAGTTGGGGCATGATGATCCTCCTCGGTTGAGGCTACTCGTTCTCTGCGTTCTCGATGCTCGGTGCGACGAATACATCGTTCACCGCATCATAGGTGTCACCGATACCTGCGTACTTAGAACGGAAGTTGTGGTTGTACGAAGTCTGCCGCCACTCGCCCGATAGTCCGATGCTTGCGATGAACGCCTGACCTGCCGCTTCACTTTCTGGGAAGTCGCCGCCAGCGCAGTCGTCGTTGCCGATGACGATGACTTCACGAACGATGCCGTTCTCTATCTTTGCGAAGTGTGCCATTATGCCACCGTCAAACTTCCTGAGCCGTTGAACTGAAAATAAGAATAACTACCGTCTGCGGTTGGTGTCGCTGATGTTGCGCCCGATGCGCTTACTGTCAAACCCGATGCGTCTGCGGTGAGATAACGAATAACGACTTGACCTGAGCCGCCGTTGCCAGTCGTTAGATTCACACCTGCGCCGCCGCCACCGCCGCCACGATTCACCGTACCGTTCCCACCTGCCCCACCACTACCGCCGTTCCCAGCGTTAGTTCCACCTGTGCCGCCTGTGTTGCTTGACCCACCACCGCCGCCAGAATAAGAGATAGAAGAACCCGTGTAGTCGTTTGTAGATGCCGCACCACCAGCACCACCTGTTGAAGAGTTAGGTGCGTTCCCACCTGCGCCACCCTTACCGCCACCGCCACCGCCTGCCACTTGACCTGATGTGACAGCAACAACTCCACCGTTATTGCCTTCGCCGCTTATCCCAAGACCACCACCACCGCCACCCGAACCGCCACTTGCGCCAGAAGAAGCATAATGACCATGACCGCCACCACCGCCATTGGCTGTGACTCCACCGAACCCTGATGCCGTGCCATTACTGCCTATGCGACCATTTGACGCACCACCAGCACCTGACGCACCGACTGTGACGGTGTGAGTTTGTTTGCCGATGATTAGTGTTCCTGTTTTCATACCGCCACCGCCACCCCCACCGCCGCCTTGATACTCATTTTCTCTGCCGCCACCGCCGCCGCCACCGACCAGCAGATACTCAACGCTCAATGTCTGCGTTCCAGCACCACGCTTAGTCCACTCCGTAATCTTCGTGCCTGAGCGTGTGCGCTCACCGAAACGCATCGCCTGCCGCCTATGCGGTGATGCGGTTCACATAACCGCCAATCATCACGACATTCGCTGTTGCGGCGAACGCACGCACGACGAGAGCCGTTGCGTTGCCCTTGATGACGAGACCCGGCACGATGAGGAGCAGGCCGCTCTCTGCGGTGATGGTCTGCTCGATCAAGTCATCGGGGGAGGAGACTCCGCCGAACTCGATGGTCAGTTTGCGATCAGTCGAATCCGAGTTCACGGCATAGAGCCAGACCTCATCGTAGGTCGTTGCGGTGCTCGACCCCGTATGGATGGTCGTGCCTGCGGTTCCGGTGGCCGCAACCTTGATCAGCCTGCCATCAGTCGAGCCGCTGAGATGAATCTTGCTGTATGTCGCCATGAGGTCTCCTTATGCGAACAGGGCTGCGCCGAGAACGAGTTGATCCGAGTCGTTGGTGATGCCATACGCTACCCATGAGGAGCCCGAGTAGAAGTACAGCGTGTTGTCTGCATCAATGTAGGCGAACATACCTTCAGCGAGAGTGGGCTCCCCGGCACCGCCGAAGGCGGCATCTCGCGCCGCAGTCGTGGCGAACCGCATGATGGATTGATCCATCAGGAAGGTGTTCACCTGTGCGGCTGTGAGTACCTGCCCGGATGTGAAGAGGAGTGCGCCTGCGCCTGCCATACCCGAGCATCCTACCGTTCAGCCGAGTGCGTTGTCTGCATCGAGGACACCAAACTCGGGGTCGTTGAGGAGCAACTGATACACGATGGAGATCCATGCGAGGCCGATACCAACCGTGTGCGCCCCGGGCGTTATCTGATGGGAGATGCTCTGGATTTGGTAGGTGTCCGAGACCTGCAGGGGGGATCCCGAGGCGAAGGTGCGAGTGATGCTTATCTGATCCCCGATTTCCAGCCCGAGGATGGCAACTCGATCAGCCTCCGACTTGTCGTTCAGGATCAGGTTCATGGCATCGAAGCGGTACTCGGGTTCAGCGAACTGCCCGATGAGATCCTCCGCGAGGGTCAAGGCCTGTGCTTCGGAGCCGAGCAGGGAGTCCGAGAGGGTCAGGGTTTGGATGCCGAACTCGGTCTGGGAGGCCGCATCATCCGCAGTCTGGGGAGTGGCTCCCTCCGGGGTCACGACCACCTTGTTGAAGAGGATCTCTGAGCCGTAGCGGATGGAGAGGGTCTGATACGGGATGCCCACGCCTGAGTCCGAGAAGGACTCCACAGGGTTTGAGAATGATGTGGCTGCTCTGTCGAGGAACGTGAGGTCTCCGCCCCGGGCGATGAAGCACAGGCCCTGCTCTGCCTCAGCGATGCGCTGCAGATAGGTGAGGGCGTTGGTGTTCTCCGCGATCTGATAGGAGCCGAGGCTCGCAACCCCTGTGTCTATGTCTCGGGTCGCCGGATAGGCAACCTCCGGGAGATCGAGGAGGTAGGAGACTCTGGCCCCGGAGAGTTCGGCTGAGGGGGTCACATCGGCCTCTGTCGCTGTGTTGGCGAGAATCTGGAAGTCATCGGCGCAGGTCAGAACGGCTGTTGAGCGATCAGCCCCAGCAGGGGCAGGCTCATACGCCACATCCACATCTATGATGCGGCCAACGAATAGGGGCTCCCCATCGGCTGAGATGGAGACCTTCCTCCGGGGAACGACCCCTGAGCGACCTGCAGCCGCATCCCAATAGGGCGAGTCCTCGTTCAGCGGATCGAAGCGGCGATCATTATTCAGCAGTTTGAGGGAGAGGGAGCCTGCCGAGAAGGAGGCGAGTTGATCCTGCCTGCCGCGAGAGATCCGGGCCTCCTGCACATACGGTGCTATGTCGAGACCCTCTAGGCTGCCATCCAGCACATCGGAGCCATCGAGAGTCGAGGAGTCGAGCGTGAACTCCCGGACTAGGAAGCCGAGTTCTGCGAGGATCTCGATCTCCTCGCCCCACGGCAGGCTGGAGGCCATCAGGCGACCTTCAGAGGTTGGGCGGATCCGACTAGGGCTCCGTTGCGGAACTGCCATCTACGGAGGGCCTCCACGATGGCATCCCCAATCTCCGGGCCGTTGGCCCCCATCCCAGCATTGACCGTGATGTTGATTGAGCCCATCCCAGCAGCATCTCTCAGGGGGATGATCGCCTCCGGGCCTGCCTCGCCTACGAGGCCGATGGTGGGGCGAGTGACGATGCCCCCGGAGGCGAGGGCGACCATCGGGCCGAGTCCGAGGGGGCTGAAGAACGCCGGAGCGGCTACTGCTGCGGCTGCAGCCTGAGCGGCTGCGGCTGCGGCTGCGGCGACCTGCGATGGCAGAGCGGCCCCCTGCTGGGCCTCAATCCTCGATTCGGCCCGGGAGATGATCTCCGATGGAGTCTGCCGCTTCAGGGCGTTGAGTTCCTTCTGGGCCTCGATCAGGGAGAGCAGGGCATCCCTCTCCCTCTCGAACGCCTCAGCAACGGCATCAATCGCCTCCTGCTCACGCTTCTTCGCCTCGTTGAGATCATCGAGGGCCTCCCTGTAGGCATCGGAGCCCTCCTTCGCCCCGGTCAGCACTTCGTTGAGATAGGCCTGAGCCGCCGCCTGCTCGATTGTTGCATCCTTCTGATCGCGGATGGCATCCTCGACTCCTCGCTTGGCTGCATCGAGATCCCTCTCCGCCTCAGCCAACTCCTCCGGGGTTGCCGATTTGTTGCGCTCAGAGGCGAGAGCCCCCTCCGCATCCCTGACCCCGAGCGTTGCCTCGGCAACCCTGAACTTGGCCTCCTCCAGCGCGATCTCCGCCCTCCGTATCTCGACTGCTGAGGCCTCGGGGCTCTGGCGCAGATCAGCGAGTTCCTGCTCCGCCTCAGCGACCCGGAAGGCGGCCTCCTCAACATCGAACTTGGATCGAGAGAGATTCCTCTCCGCTTTGGCGACTGCCTCCGGGTCTGCCTTGATCGCCCGAAGGGCGGCGAGAGCCTGCTCCGCCTGCGTGACCCTCCGCAGGGCATCGGCCTGTGAGAGGTTGCTATCCCGAAGCCGCCTGTTGGCATCCTCCAGAGCCCGAGTCGCCTCCTGAGCCTTCCTCGACTCCTTCGGGTAGCCCTGAGTCACCAGATTGAACTGTGCTTGGGCGACCCTGACTCCCTCGGTTGCGTTCCCGAGGGCTCTCTGGGCCTCGGCTGTTGCTGCGCTTGCTTTGGTGAGATCCTTCTGCTGCGAGGTCACGCCCCGAAGGGCTGCGGTGTAATCTTTCAGCATCTCGGCTGCAGTCTTGACCGCCGTTCCCCCGAACGTTTCTTTCTTCTCCTTCTGCTCCTCCTTGATCTCCGCTATGCGGCGGCGGAATCTCGCAGTCTCAGCCACATCGAACTTGGTAAGTGCTGCGTTCGCCCGGTTCCCGGCATCCTCGGCGGCATCACCGATCTTGCCGAACGACACCTCGCTGAGCAGCGTCACATCTTTCAGGTTCGCTCCGAAGAAACGGAACACTTTGAGGAACACATTGTTCCAAGCGATGAACGAGTTGACCACGCCGATGATCGCATTCACCAGCAACTCAAACGCCTTTATCACCACGTTGATTGCAGCAATCGCAACCTTACGGAAGCCCTCGAATCGCACCATCAGAATCGCGATGATGGCGATCACTGCTGCGATTGCAGCCGCGATCAGACCGATGGGCGTGACTGCGAAAGATGCCCCAAAGGCGATGTTGGCGAGTTTCGCAGCGTTCGCCGCAACCGTGTAGGCGATGGCTGCGGCTCGGAGAGTCACTAGAGCCCCGGCGACTGCATAAATGGCGGATGCCATCGGGCCGAGGTTTGAGGTGAAGTTGAGAACCGACTCCCCCAAGAATCTGAATGCAGCCCCGGCTCCTCTCTCCCCGAGCAGGTTTGCGAACTGCTGGAGAACGGGGAGGATCCGGTCGTTGATGAAGGTGAGCATCGCCTTGAACACGGGGAGGAGGGCCGTGCCGATCTCTGCCCGGATGTTCTGGAACTGCGCCGCGAGGATGCGCTGTTGATTCGCTGCCCCATCCGAGGTGCGCTCAAAGTCTCCCTGAGCGAGGGCCGTGTCTTTCAGGATCAGGGCGTATGCAGCCTGAGATTTGGCCGCCACATCAAGGTTGCCTTTGCCGCTGTAGAGCCCGAGGTTGAGAGCCTCCTGCTTCAGGCGCACATCGTTGATCGCAACACCGAACCGTTTGAGTGGCTCAGTCTCCCCGGAGAGACCTGATCGCAGGGCTTGGATGGCATCCTCAACGCTGGTGTTGTTGAACGAGGCGAGATCCGCCGCCAACTGAACGAGCGTGACGCTCATGTTGGCCGCCTGCTCCCTCCCGACTCCGAACGCTTGGAACAGGTTGCCGTAGGTTCCTGCAGCCTCTAGGGCCGCCTGTTTGGAGATGCCTGCGGCGATTGCGCTCTTGTTGGCGAAGTCCTCGATGATCCCTGCGGAGTCTCCGAACACCACATTGACCTTGCTCTGTGACTCCTCCAGCGCAGAGGCCGCATCCACGAGGTTCTTGCCGATGACTGCCGCCGCCCCGATGGCGACTGCTGAAATCTTCGCGAGCCCAGCAACGAGAGATCCTGCCGCCTTGTTGGCGTTGAGCAGCCCGAACGCCGCCTTGTCTGAGCCAGACTCCAGCCGCTTGAAGTCGCGGATCGCTCGATCTATGCCCTTCGCATCGAAGGTGGAAATGATAGGTACGACTACTGCCATCTCAGATCCCCCTCAGTCCGAACCTGCCGAGCGATGTGCGCCCCCGGGCGGATGCAAACGCAGACTGCTTCGCCGTGCGAGACTCCGCTCCTGCCGCCAACGAGTCGTTCACTACCTTCTCCGCCTCCGCGATGGCGGCCCTGATCTCGCTCTCGATGGCTGGGAACTTGGAGAGAACTCCGGGCCACATCGCCCTCGATGCCTCCCCCTGCTTGCCCCGGAGGTTCGGGATGAAGTTGGGGTGCTTGCCGGAGGAGGAGCGGCCTGAGATGTCGAAGATGGCTCCTGCCGGATCTGTCTGCACAAGTTTGACGATGGGGGCCATCCCCGTAGCGCGATTGACCCTGCCGCCCGTTCTGACCTTGATCCCCTTCCGGGCTGATGGGCCGTAGTACTTAGGGAACCCCCCGGCGGTTCTCTGCCCGGAGGCTGATGCCTGCCATCCGCTCAGAGCATCCGACTCGGGGAACAGCGTACCCACATAGTCTGCGATGGGTTGCGCCGCCGTGCGCATCCTCCCCGTGATGGTCTTATGGAGCGACCTATCAAGGTAATAGAGTTCCTGCAGCACCTTCTTGATTCCGTCAATCTGAGTCACTGCGGCCATGATTACTCCGATGGTATCAGCGGCGCATCCTCTCCGCCTTCCAGCGGAGGTACGCCCACATTTCTCTGATCATCTCATCGCCTGAGTCGAGGAGATCGAGCGGTGCTATTCCTGTTTCGCAGGCGAGAGCCGCGATCAGGTAGGTGGCTGACTCTGATCCAAAGGGCCGGGATCAGCCGCCTCTCGCGGAGTGCAGGCAACCACGGTGCTAACCCAATCTGGATCGAAGCGGAGGGCAGTCTGCTTGGTGCGAGTCAGCGCAGACCAAGCGAGCCATGCGAGATCAGTGAGCCGGAGGTCTGAGTCGAGGCGAGCCACGCTCCGATTCCATGTGCGTTCAAACCCCACGAAATCGGGGAACGCCGCATCCACATCGGCTTTGTCGCCGTTGATGAACTCAACCGTCAATGCAATCTTCATCGGCCCTGCTCCTCTGCGATGCTCAGATTACGATGTTGCCTTTGCGATTGACCCACCTTGGAAGGTGAGTTCAGTCGTTCCGAGTTCTCCGACACCGCCGTTGATCGGGGTGTGCGAAGCGAGGTACGCACCCGTGATGGTGTATGACGGGTTTGTTGAGGAGACTGCGGCGGAGGTCGGCTTGAAAACGACTGTCGTGGTTGTGCCAACGAGTGGGAAGATGGTCGCTTCCACGTTCGCTGCAGCGAAATCCTGATTGAGTGTGACGGTTGCCGAGATGTTGCCGAGACCATCCGTGAACTTGCGGCTGTTGTCTCCGAACGCAGTGACCTCAATCGCCTCTTTCTCGTAGTTGATCGTCACATTCGTGGCTCGGCTGGCGAGATCCACGCTGTTGATTGAAACAGTCACATCTTTGAGAACGATTTGTGCCATGAGCGATTACTCCTTATCCTTGTCGGCCTTGCTCTTTGGAACGCCCACGACTCCGAGGTGGCCTGCCTCGATGAGAGCCGGAATGTTCGCGCCCGGGAGATCCTCCTCGGTGACCAGATCGCCGTGCTTGTGACCTGAGAGCAGGTCGCTAGTCACTTTGTACTGAGCCATGTTGAGTCTCCTAGCCGTGAACCGTCACCGTGAACTGTACCTGAAGGAAGTCAGCATCCGCAACCGTGAGAGAGGTAATGTTCGCAGCCGAGGCAACGACCAGCGTGCTGCAGACTCCTCCGAGAGTCGGATCTGCCTCTATGGCTGCTCTGATCGAGGAGGCCCCGGAATAGGCTAGGTATCCATCCAGCAGACTGTGGGCTGTGCGATCCACCCAGCGGCCTGTGACTGCGGTGATGCCCCAAGTCATCAGCACATCGCCCCCTCCCATCGCTCTGTGATACTCAACCTGCTGGAGAACGGGGAAGGCGAACGGGGGATTGAGTTGCTCTGGCTGATTGGAGTAGGCCCTCAGCCCCGAGATGGTGCCGAGCCGAGTCTGCAGCCCGGAGGCGACCTGAGAGACCGTTGCAGGCATCAGGCGAGCCCGAGGATGCGGTAGGGCTGCAGGAGGTCTCGCACATCGGGATCAACGGAGCGCACCTGAAGGGCCATGTCTCCAAACCCGACAACGCCGAGGGCTGAGTTGTATCTGGCGAAGCCACGGATCGAGAGGAGGATGCAGGCCTCCCTCACATCGTAGGGAACGGAGGGCCATCCCCAGACTGCCGTGACCTCAACGCCCGGGAGATCGGGAGGGGAGAAGAGGGGGAACGATTTGCCGCCCGTTGCTTGGATCAGGGTGTAGGGGCGAGACTGCAGCGATGCGTTCGTTGGCGCGAGTATGTAGTCGGTGTTCAGGCTCCATGTGGTCTCGTAGGTTCCGTCGCCATCATTATCCGTCTTCAGCGTGATGCTGGTGGTCGAGAGATCCTGCACCGTGAGATGGTAGGAGTAGTTGCTGTAGAGCCGGATGGCGGTTGAGGCGGTCTGATAGAAGAACCGATTGCAGTACCCGTCAATGCGCCGAGAGGCTCCCTCGATGGCCTGCTCCAGCAGACTGTTATCCGTGTTATCGGTCAGGCGGAGAACTGATTTGACCTCCGCCAGCGTTGCGTATCCGTTGGTGATACTCACGGCTTCCTGCGCTTCCGGGCGCGAGGAGCGATGGCTCGCTCAGTCTCCGGGGAGAGCGAGGTGGTCTCCATCTCATGCCCGAGGGCCGCTAGAGCAGCATCAACGGCGGCGACTCGATCCCGGAGACCTCTGGCCTCATAGCCTCTCCGCTCAACGAGCAGAGCCGTGATCTCCTGTTGTCGTGCGTGGCTCATCATGCCTCCATCGTAGAGGAGGCTGATGCCTCCGCGATCAGAGAACCCTCAGTTAGAAGGTCGGTGTGACCAAGCCCGTGCCGTTGATCTGAGCCCAAGCGTTCGGGTAGCGGTTCGCCGTGAAGGCCGAGTATCCGTACACCACGAGGGTCACATCGAGTTCGGCAACCTTCGGCTGCTCGAAGCGGAGGAGCATCGGATCGCCACCAGCCTGCTCGAACAGGTGCAACTCTTGGAAGTTGCCCACATAGATGGTGTCTTGATTCGTGCCTGATCCTTTGTTCGTGGCCACGTTTGCATCGGTGATGACCGGGAGGCCGAGGATGCTGTAGCCGCTGTTGCCGTACTGAGCAGATCCTGCACCTGTTGCCACAGGGTTGAGGGCAACGGGTGACGGAACCGCAAGCGGGCGGTTGGTGCTATCCACCGCAGCCAAGATGAAGGCGAGGCGGCGAGGATGCATGATGATCGCGTTCGGGCCTGCGAAGAAGGTCGTTTGCACCTTCTGCACCGCATCCGCCAACTTCGGGTACAACTCTGCAACCGTCGGGTCGCCATCCGTGTAGGTCACGGCCTGACCTGCCGAGGTGAACAGTTCCGCCACCAGCAGTTCGTCGAGTTTCGTGTGGTATGCGGCGATGAGATCCGCGATGACCAGCGAATCAACATTCGTTCCACGCTCAATCGCCTGACGCGAAACATTCTGCTGACCAGCGATGGTCTTCACCGTCAGGTCGAGTTTCGTATCGTCAATGTTCGTCTCTTGCACGGCTGCACCTTCGGTCTGCTCCGCAACTGCGGAACCCGTGGTGACCTTCGAGATCGAGATGGTCAGACCTGCATCGGGGAGAGCGTGCTTGCGAGCGCGATCCGCAACGGGGCGACCTGCTCGTGCGAGCGGTGCGGCGAGTTCGGTGAGGAACTGCGGAACGACCAAACCTGAGAAGTTCGTTGAGGTCACATCACGACGCTCGACACGCTCCTCGTTCATGTGGCGAGAGAGTCGCTCCCGGGCGGCGTAGTCGTTGTTGAACTGCGCCGAGAACGCATCGCGGAGGAACGAGTTGCTGCTCTCCGGGCTGTAGGTGCGTGGTTCTGACTTGATGGTGGTCACGGCGGTCTCCTCTAGTTTGACCTCGGCTCGGATCTCCGCAGCCTTCGCCTGACGCTCTTCAAGTTCGCTGTAGCGAGCGATCTGCTCATCCAGCGAGCGGATCTGATCGAGGTTGGCTGCAACTGCTGCATCCTCCTCGGAGGTTATGTCGCGGCCTGCGGCCTGCGCCTCGTTCACGATGTTCTCGCTTGCGCTGATCAGCGCAGTGCGCTTCTCGATGAGAGTGGCTGAGTGCTTCACGGTTGCCTCGTTTCGTTTGTCTCTGATTGTCTCGGAGTGCTTCTGCGAGTGATCCTCATCGGATCGGCTCTATTGCGGCTGCCGTTTCGCTCTGGCGATCCTCAGTTGTGCTTGCCTGAGTGCCGTAGCGACAGTAGGGAGCGTACCAGAGGTCTGGGCGGTTCGCAACTCTGCCGAGGTCTCCTCATAGGCAGGGAAGGTCACTACCGAAACATCGAATAGTTGCACCTCCCGGAGTTCCCTCACCGAGCGGTCAGGGCTCCACGAATCCTTGATGGTGCGGAACGCAAACGACATTTGTGAGAGGTCTCCCCGGCTCATCGCTGAGAGGACTCTCTGGGCATCAGGGTTCGCAGGATCGAGTTCGGCCTCCACCATCAGGCCCGTATCATCCTCGCTCAGCGTGAGGGTTCCAGACTTTGTGCGAGCCAAAGGTACACCCTCGTGATCTACGAGGAGTCTCACATCGGCTCCATCGTTCAGGGTCTTGGTGAACGCCCCCCTCCGCACATACTCGATGAACGGCATCGGCTCAGAGGGCGAGTCAAAGACTGCGGCGTATCCCATCAACCTGTTCCCATCCCCCTGCTTGCGAACCGCGAGGTTCGTGAACGCAAAGGATCGCTGCTGCGCCTCATCATCTCTCACGCACCAGCGGAACTCAGAAGCGGAGTCAGCCATAGGTGGCAGGAACTCTACACCCTCGTTGGCGGAGTTTCTATCCTGCGTTGAGTGACGAGGATGATCGGGGTGGAGCAGGTCGTTATCGGTCACATACTTAGGGTTCTCGGGCCTACCTGTGCGAGCCAGATACAGGAAGGCATTCACCCTCGCCATCGCCCACTGTTGCCTGCTCATCCCCGGGCGGTGCGACGATGAGAACGCCCCTGCTCCTCTCCGCCAAACCGAGCGCAGAGCCCCGACCCTCACCCGAGTCCACGAAGGGCGATCATCAGCAGCCATCTTCTCGTTATGTTCGGTGGCTTTCTTCTGTAGGCTGCTCTCTATCGCATCCGAGAGAGTGATCTTGCCCATCTTGTCTTTGGCTGACCCCGGCTCGTTCTTGTCGGAACCTGTGATCTGATCGCTCTTGGGGGCTGGAGGGTCTGCCCTCTCCTCTGCCTCATCGAGCCGCTCTACGATGCGTTCCGCATAGGCCTGAGCCCTCTCTGCGCTCGATCTGCTGGAGCCGCCGCCCCAGAGGAGCATGGCGACCAGCCCCGGCGTGATCTCTCCGGGCTCATCTACCGCCGCGAGATCAACGATGTGCCTCGCAATCCACGGCCCTATCTTGCGCCACTTCTGCTCGGAGACCTGCCCAGCCGCCATCTTTCGCGCATCCTCGACCGTTTGAGGCACCAGCCCGGAGCCTGACTTGCCCTCCTCATGCAGCCGGAGCCCTCGCTCGGCTGATGCTCGCATGAACGAGGGGGCCGAGAGATCAGGCTCCTGACGCTCCTCAATCATGGGTTCCGCCGCCGAGATCTCCCCGAGCGGCTCGATGCCTTCAGAGATCGAGGCCGCGACCATCTGTGCGATGGCCTCATCTTTGGTGTCGTGGCATCCGATCACATCGAGACTGCCATCATCCTCCTGTTTGACTGCGGCCCATCCGCTGCAGCCCGGGGCGTTGTCTGAGATTCCGTACGGCATCAGTTGCTACCTTTCAGGCCGCTGAGCATCGGATCCGATGGTGGGCAACTCGCCCCCCTCGACTCCGGCAACAGCCGTGCCAGAGATGCCGAGAACGAACTGATCTCCTCCCTCATAGGGCTCCCGATCCTCTTGATCTCGGGCTTCGTTCGGGCTCAGCGTTCCAGACATGATTTGTGCTTGCTGCGCCCGGACTCTAGTGAGCAGGTCTGCCCTCTCGAACTCATCGGCGTTGAACTTGACCTGCTGCGGCATCGGCAGGAGGTCAGAGATGGCGACCTCGATCCTCCGCATCCACGGCAGGAGCGTGTAGCGCACGAAGTTGATACCAGCGGATTCCACGTTCTGATAGGTCTGCGAGTCTCCGCCTGTTCCGTTGATGAGATGGAGGGGGATGCGATAGGCCCGTGCTATGTCTCGCACTAGAGCCTCTCGATGCTCCAACATTTGCAAATCGGCGGCTGAGGTCACTATCGGTTTCCATTTCAGCCCTGAGGTGAGGACTGCTGGGCGGCGATGCTTGTAGTGCGAATCCTCCCAGTTGCGCCTAACGAGTTCTGCCTGCTCCTGAGTGAGTGAGCCATCGGTCTCCAGCACGGAGGATGGGGTTGCGCCTTCTCCGTAGAACTGAGCGAGGTAGCGATCCATCGCCATCGCAGTACCGATTGAGTTGCGGTTGGCCTCCAGCGGAGAGATGCCTCTGCGCCTGCCCGGGAGGATGATCCAATGGATTCCCTTGATCTGCGAGGTTGAGTATCTCTCCCTGTTGATCTCGTACTGATACGAGCCATCGGTATCCGAGTACACATCCTTGATGTGCTGAGGATGCAGGTTGATCATCTCAACGGGCATCTCGCCGGGATTCCGAGGCGCAAAGATGTAGGCGCATCCATGAGTGGTCAGCGACAGAACCGTTTGGTGGATGAACTCAAACATCGTTTGGTGTTCGTTCGGCTTCTGCAGAACGCTCGGTGTAGGCAGAACCTCGATGCGGTCTCCTCGCTTGCGGTACAACTCCAGAGGCATCGCGGCGATGGAGTCTGCGATGATTGAGACTGCGGAGAGGAACGCCGAGGATCCGAACGCCGATGATTCGGTGACCACCTCGCCCGAATAGTTTGGGTAGAAGGGCCGAGCGGAGATTTGGTAGGGGTCGAGATCATAGGGGAGGGCTCGCCTCTCTCTGTTGCGCCACAAACTCATGCTGCGAGACCTCCTGCGAGGATGAGAAGGATACCTGCTGCGATGAGGGCTCCGGGGATAGTCCACAGGCCGATGCCGAGAACGATGAGACCTCCGCCGATGATCTCTGCTGCTGTTGTGATGTGGGTTCTGTTCATCGCCAAATGTTGAGAACCGTTGGGGCCGCCTCGGATCGCTGCCGTTTCGTTGCTCGATCCAACGCTAACACGAGGGCGATGCAGGCATCTATCTTCCGCTTACTCTTGCCCTTGCTGAGTCTCCAGCCCTGCTCGGTCATCCTCTGGGCCGCCGATAGCACATGATCGCTCAGGGTTGGGCTCCCATCGTGGGCGACCCTCCCGGCGACAATCAGTTCGTAGGCGTTGCCGCAGGCAGGCACCATTCGCTGTGCGCTCTGGGGGAACTCGACCATCGGGAGACCATCATCCGCGAGGGCTTCCGCTGAGCGTTGGAAGAAGGAGGGGTCGTAGGCGAACTCCTGCACCTGATAGGAGGCGGCGAGGCCCCGGAGATGCTGCTCGACCTCCGCCACATCAACCCCCTGCTCGCTCGGGTTCCAGACTCGGGCTCTGACTACGAGGCGATCATCCTGCGGCTGCGCTACGACTACGGCGATGGAGTCGTGCTTTAGAGCCATGTCTATCCCTATCCAAACGGGGAGATCCGGGCTGAGCGCGAGGTCTGAGCGGCAGGCATCCCAC
>Ga0194116_10003366_pt1 | contig 19355 bp, 47 predicted proteins | sample TA2MahsurfametaG_4_FD_148617 | JGI IMG/M metagenome (GOLD analysis project Ga0194116, IMG submission 148617) | Freshwater microbial communities from Lake Tanganyika, Tanzania - TA2015008 Mahale S9 surface | ecosystem: Environmental > Aquatic > Freshwater > Lake | place: Tanzania: Lake...
GAACTCTGCCTGGAGCCGAACCTTGGTTGACAGCATTCGAGAGCTGCTAGTTAAACAAGCCTAGGGAGAATCAAGAGTTAGAGACAAAGGCAAGAATTAGAATTGTGTGATGCTTCTGCTGTAGAGCTGTGATGTCGAGTCGTGTGTCCGGTGGGCGTTCGTCGCAGCGCGTGCCAAGGCCCGCCCCGACGCGCCCACCTGCGACTGGTTCGATTAGCAGCAGCCCGAACATTGGGATCGGGACAAGGCCGAATATTGGGATCGGGACAAGGCCGAATATTGGGATCGGGACATCTTCTGGGATCGGGATCGGCTCAACCGGTATCGGAATCGGAGCAACGCCCAGTTACGGAATCAGCGGTCCTGGCATCCCCTCTGCCGGAGCAAGCATGGGGCGCCCGGCAGGACAAGCACTGGGAATCTCGCCTACTGCCATGCGTAGTGCAACAGGGATGAAGAAATAGAAATCTGCGCAGTAAACTAGACTGATTTGATGATCATACTGCGAGTCAGTGGCCCCAAACCGTAGCTTCTTCGATGAGGTGGTGCTGCCGGCAAACGTGCAGCTCAACCCCACGCTGACGTACGAAAATCGGTACGGCACCAACCTGAGTGGTAGCTACAACCTGGGCACAGGTCAACTGGAAGGTTCAGTGACGGTGCCGATCGGAGCTGCTGAGAATGGCAACCTCTTGACCATTGAAGGTGGCTACGGGCCGGAGGGTCCAAGTGCGTTCTTGGGCTTCAAGAAAAAGAACCGGGATCGGTTGAAGGAGATTAGGGAGGCGGAAGATGAGTACTCGCTCGGACTCGATCTCTTCGGCGGGGGTATGCAACGCCCGGCGGGTCAAGCTATGGGGATTCCGGCCGGGGCGATGCCGAGCGTAACTGGGATGGGCGCGAAGCTGGGCGGCGGGATCTAAGCAGCGGCTTGAGCGACAGCCTCTTCCTCGGATAGGCCAGATGCTTCGAGCTCTTTGATCTCGCGGTACTTGCGCACGCGCTGCAGCCAGCGGATGCGGAAGCGGGCGAGCTCGTCACCGTGGATGAAGAAGTTCTGATCGATCTCGGGAGTGGAAACGAGGATCTGGGCGCAGTCGACGTGAAGGCCCAGGGTTTCCTCTACGGCCAGGGCGTAGGCGGCGAGTTGCAGGCCGCACTTGTTCATCTTGCTCCAGCCGGTGAAGTTGGCGCGGTTGTCTTCTTTGGGGAAGTAGCGGCAGTAGGGCTGGTTCGAGGTCTTGAAGTCGCCGAGGATGATGACGTTGTTGCGGACGCCGATCAGATCAGGGCAGCCACAGAAGCCGTACTCGTGGGACCAGACGCGGGAGATGCCGTCTTCTCCGGTGCAGTATTTCCATTCCGGGCGCAGCGGCTTCTCAGACCAAAGGAAATAGTCGTAGCGATCGAGGTGCTGGCTGAGTCCCTCCCAGAATGGAAGGTAGGCCTCAGGTACATCGACGGGTAGGCCGCGGATGTAGTTCTCGCAGGCGGCGTGAATGGCGGTGCCTCGGGCAGCCGCAGCCTCCTTGCCACCGGGGTTCCTGGCAGCCCAGTTATTGAGCATCTTCTTGGAGTGAGCCGAAGCCGTCTTGCCAAGAATTGTGGTGACCGAGGGGTAGGCCTTGTCCGCGCGGTCGGTTGCGTAGTGCCGTTCGCCGTTGATCTCAAAGCGCGTTGGCGACGTCATGAACCAAGCGGCTTTGATCCAATGTAACGAAGAGCAACGGCTGTGTATTCAAGGAAAGGCCGCGATCGTTTAGCAAGGATTAAGGCTGTTTAAGGTTCGCGGCTATTTATGGCTGAGCGGTAATTCCGATAAGTGTAGACTATCGATGTTCCCGCTCTACTTTCGGTATCGGGCACTGGTGCGCGTTGGGCAGACAGCTCAGAAGGCGGCCCGGTTCAGGAGGCGTCCGATAACGTCTCCCCGATAGAGCCCAAGCCACTGTCCGGTCCTGATGAGGCCGGTCACGCTTGGGCCATCAGGAGTGAAGCCAAAGGGAAAGGCACGCGGATAACGCATTCAGTAGCTGGTTCGAGTCCAGCCACTCCGCTTACCCAGTGCGAACCATCGATGCGGGTTCGACTCCCGCCTGGGTGCTGATAGTAAAAACCCCGGGGCTAAGCCGGGGTGAAAGATCTGGGAGTCCGCCGCTCAGATAGCGGACCGACTTATGCCGCTTCGTCCTTGCATTCGGTCACACAAGGAATGCCCCCTTGGATCCACCGAATGTCCTCGACGGGACCCGCTGCAATCAGGCGAGAGGCTCGTGGTTTTCTCCACCGCATGGTCCGAGCAGTGGCGAGCATCACCAGGGAGGACGAAAGAGCTCATCACAAAAAGCTCATCGGCTGCCCAGAAATCAGAGGGTGGATGCCAGTGGGGTCACCGTGAGGCTGGGTGAAGGCGCGTCAGAAACTGACAGCTCCCAGGCCATGCCTTCGGCGTTGAGCTTGTAGGTGCTGCCGCGAAAGTCAGGCAGCATGGCGTCAAGGTCGCGCTGCGCCCTGCGTTTTTGGCTGGCGAGATCGGTGACAAGGCGCCACTGGCGGTAGAGGTCGAGGGCAGTCATGGCTCCTCCTCCTCCTCCTCGTCCCCCTGCCAGGGATCGTTCAGTAGGGCGATGGCGTCATTGACGACGTCTCTGGCCTCCTGCTCAGAGCGGTAGGCGCTGAGCTCTTCGAGCAGGGTGCGGGCCAGAAGAGTGCCGCCCTTCATCAGCTCCTCAAGGCCGATCTCCTGATCGCCGAGGCGCTGAGCGAGAACAGGGCCGAGAACGGCGATGTAAGCCGTGACGAAAGCATCCGGCAGGTAGCCATTAAATGAGGCACCGCCTGAGGTGAAGCCGTTGACGAGGTACAGCAGGTCCTGCAGCTGCGACATCATTTGCTGCTGCTGCTTGAGCCCTTGCTGCGTCAGGGCGTTGGTAACCCGCAGCTCCTGGAGGAGGAGCTTGCTGGTTTCAAAAAGGGTCAGGTTGTCCTGGGCCTGATTGGCTGAGTTCATGTGCGATGACGCCGTCGAAGTTTCGGACAAGGGCCAAGGCGCCGCGCTGTGCTGGGCTGATGCGGTTCCAGTACGGGGCAACGCGGTCGTAGCCGTGCTTACTGATCAGGCGGCGGACGTCATCAGCGGTCCGTGCAGACTCAAGGGCCTCAAGGATCTCGGAAGGGTCCGGCCTCTGCAAGAAAGACTGGCTGCGGCTCAGCTTCAATGTATCGGAAGTCTCGCAGTTTGCCTGCCTCGACAAGCGCCTGAAGACAGGAGAAGTCTTCGGCGCGAGGCGGAACCGAGTGAGGCGGCAGGACGTAGGCGATGCCGGAGGCTGTCCGAAGTCGGCAGCCTGAATGCTCGAGGCAATGATTGTAGTAAGCGCGAAGAGGCATCGTCGTGGAGTGGTTAACGTTATATGGAAAAAAATGGGGCTTGGTGAAATGCTTCAGCACCCGGAAGGAGGGCCTGAGCTCAGCTTTGAGCCAACGGTTGGAGAGCATCTCCGCCTGGCCAAATTCACCAATGCCCTAGATCGGGCAAACGAAGACGAGCTGCGCGAGATCGCAAAGCTGATGGCGCAGCAGGTCTTGGTTACGTATCCAGCGGCGATGCGATTCATGGCGACTGAAGCGGCGCGGAACCTGTCGGGCCACTACTGGAGCAAGGAGCATTCGGAAAAGCTTCTACATGCCTTGTCGCGCGAGGGCGAGGGGGAGATTAGCAGTTGATGGGCGCGGGGGGAAGAATATAGCTGCCATGCGGCGGACTGCAAAGAGTATGCAGTAATTGCATACTCTTTGGCTATGGCCCGGGCAACAAAAAAGCCACGCCAACGGCGCGGCATGAAGCGGATTGGCTGCACTCTGCAGCAGTGATTCACCAGCCTTCAGGCATAGCGGTTGCGACTTCCCGATCAGCGCCGAGCTCGTCCCGGTGGGTCGGAGGCAGTCCCTCGGGCCGTGCATCAGCGGGCTTGCCGGAGAAGGGATCACCGCCTTCGTAGAGCGCAGGCAGCCAGATGGAACTGGAGACTTCAGCCCAGCGCTTCTCGTCAGCCTTGGTCGGTGCCTTGAGCGTGGGGGTCAGCAGCCAGCTGGTGTTCTTGTCAGCGCCCTTGCGCTTGATGGTGACGAAGAAGTTGGCCATGCCGCTCGGGAGGATGGTGTAGTCCTCCATATCGAGGATCTCCTCGAACTGCTCGCGGATGCCTTTCTTGTCGAGGGTGATGCAGAGGAAGTCATCGAGCTCGCGGCTCAGGGCCACGAAGCTGAGGAAGTACTTGGGCTTTGCCTTGTTGGCCGGATCGGCGGGATCGGCGCCTGACTGTTTGGCCTCGTAGGTCAGGCCGATATCAGCGAGGTAGTTGTCCGGCCACTTGGGGAAGCGCTTGGGGCGACCTTCCATCGAGAAGTAGCTGAAGCCAGCGATGACATGGCCGGTGTCGTGAGTGCCACAGGGACGGAGCGTGGCGGTCTCGCCGTCCTTGAGGTACTTGCCAGAACACTCGAAGTAGCGGTTGCTGGCGGCTTTGGTATCAGAGGAACCGTCGCCGCCGGTAGCAGGGCGGTAGTCAGAGGGGAAGAAGCCCATGATTGGTTACCAGTTGTGGGGCATGTCGGGGTCGTTGGTGAAGTCGGCGTGGCTGTAGCCAGCGGCCGAGGTGCCAACGGCGATGTCACCACCACCGCCAGATCGGGAGCGGTTGTGGACCTTGAGCTGACGGCACTTCAGCTCGACGTAGGGCTGGCCGTCTTTGTTGTGGCGCTGCTCGAGTGAGCCAGCGACGGAAACCAAAGAGCCCTTGGGCGCCTCGATGAGCTTGTCGCGGGAGTAGCCGTATCCGCGGACACGGAACCAGTCGGTCAGCTCCTCGTTGTTGACGTAGCGGTTGACGGCAACAGTGCGACTGCAGCTCTTGGAGGACTCGGAGGAGCGAGCCTCACCGGTAAGCCGGCCAACGATCAGGGCTTCATTGATGAACTGATCTGGGTGAGCGTCACACAGTGCGCGGCAGTAGACGATGGCATCGTTACTGTCGCCAGAAAGGATGAGATCTCCAGAGATAATCAAGAGATCTCCTTTGCTCTTGGCAGCAAAACGCTGAGCGGGACTGGTTCCCGTGCGAATCCTTAAGAGAAGGTTCACCGGATCCCGAGTGGTCGTGGCTGCATAAGCCTCGAGAACTTCTTTGCCGTCAGCGAGCAACGGAACCGGAGAAGCTGCCAGAGCAACGACAATCGTGCAGTTGGACACGGAGGTTGCTTGGGTGCACGCCAGGCTAACGCGATTGCAAGACTTGGCAACCTATTCGTGTGCCTGGGCAAAGTCGCTCAGCCAGGCGGGAAGATGCGGCACCGGCGCGGCGGTCTGCGGCATCACGAGAATCATTAGATCACCGGCTTCTGTCTGGATGCGCAGTGGTCCGCCATCGAAGGCGCTAAAGACAATAGAAGCTTCACGATTGCTTAACGCACGGATTGCTTTTTCGATGTACGAGGAGCTGTAGCGACCGGCCGTAGCGCTCAGGGCTGGCGCTTGACCCCAGGTATCGATGCAGGCCTGCATGATCCGAGGCAGGGGCGGCGGTTCACTTTGGCTGCGGGTGATCGGGATCTCGCGGACTTCGCTGGATGAGGTCTTGCGGTAGGTGGTGACAAAGCCAGCAGGCCCGTCGATGCGCAGTTCACGCTCGGCGGTTTTGATCCCTTTGCAGCACTTCACCAGCTCAGCGCTGGGGAGCACGTAGACCGACTCGTCGGCGCTGCCCCTGCGGTCGTGAGCAATGCAAGCGATCTTGCCGTGGTCCGTGGAGGCGATGAAAACACCGCCATTGCTTGCGGGCGTAACGGCAATGCCCTGATAAGGAGCGTATGGACCAATGAACTCCGCAGCGATGGCAAACAGCGCGGAATTAAATGACAGCATTGGAAGCTGCGGCTTGCATAGTGACTGATCCGTGCAGGCTAAGGATCCGGTCCAGCTGCCGCCACCGCCAGCGCAGCTTCATTTCGGCAAGGCGGTCGTTGGCGGCTTCTAATTCGGACGGCCAGATGGTGGGGGTCCACTCCTGGCAGATCGGTCGCGAGGTCTCAATATCAACGAGGATTGCGCGGTATGGCTGCATGGCTCTTGAGGTGGACACCCAAGCTATGCACTTTTAAGAGTGAGCACTGTTTTCGCCCGACAGAGCGCTCATAGAATGCCTCTGACCACCGCAGAACAGCTCATGGAGCTGCGGGATTGGCTGGCAATCACTGGCCTGACCTACGGGATCGCGAGCGACTGGATCGGTGAGAACCCGAGGTTGAAGGCCAACAGCGTGACGGGTCTGCTGTGGCGTGGGGTCAAGCAGGTGGTGGCGAAAGGCGGTAGCAATCAGCCTGTTCCAGAGGTAGCACCGGTGCTACGTAGTGAGCCCAACTACGTGAAGCTGATCGAGGACGGCTGGTACCACCGGAGCCGCCTGCTGAGGATGCCTGGCGTTACCGGAGTGGATGTGGCGCTCCTGGGTGATCACCTGCTACTGACGGTGTACAAGCAGGCGCAGGGCGATGTCTAACTGGCTATGGCGATCGGTGGTTGGCGTTGCAGCCGCGACGGCAGTGCTCTCGATTGCTCAATGGGTGAACTGCGCGCTGGTGGTGGCGCCAAGGCAGTGGCCGTTCTACGCGAAGTACATCGGCACTGACATCGGCGACAAGCTGCAGCCTCGAGTGCTGGGATGCGAGGACAACGACAACCGAACCGTGGCCGTAATGATGAGCCTATTGACAACGCTCATCAGCCTTAGCCGTCAAACGAACGACCAATGAACAAGAGCTGGGTCTGCGCTGTCCAAGATGACGGCGTATTGGAGCTGCCAGAGGAAGTCCTGGAGGGCCTGGGCTGGCGTCCTGGCGACGTGCTGCACTGGAGCCAAACAAAAGAAGGGAGTGTCTCGGTCAGGAAATGCACCGAGATCACTCCCATGGATTTGCACTGCTGGTTCGACGACTACTGGGAATCGCTCGAGGACGGCATGGCGTTCGTTGTGGTCGATGGTGAGCGGCGAGTGCTGCTTGCTCCAGTGACTATGGCACTGGAATACTTGTCGGCGATCGAGTCACGGAGCTGAGCCGTAACCGAGCGGACCTGGGCCGGGGGTTGGCTGACGATGGCCAGGTGCTGCGCTGCCGGCAGCGGTGCGGTGGCAATAGGCGTCAGTGATAGGAAAGAGAGCTTGGCCGTAGTAAGCAGCATTGGATTCTCCTTAGAGTGGTACAAAAGCCGAATTCGCAATGACCTTCTCGGCCCAGGACGAAATTTCGCTCACAGAGTACGAGCCTAAGGAGGTCATTGAAACGGAAGACGGCCTAAAGATGTCGCTCTATGTGATAGAGGAAAAAGGAACTTTCCTGGATTTGGATTGGGAACCAGGCTCAAAGTGGGAGTTCCTCGACACGTTAGAGCCTAACTTGGTCCTGGACGCATTAGTGAAGGAGCTATTTGGCGACGAAGAGGGACAAGAGATCTTAGATGGTTTGTTCGTTGTTGACAGCGAAGTGGGAGATTGCGGTTGCAATGTCAGCGACGCCGGGGTTTGCGAGTGGAGAGGCGGTGAGGCCTGAGGATTTGGACTGGGTGATTTTTGCAGCGATCATGGCAGCCCCGCTGATCGGGATGATCGCGGCGACGTTGGTTGCGATGCTGCTGGAACCGTAGCCATTGCTACTTTGTAGAGTGTTGAAAATCGTCGAGCCCTAGGGCCACAAAAACGGCATCAAAAGGGCTGCAAACACGGCATCAGACGACGGGGATGCCGCGCTTGGAGGACGTCCGATGTCAACGCCTTGGGCATGGCTGCAGGGCCACGCATCACTGGAGAGTCGTTTCGCCCGTGAGGTAGAGCGACGCAAGGGGCAAGTCGAGGAACCCATGTGTACGTACAGGGGTGTGACGTATGTGTGCACACAGCGGTGCGGCCACTGGGGAATGCTGGAGGGGTGAGCCATGGAAGCGATCAACCTGGACCAGGTGCTGCGACTGCAGCGTGAAAGGGAGAAGGAGTTGCGCCAGTTGGCGCGGTGTCAGCAGGTGGATGGCTTGGGAGCTGTGTCCACCTGCTGGGTGGAAGGGCTGCTGCTTCCTGTCAGCGCGGGGCGACAACGCGATTGAGAGCGGAATCGAGGATCTCGTACCACTGCCGAGCCGTGAAGTGACGCCCGCAGGTGTCATTCAGTTCGGCAGTCGCTTGCTCTCGGTGCAGGCAGTCCTGGAGGGCGGCCCAGTAACGCATCACGCAATGGCTACTGAGCTCGAGCTCAGCGACTGACATAGCTAGGTGCGACTGGGTAGCGGAAGGAGCTGCTTCTGGTTTGGCCGTAGGAGATGGAGTAGGGGATCCCGTTGCTGCGGAGGGTGCCAACCACTTCTGCAAGCTGCGCTGGCGTGGGGTGAGTGAGGACGATTGGCTGCAGGCGTCCATGGCTAGCAGTCGAGGGGACGATGGTGATGAGAGACATGAGCGGTAGAAGAGGGAAGGCGTATGCCCTGTCGGGCGGATTGTATGCCGAGAAACGGGTGATGTCAGTGCTCCTCGAAGGCGATCACGAAGTCCCGATGGGCGATGGAGCAGAGGGGTACGCCGTCGCCGCAGCTGATGCACTGGGTCTTGCTGCCGTCGACTTGATGCGGACAGCGAACGAACCTCACGCCTCGGTGCTCAAAGGCCTCTGGCTGGTCTTTGACGATGCAGACCACGGGGTAGCCGCGGCGCTTGAGATTGACGGCTTGGTCAAGGTCTTCCGTCGAGAGGTTGACGGTGAAGCCCTCGGCAGAGGCCCTGCGAATGGCGAGTTGATTAAAGCTGTTGGGCTTGTGATGGGTGTAAGTCCAAGCTGCGCGCAGGTGCGACGTGGCTTTGGTGAGCAGCCTGAGCAGGGCGCTATTGACGCGCCCGGCTTGATGCCAGAGGTCACCGCCGACGTTGTGGCGGAAAAGGCTGGCCGGAGGCAGCGCGGCGACCTGCTTGATGAACTGCTCGGGCGTGACGCCTCGTTCTTCGCGTGTAATTGCGTTGCCGTGAAGGCGAGTGTGGTAGCCCTTCATGGCGTAGCAGATCTCGCGAGCACCGCAGGTTGGCGGGCACGAGGACCAGCCGGTGGAGCTGACAGCAATGGGGCCCGTCTTCTTGTTATGTGAGATCTGTGTAAGAGCAGAGAAAGCGTGTGTGTGTGCCATGACAAACCAGTTGCAATGCACCGCTGAAATGCGGCAAAGCAAAAAGCCCCTCCTCCACGTGGGAGAAGGGGCTCAGGGTTAATGGCGTGGCGTGTTTAGCTCTTAAGCACGCACTAATCAGGGCGGGACTTAGCGGCAGCGGCCTTATTCGCTTCGTCACTAAGCCAGATGATGACGTCGTCGGGGCGGTAGATGTCGTAGCGAATAGCCAGGACGCGCAGCATGGCTGCTGCTGCCTGATGGAACTCGTAGGAGCATCCGTCCTCGATGACGGAATCAAAAGCAGCCTCGAGATCGAGCCAGAGATCGCGTGCGGGAGCGGAGTTCTTCATGAGAGATCAACCAGCGGATCGGACGAAGGTGCGGTGAGGACATCTGTGTTGATGTCCTCGATCAACTTGAGGTCGTACTCGCGTGCAACCTTGCGCATGTTGTCGGTGCTTCTCATCTCGTTGAAGGCGAGCTCGCAGGCACCGCGCATGATCAGGTCGTCGGGGAATCCAGCATCCCGGAGAACCTGCTCAAAGATGCGGAACCAGGCGTGAACATTGCAGTCAACCATGTCGGTCTCAAGGATCGACTTGGTCGCATTCGGTGAACTGAGCTCCTCCCCGCCCGACTGCTCAAGCGTGATGGTGAGCCTGGTGTAGTAGTCATTGATCATGGCTGGGTACCTTGTTGAGACGGGGTTCAGCTTCTGGTCCGATGTAGCGAAGGACTAGCTCGTTCCAGGCAAGGGCGGCTTCTTCTTCTGTGGAGAACTGGCCGCCATAGAAACTGAGACCCCGGTACTTCAAAACAGCGCGCCAGGGCTTGTCGGGCCGGTTACGGGAGCGAGAGACGCCGCGATATTTACTCACGCCTCTGACTGAGTAAGGCCTGGCTGTGAGCTGCAGCCAGCGCTCAACTCGAGAGATGTTCTTGGTGTTGGAGTAGGAAGGGCCCGGAACGGTCATGTCAAAAGAAGACTTTAATAGCGGGTTCAAGGTGGTGTTCTTCGGTGTCGTGTATATGGAGCAAGAGCTCCATCACGGCTGACTGGTAATCGGGCTCAAGGCGTGGTAGTTGCATGAGCGCTTTGCGGATCAGTGCCAGATCGGCGGGATCACGCAGCGTGATGTTGATCATCGAGGGGTATGCGAACGAGGGTGTCGAGTCTGCCGTCCACCTTGTATTCGATAGCGAGTTTGCTCATGCAGTGCTCGAGCACAAGCTCGGAACCATCGGGGAGGAGGACTACAAGTCGTTGGTTCTTGAGGAGGTCGACCGTCATGACTTGCTTGCTTTCGGCTTGAAGAGGGTGCAATCAGCGGCCGAGGTCGGATCCTCGAGCGCCTCGGGGAATTCGAGGTCACAACCAGAGGCCCAGTGAATGCAATTGAAGCAGTGCATTGCATCTGATCCAGGAGCGCGGAACTGCTCGATGTGGCGATAGGTTTCGCCGCGCTTGGCAGAAAGGATTGTCCGCCTCGAGACATTGAATTGTTCCGCTAAGTCACGAAGTGAGTCCTTGGATTCGCGGATGAAGAGGACTTGCTGCGGATCAAGACGACGGGTGGAGTACTTGTTGAGGCGAGGCAGATCAGGTCGAACATGCTTGTAGGTCTTGTTGTTGCGGACATCGCAGATGGCCTGATGAGAGCATCCGTACCGCCGTCCGAGAACAGCGGCAGGAAGCGGAGAGGTGAGGATGAAGACGACTTGCTCAGGGTTGAAGCCGGCCATTGGTGGGCGGACAGTCGGGGTGTGGCCTGGGGAGAAGTAGGCAGCCCTCGGCGGGCGAGCTGCCCAGGAGTCGATCGATGTCTGGCCATGGCGTGATGAGCAGGACACCGGCGCAGAAGGCAAGAACCACCAAGGCGGCTGCCTTTTCAATGGGCGAGTCAGTCATGACGGCCCACCAGTTGATCGAGCGGTTGCGCTTGCCAGAGGTTGTCGAACCACTCCTGGAAGTAGAGAGGCGTCGCTGCGGTTCTGTCGAAGCAGGCTCTGCGTCGGTAGGCCACGTAGTCATCAATGATGGAGTCGGTGACGAAGAAGGCGCGTGTCGGGGCGAACATTGAGAGAGATCTGTCTTGCAGTGTGGGTCAGAAAAAGGGCCGGTGGTCCGGCCCGTCATGTACTGATGTGATGATGCCTTGACTCAGGCGAGGACAAGGTCCGGGGTGAACTGGGCTTCCAGGAAGTCAAGGAAGCGGTGATTCGCCTTGGCCTTGCTGCCTTCCACTTGGGACTGGAAGGTCTTGCCACCGTCGTTGCGATCGACGTAGTGGTGGCTGGTGTACTGGGTCTGAGCGTTCACCAGGCGCCAGAGGTTGTCCTGACGGGTATCGAGGTCTCCGCCGATGAGGTCGTGCTGGTAGATCCGCTCGAGGCGCTTGACGGTCTGGGTTTCGCCGTCGGGATCGGCGTGGAAGGCGCGAATGGCGCTGATGCCTTCGCTGATCGAGAGCGGGGTATCGATGAAGCGGTTCTTCATCGTGGCGTAGGCACGAGAGCCGCGAACAGCGCGATTGAGGATGACCTCAACGTCGTGGTAGTTGCGGAGCGTGCGATTGCTCAGGCTGATGCGCTCCTTGGTGATTTGCACAGAGAGCGCATTGGAGCAGATCAGCTCATTGGCAACGATCTTGACGCTGGTGCCGAGGGACTCGCCGTAGTGAGTCATCAGGATCAGCCAGAAGTCGGTGCGATCTTCTGTGCTGATGTAGCTGTCAGACTTCTTGCGCGAGATGCCGAGGCCGCCCATGTCGCCGTACTCCTCACGATCGAGCAAGCGAGCGTTGTCGCCGCTGAGTTTGGAGGCCATGTAGAAGGTCTTGCCGCCGCCGACGGTGCCGATCACATCCGGCTGAATGGCCTTCTCGCTGGCGGCGCAGAAGGAGCGGAAGTGATCGATGAGGGTGGAAGGCTGCTGAGGAGTGCGGCGTATACCGAAGGAACCAAGGAAGTTCTGGTTGTCGCTGCGCAGCCAGAGACGGCATTCGGGGTACTCGCGGCCCTGGTATTCAGGGATCACGGTCGTGACTTGGAAGTCGGCGTCAATAGCCTGGAGCATCTCGGTGGTAGACATCTCGGCGTTGACGCCAGCGGCGGAACCGCGGAAGAGCTTGGCGTCGGCTTTGGTGATGGCGTAGGTCATGGTGTTGAGAGGGGACTAAGAGGTGGCGTCAAACTTGTTGACGTAGGTGGTGAACTCGGAGCGGGTGATGCCGAGCGACTTGAGTAGGCCGTCGCCCACCATCAAGTAACTGCGGACATCCTCGAGAGAGGCGTCATCGCCGAGCCGTGACCGGATCTGGCGGATGGTCTCTTGGCTGGAACCCATCATGAAAGCGACATGCAGCCTGTCGGAGAGCTCGATGATCGCCTTGTGGATGTGGAGGTAATCACCGAGGACGTCGATGATTTCGTTGCGGTCGTGGTCGCTGAGCGAGCGGAATGGGCCCGTGTTGGTCTTGGCTTGCTTGCTGCGCCGCTGCAGACACTCACCGACGGAGTGCAGCAGGTAGAGGGCGGCGGTGAACTCCTGCATCAAGTTGGTGCCGCTGGTGCAGCGCTTGATGATTTGCATGACGGCCAATTGCAGATCGCAGATGCCGCCGGGCTTGACGTCGCCGTCCCCGAGGTCAAGCTCGGGGATGACGTCCGAGAGCGGCATCTCAAACGAACGGCTTAGCAGTCGCTGCAGTTGGTCAGAGGAGACGGAGTCGGGGATGCGGGAGTCACCCATTCAGGGAACTGGGGGAGGAGGCCAAGGGAACGGCGGCAGGCGTCAACAGCGATCTGGAGGTCGCCGGGTTGGTCGCCGATCCACGGCCCCTTGACTTGATGCAAGCCTTGGTGGTCGAGGGAGACTTTGAAGATGGTGACACCTTCAGTCCTGCCGGGCGTGGCTTCCAGTTTGACCGCTGTGGCACGCAAGTCAAGAGTGAGCAGGTGGCCCAGAAGAGTCCGGTATGAGACTTGGGCGTTGTAGGCCGGGATGATCAGGCGGTACTGCAGCTCGACGCTGGGGCTTTGCAGCAGAACACTGAGGTGATCGCGCTCGCCCTGCCAGGAGACGTCGCCTTTACTGCCGGCCTTGCCGAGCTTGGCGACGTGGAGATCGACGATGGCGCCGTAAATCGCTGGGGTCTCCGGCGGGAAAAAGACTTTGCTGCGCTGGGTTTCGCCGTACTCATAGAAGCGGCCGTCGAGGACACCGACGGTCTTGATGCTGATGGTGGGACTGGCGGGACAGAGCCCGTCGACTGGTAGCTCGGTGAGAGCTGTGCTGGTGTTGAGCAGTTGATCAGATGACATCGCTGACGACAGATCAGTTGAAATGCACCGTTGAAATGGCGCACAACAAAAGCCCCACTGACGAGGGCCAGTGGGGCAGAGAGGGTGTAACTAGAGTGTGACCTGGCTCCCAGAGCGCACGAACGATGCAAGAGATGCCAGGTATGGCAGCCCAGGTGGTGAAGGTCGATGTCGACCCTGGTGAGCTGCGTTCACCCTGCGCGGGCATGATCAAGCAGCTGATCATGCTGGCTGCGTTCCTCAAGGAGATGGAGACGCAGGCGCACCTCATCCACCTGAACTACGAGGGCGTGAACTTCCTCGAGGTGCATGGGTTCCTGAAGGGCCAGTATGAGGCGCACCTCGAGCAGTTCGATGTGGTGGCGGAGTTCGTTCGTGCGAACGACTTCTGGATGCCGATGTGTGCGTGCGGTCTGAAGGATGCGCTGCCGTGCTTTGCGAATGTCGAGTCGCATGACGGCAAGGAGATGCTGGCTGTGTACTTCAAGAACCTGGACGACCTGACGGATCTGGCAACGCAGATCGAGCCGGCCGCCCAGCAGGTTGAAGCGATTGACGTGGCCAACTACATGGCGGAGTTGGTGGCCGCCTCGAGCAAGGCGGCTTGGTTCGTCAAGGCGATCCTGCGCGGCTGCTAGCGCGGGGCGAAGTCGCACTCATTGAACTGAAGGGTCCGGCCGTCCGGACCTGTGAGGGGGCGGCAAGTGCCCCCTTTGTCATGGCAGACGAGGTAGCCATCGCCTGCCGGTGACTTGATGACGCGATAGCTGCGGGTGCGCCAGTAGACGGGGTTACCTGCGTCAACGGCGGCAGTGATCTGCTTGAGATTCATGTCGTGGAGAGGATGATGGCTTCTTTGGCGCGCCAGCCCTTGCGGTCGACCCACTCGTTGAACTCGGCCTTGGCTTCTGGTGTCATGTAACCGAAGACACGATTGAGGACGTGCTTGAAGGCGTACTCCTTGTCGGAGATCTTCTCGTGTTCGAGGGCTGCTTGTGCAGCGCAGGCGATATCGAGCAGGTCGTACATCGGGACCTGGGCGCGCTGGTTGGCTTCGTGGTTATTCAGGGTGAGTGCATGATGCAGCACTCACGGTAGATCGCTCTGAGGCGAGGAAGGCCTCGGCCCAGGAGAGGAAGGCCGGCACGCCGTAGACGGCGGCGCGCTCGTTGTTGCCGTAGAGGTGTACACAAACTTCGTCGCCGAAGTAGGTGGATTGCCGCCTGCATTCGATGCCGTGGGCTTCGATCGCGGCGATGGCTTCAGTGAGGGTCATGGGCGTCGGGTGGCGTAGAGGTACTCGGCCAGCACGAAGAGAGCGTCGTAGAAGCCGTTGCTGGGCTTTGACATCGCCTTCAGGTACTCGATGCCGTAGACGAACGATTGCGCCCGCTCGTCGTAGAAGACGTGACCGTCGCGACGAAGAACGTTGGCGATGGCCTTGGCTTCCTCGCGGCTGCACTCGGAGCCGTAAGTGTCCTGAATGTCGCCGGCCACATCGTCGAAGTAGCTGAAGCGACGCGCGTTGAGGAAAAACTCCTGGTCGTAATCCTCAGAGTCCTGATCCGCGTAGCTGTAACCGACCGCTGCGGTTTCTGCGCTGGCAGGAAAGTAGGCGCTCGTCGCCTCAAGAACAGAAGTGTCCATGGTTGTTGGATTCGGAAAAGACGCGGAGGCCACGGCGTTGCGGTCGGCCGTGGCGATCAGATGGCATTGCGAAAAAGCACTGGGTGCATCCGGTGGTGCGTTCAGGGCTGCGATGGCGCGCTGGAATAGCTCGTTGTCGATGTAGTCGGGGTGCATGCCGACGTCGATCAGGTCCACGAGCTCAGCGCAGAGAGAGCGCCAGTCCGTCATAGAGGCGAATTGGCGCGGATCTCCATGAGTTCCCAGTCGGCGAACTCGGAGTTGGATTGCTTGGTGTCAAAGAACTGCTCGATCGCATCGTTGAGCGATTCGGCTTCGATGGTCATCGAGCAGGGATGGATGCCACCAGAGGCGGAGAGCTGTTCGCACAGGGCGGTGTAGGTCTTCATGGATCAGTGGCTGATTTGGACACGAGCGATGCCATCGATCGGGACGCCAAGGCGGTAGGCCGCTCCGGCGGAGAGGTCGATGGAGCTGCAGTCGCAGCGATCGGTGATGGGCACAACGAGCTGCCGTCCTTTGTGGCTGACGGTCACGCGCGTGCCGCATTCCAGCCAGGGGTGTGCTGCGGAGACTCCCCAGTGCTGGTAGGTCTGGCCGCAGTAGGTAGTGCGGCCGTGATACCAGCCGTCGTAGACGGTGGCGGTGACGCTGCGAGAGTTACTCGCCAGCGCTAGTGGCTGCAGAAACAGGACTGCAATCAGGAGCGTGCGTTTCATCGTTGTTGGCGTTGAGGTAAGCATCGATAGAGCTGAAGGCGCGGTGCCAGCGAATCTCGAGAAGCTCGTGATAGTCGTCGGTCCAGGGAGCTTCATCGGGGTAGAGGTAGGGGTGATTCATGTGGGGGGATGGTGATTAGGTCTTGGCATTTGCATGGCGGTGCGCTTGATACGTGCGCGGATATTGCGTTCGGCAGAGTCGGAATGTTTACGGCCGTACGGAATAATCGTCCAGCCGCCATCAGGGTGATAGGCCTTGATGTGTTTACTGCCGTGCTCGAAGCGATCAAAACCGCATTGCTCGGCGAAGCGAACAAAGCGATTGTGAGGATTGCGATACGTCATCAGAACTGCATCGCCTTTTCTTCGTCTTCAGTGAAGACGGAACCAGACTCTTTGCGCCAGTCAATCCAGGCGGCCATGAGGATCTTCTGAGCCTCCATGGCGCGCGGCTTCTCTGTGATGCAGAGGCGTTTCTGGATGTACAACTGGCCCTTACAAAGTGTTTCCAAGCGATCAAGGAAACTGGAGGGCATGTTGTGGAGCGCAGCCCGTTCAGCAGCAGCGTGCTTGCGTGCGGTCTGTGGTGTGACGCCCCGGTTGGGGATCACATTGCTGTACTGGTGGGGGTTCTGGGGCTGGGAGGACTGGGGGTGGATGGCAGTGAGATGGTCAGGATCGGACCACCCGGCTTCAGGGTCAGGAGGGAGTTGAGGATCTTCAGCTGCCGGTCCGTCGAAATCAAGTCGAAGAACGGATGCCCCCAAGTCCGTGTCGTACTTGAGGATGCTGTCGTCGAAGCCCCAGTTCTTGCGGATGATTCCCTCAAGAGATCTTGGGAAGCAGAATGTTTTCTCGGTGCCGTTAGGTGTCTTGTCGTTGTAGCGGACGTAGAGGTAGTCGTTGGACTTGTTGCTGACGGCTGGGTCAGTGGTGACGATGCGGGGTGCCATGGTTGAACGAGGTAGTGATTTGAGCGAAGGACAGAGACAACGAAGTCGGCTTCTTCTGGAGAAAGAAGCAGAGCAGGGCCCAGACGGCGGTAGATGTCGGGGGGATCGCAGAGAATCGAGCCGATGCCTGAGAGAAAGCAGCGAGCTGTTGCCGACGCAGGGTTCGGTGTCAACAGTCGCCGCTTGTTATTGGGTGTTGAGGAGAGGAAGAAGTCAGGCGGGCGTACGTTCAAAGGCGCGGCTGCCTGGCCCGTAAAGAGCAATGAGGTCAGCCTCGGCAGTGAACAGCCTGGAGCGATGGAGCGGGTCGGCTGCAGCAAGAGCATCCGCAAAACTGCGGGTGAAGTTGCCGCCGTCTTTGCGCATGGCGTCGATGATGCGGAAGCGGTTGGCAAGGAAGGTGTCGTAGTCGATGGTCATTTGATGGTCCAGTTGGTGTTGGTCTTGAGCTGAGCGCCGGGGATCTCCTGTCCTGCCTTGATGGCCTGCTTGATCAAGGTCTTGTCAGGCGCCGTCGTGGTCTTGACGCGCAGCATGTCCTCAGGAATGAGGTCTTCATCGGTGATCTCGACGGAGACGCTGGCGCGAGCAGAGATGCGGTACCGGGGCAGCTCGAAGCGGGTCTGTCCCGGCTCGAGCTTGGTGAGCACGTCGATCAGCAGGTTCTCGAGGCGCTGAGCTTTGCGCTCGTCGGCCTCGGCCAGGGCAACGAGGCGCTCGTACTCGCGCTTGGCTTGCTCCTTGCGGAAGAGAGCGCGCTCACGCAGGACGTTCTGGATGACGTAGCAGTAGTTGTCTGCTTTGGTCTCGAGCTGGCCCTTGGCGGCGAAGTACTGCTCGATGAGTGCCTCGCCGGTTTCGCGCTCCTCGATGTCTTCGGAGTCGATGAGCTCGAGGGCCAGCGCTATTTCGCCGCTAACTTCTTGAGCTTGCAGGCCGAGGTGATACAAGGAAGTCTGGGGCTCGGCTGCTTTGGCAGGCGTGGAGCTCGAAGACGTATGACGTGAGCTCCTTGGCGTTCTGGAACTGGACGAGCCATTGGAGGTTGGTGCGAGTGTCATGGATGTGGAGCAGAAGGAACTTCAGTTGGTAGTGGCTGATCTGGAAGCGATCGCTCGAGCTGCCTGACGCGGCGGTCAAAGCCCTCGGCGACGGTCCGGATCCGGTTGAGCGCGCGGATGTCGCTGCTTGTCGGGACCGGCCCGAGTGCCGCCTCGGCTGCAGCCAGGAGGCGAGCCGCCTCGTCACGGAGCGCCAGAAAGTGGCAGTACGAGTCGGGATCGAGTGGCATGGCCGGGGCATTCCTGGTGTGTGACGTGGCTCGCGCATTGTGGCGGCAATATGGAGGATGAGGAAGCCCCGGCATACAATTCGTATGCCAGGGCAAAGGATCAGGCGTTCGCCAGGGTGGCGGTTGCGGCCTTGGCGTCCTGAAGGCCGACGGCCTTGGCGCGCTTGATCAGGGTTGCGGCGTAGACCTGCTGCGCCGTGAGGGGCGAGAAGCCGGTCTTGCCGAAGAAGAGCTCACCGGAGACCGGGCAGGTGAAGACGTCGTCGGGGTTGTCCTTGCCGGTCAGGTCAGTGAGGTGCTCGCTCTTGCCAGAGACGCGCACGGCGGTTTCGCGCATGGCGAGGCCGGAGTCGCGGTTGGTGACGACGCCACCAATGACGCTCCACCAGCCTTCTTCGCGGTATGCACGCAGGGAGAGAGGGCCGAGGTTGAGTTCCATGAGAAAGAAATAGAGAACGAAGCAGACCCCTTAAATGCACTGATGAAAGGGGTCAAAAACAAAACAGATCTAGAATGAAGCGACCAAGAGGTGCTCCATCTAGATCCGTGAAATCAATCGCAGATATCAAGGCGGAGATGATTCGCCAAGCCTTGGCGCAGGAGATTGCGTCAAACAAGGCTGCAGACAATAGAGCTTTCGAACGCCAGAATGCGCGGTCTGAGGCTCTGTCCGCTCGCGATGCTCAGGAAGTTGCCGCTGGCGCTGCCGAGATGTTCAGGGGATACGGGAGGCAAGGCCAGCCCTCGATGCCGTTGAGGGCTCGGGAGATGAGCGAGATGCTTGGTGTTATTGACCCTAAAGAGGTCAAATCCGAGGATCTTGTCGCCAATGTCCGGGCCATCCGTCGCAGTCAGGTTCCTGCGATGAGAGGGAGGCTTGAGACTGCGATTGCTGAGGCGGAGGCCCCCGGCATCCTTGAGCGCTTGTCTCGGATGCGCGCAGGCGTGAGCGGCTTGCTTGCAGAAGATGGCACGCGTGGTGATATTGCCCGCGTTGGTGTTGTGACTGCAGCGACGGGCGGCAGTGTGATGGGTTTAACTGCCGCTGGTCAGGGCTTGATGGCCCTGATGGAGTACATCCAGAACGGGACGCAGCAGCAGGAGTCGCGTGAGAGCACGCTGACTTGATGAGTAAACCAGAGCCTTGGGAATGCGAGCTCTGGGAGCGTGTGTTTGCGGCCCTTCAGGCGAGGGGCCGCATTCGCACGTCGTATTACGTGATA
>Ga0194116_10003370_pt1 | contig 19313 bp, 19 predicted proteins | sample TA2MahsurfametaG_4_FD_148617 | JGI IMG/M metagenome (GOLD analysis project Ga0194116, IMG submission 148617) | Freshwater microbial communities from Lake Tanganyika, Tanzania - TA2015008 Mahale S9 surface | ecosystem: Environmental > Aquatic > Freshwater > Lake | place: Tanzania: Lake...
AACGCCCAGTCACCGGGAATTAAAGTTTCGCCGATCATGAGATGCCACATACCATTACCCACAGGTTCGGCTTTGAGTCTCACCTCGCTGATTCCAGCTGACTCCAAAGCGCCAGTCACTTCGAAGGCAATCGCGCCGTCCACGATAACGCCGCCGGGATCCTTCAAGGTCACCATCAACATATTTTCACCAACCTTGGCGGGCGAGAGTTCGATCTCGGCACTGTAGGCCGCAGCATTTTTCAAAGTTCTTTTCACCAGACCACCGGGAATCATCACCATCTTCGCTTCCGCGGCGCCCGCTTCACCGATCGCAGATAACCCAAGCATCGGCAGACGACAGCGTGGACCCATCGTCCGCGGCTCAGGGTTTTGATCGGTAACGTGCGTGGACAGCAAGGATTTTTTTCACCCCCTCAGCGACGTGGGTGGCGGACAATGTAGAGCCCGATACCATCGGTACGGTCTTGGTCGGATCCCATCGGCCATGGGCGAGCCCGACCAGCGCCCCACGCCATTGTGGCGCGTAGAGATCGCAGTAACCGTCGGCACAGGTGAGGATTTCGACGCCTCTGACTTTGCTATCGGTGCCGATCGCGATTAGGTAGGTCACGATGTCATTGAGACCGTATACCTGATCAATGTAGATGCAGCCGCCGCCCTCTACGTTCCAGCCGCGGAACAGCGGGCGGAAAGCTGGGACCTTGTACTCGTTCTTGAGTTGCGAGAACTGCTCAGGCGTCAACCTGAACTCGAACGGCGAGAGTTTTGCATCGGGATAAAGGCGTTGTTGCGCTTCTTCGATAGTCTGCAGATCGTAGGCGCCAGCAATGGGCGCACTCGCCACCATCGCCATCGCCGGGATTAGCAGGAATCGGTGATACACGATTTTGCCCGCGACGCTGGAAATCGAGCCGCGCGGAGACAGTGAGTCACCACGCAGCCCAGATCAGACTCTAACCGTGTGACGCACGCCAAAACCCGGCAGCGCAGGTTTTGCGTTTTTCACCACGCTAAAGCCGCGTCGGGCGATTTCGTCGGTGAAGTTAATCGAGTGGTACTCAAGGCTCCACACCTCATTATTCCACCGATGATCGTACCAGCGGCTGTACATCTGCCGCGCCGGTAACTTAATCCCGCCAGAGTTGAAGTCGACAGGGTAGTAGACGCCACCTGGTCGCGTGACGCGCTGTGCCTCAGCGATCACGTTGCGAGTGACCTCAGCCGGCATTTCGTGGTGTGCGATGTAGCTGGTGACGATGTCGAAGTAGTTATCCGGGAAGCCGGAGGATTCGGCCAAGCGCTGTGCGAAGTTTGTAGCGACGCCGAGTCGCCGCGAGCGCATATGCGCGTAACGCACCATCGGTCCGCCGACATCAATGCCCCACACTTCGGCATCGGGGAAACGTTCCTTGAGAGCAACGGTTATCTGGCCGATGCCGCAACCCATGTCGAGGATGCGCTTGACCTTGCCGTCCTCGGGTGTCGGCAGCCGGGAAGCGGTGGCCTTGTGGACCTGGTCCTGTTCGTTATGTCCGATGACGCTGATGTAAAAACTGTTCGTGCCGTAGTGGTAAATATGGCCGGCGAACGGATCGCCGACATAGCCACCTGGTTGGATGTGAATTTCGTGTCGGGCATAGGCCGGAATGTCGAGGTCGGGGGCGAGTTCGAGGACGCCCGGACCAGACTTGTCGGCGGCTTCCATCTCAGAGAGATAGAAGTCGGCCTTCGAGTGGAAGTGATCGCGAAGGGTTTTCCAAGTGACTTGTTGGTTGGCGAGCCAGGCCTTGGAGGCGAGGTTGATCGCCGGCTCGGTCTCGACCAGTCGGCGAACTTGCTCGTGCGTCAGCGGAGTCAACGGGTCGATTTCCTCGCGCTCCAGCACTCGCTCGAACGCCGCTGCCGATGCCTTGCGCAATTCTTTGCCGTGCATCAACCGGAAGCCAAGCGTGAAATCCTGTTGGCTCTCGAGATCAAGCGTACCAAGCCGCGCGAGTCGCCCGTCGACGCCGCGGGGCAGATAGGATTTCTTTGAGCCGGGAAACGCTTGCATTTTGGCAGCCGCCTCAGCAACTTCCGTACGCAGCGTCTGCGAAAGCACCAAAGCACCGGCTGTGGCGCCGAAAAGTTGACGACGTCCGATCATGTGGTGTTCTCCCGTGAACATAGGCAACGACAACGCCGGGACTCAGCGCTGCGGGAAGCCGGTGGCGATGTTGCGGAAACCATCGTTAGCGAGCGGACCCATCGCCAGGCTGATGAAGCGATCGCGCTCTTTCTCCCAAGCGGCGCTCTCGTCGGCGGTGGGTATGTAGCCCTCGATCATGTCTTGGGTTACGCCTTTCTTCGCGAGCAGCGATTCGAGGACTTTCATGCGGCGCTTGCTAGCCCACATCTCCGCACTCATGGCGATGATGCAGCTAACGACGTTATCGAGGGCCGGATTACCCAAAAAAACGGCGTTAGTGATATCGGACGGAATCGCCTCAACGGTATACGTGGGACGGTTCGTTTCGGTACCCATGGGAACAACCTCCTTCAGACTGTTGAGGGCTCCATGATCCCCCAGCCGCTAGACGATATCATTCTATTCAGCCGCGTGGCTGGATCTGTCGTAAGGTCCAGTCGTTCTGACGATACCTCCGACAGCCGATTGCTACTTTAGCGTGGCGCTCTTGGATGTATTCACAGACAATTTTGCCGTCATCGGCAAACGCGACGGTAATGACGGCGGTGGCCGGGTCGCGATCGTCGGACCGGGCTGGACGGGCGCGCTCGACGATGGCTCGCGGATCGTTCGCTCGACCACCAACGATGCATGGCTGATCGTGCGACTACGAGTCGACGGCACTGAGTACATAGCTCAGGCGCGGCCTGTTCAGGCTGGATTGCTTGTGGCGGGTCCACGATTAACCGCTGGCGCCACGCTGTTTTTGGATCCGCTGGAGGGTGAACTAAAGGCCAACGCGATGCCTGCCGTGCTCGATCAAATCGTGATGCGGGGACCGCTCCCTCGCGAGAAACTTAAGTGGCTGCGGCGCTGCCCCACCTCGGGTGCGACCGCGGAGGCGCAGTTCGCCGTCGGGTAGAATCGAGGGCTATGCCGTCTGATGCAGCATTGTTCGACGCCGGCTGTCGCAAATGTCCGCGGCTGGCCGAATTCCGTGAGGACTCGGCTCGGCGGTACCCCGGCTATTACGCGGCACCGGTGCCCGCGTTCGGTGATGCCGATCCGTCCTGGCTGATCATCGGTCTCGCGCCCGGCATGCACGGCGCCAATCGGACCGGACGTCCGTTCACGGGTGATCACGCAGGCATCGTCCTGTACGGGACGCTGCACGCGATCGGCGCCGCCTCGCTGCCCGAGTCGCTGTCGCGAGACGATGGTCTGCAGTTGAAGGGCGTGCGCATTACCAACGCGGTGAAGTGTCTGCCGCCCGAGAACAAACCGACGCCTGCCGAGGCGCGTGCATGCAACGGCTTTTTGCGTGCCGAGCTCGCGGCATATCACCGGCTGCGAGTCCTCGTGGCCTTGGGGCGAATTGCCCACGATGCCATCCTCGATGCCACCGGTACGGCACGCAGCGCGCTGCGCTTTGTGCATGCGGCCGAGTACCGCCTCGCCGACGGGCGCTGGTTGGTGGATTCCTATCATTGCAGTCGCTACAACACGCAGACCCGCAGGCTCACGACCGAGATGTTTCACGCAGTGCTGGCGCGAGCCCAGCAACTTGCGGCCTGATGGGTACCGGCTTTGATGCCAAAGAATTTGTCGGCAGCCTACCACGCCGGCCTGGCGTCTATCGCATGTATGCCGCCGATGGCTTGCTGCTCTATGTAGGCAAAGCGAAGAGTCTGCGCGATCGCGTCGGCAGTTATTTTTTGCCGTCGAATATCATCCCGAAAGTGCAGGCGCTGGTGGCGCAGATCACCGCGATGGAAGTGACGGTGACGCGCTCCGAGACAGAGGCGCTGCTACTCGAACACAACCTCATCAAGGCACTGCGTCCAAAATACAACGTGGTGCTGCGCGACGACAAGAGCTTTCCGTATCTTTGGTTGTCGACGGATCACGATTTTCCACGTTTGGCGGTATATCGCGGCATCCGCAATCTGCCTGGACGATTCTTTGGACCGTATCCGAACGTCGGTGCGGTCAGCGAATCGTTACATTACCTGCAAAAGATTTTTCGACTGCGCAATTGTCGCGATACTTATTTCGTCAATCGTAGTCGACCCTGTCTGCAGCACCAGATCGGGCGCTGTTCGGCGCCTTGCGTCGGACTGGTCACACACGCCGAATATGCCCGCGATGTTGAATCGGCGGTACAGGTGCTTGAGGGGCGCAATGACGAGGTGCAGCAGCGGCTTGCGCAGCGCATGGAGGAGGCCTCGACGCGGCTCGAATTCGAGCGTGCAGCAGCGCTGCGCGATCAGATCGGCGCGCTCAAAGAATTGCAGGCGCAGCAGGTGGTGGCGGCCGATGACGAGCGCGACGCGGACGTGTTCGCGATCGCGGGCGATGTGCTCGGCTACGCCGTGAGCGTGATGCCGGTCCGCGGCGGACGCAGTCTCGGCACCAGCGGCTTTTATCCGAAGGCGGGTTTTGCCGAGCCGGCTGAGGCGTTGACCTCGTTTATCATGCAGTACTATACGGAGCAGTTGCCGCCCTCCGAGATCTACACCAACCTTGTGCTCGAGGATGCGGAGGCGCTCGCCGAAGCGCTCGCGCCACAGGCGGGTCATGCGGTACGTGTCCGCCGAGCGCAACGTGGACTCGCTGCGCGCTGGGTGGAGATGACTGGCGAAAATGCGGCGAACTCGCTGCGCATGCGGCGTGCGCGCCGCCAAAATCACGACGCGGCGCTCGCCGTTCTCGTCACCGATCTAGGGCTCGCAGCAGCGCCACAACGGCTCGAGTGTTTTGATATCAGTCACATGCAGGGCGAGGGAACGGTGGCCTCGTGTGTCGTTTTCGGCGCCGAAGGCCCGCTCAAACAGGACTATCGGCGGTTTAATATCGAAGGTGTCACGCCGGGCGATGACTACGGCGCGCTGCGGGTGGCCATCGCGCGCCGCTTCGCGCGGATTGCCGCGGGTGAAATCCCGGCGCCTGATCTGCTCATCATCGACGGCGGTCCGGCACAGCTCGCCGGTGTGGTCGAGGTGTTGCGCGAGGCGGGTTTCGACTCGCAGCCGGTGATTAGCGTCTCGAAGGGCGTCGATCGTCGGGCGGGGCAGGAGCGCATCCATTTCCCCCAGGCCCATGCCGTCCGAGACCACACTGCCAAAGGCGAGCGGCCACCGTGGATTCCCGGCGCCCAATCTATCGGCCTGAAGCTGATCCAGCAGCTGCGGGATGAGGCGCACCGTTTTGCGATTACCGGTCATCGTCGACGACGCGCGCGACGCTTCAACGAGTCCATCCTCGAAACCGTGCCCGGCCTCGGTCCCGCCAAACGTCGCGCCCTGCTGCAGCACTTCGGCGGGCTGCAGGGCGTGCTAAAAGCCGGGCGGATGGATCTTGAGCGCGCGCCCGGCATCGGTCCGGCACTGGCGCAAAACCTTTATGATGCGCTGCACCCTGGCGAGTGAACGCCACACCCCGCGCGGCTCGAAATGCTCTTCACGGTACCGAATACGCTGACTTGGTTGAGAATCCTCGCGATTCCGCTCGTCGTAGTGCTGTTCTGCCTGCCGTTCCCATGGTCGGACCCGGCGGCCGGGACGATATTCGCTGTCGCGGCGATCACTGATACCCTCGATGGGTATTACGCGCGCAAGCTCGGTCAGACCTCGCGCCTCGGTGCGTTTCTCGATCCGGTGGCCGACAAGTTGATCGTAGCTGTCGCGCTGGTGTTGCTGGTCAGTCGCGATCCGACGCTGATCGTGGTGCTGCCCGCGATCGTCATCATTGGCCGCGAGATCGCGATCTCGGCGTTGCGCGAATGGATGGCTGAAATCGGCAAGCGCACCAGGGTCGCGGTTTCGCCGCTAGGCAAGATCAAGACCATTGTGCAAATGGTCGGGCTGTCGATGATGCTGATCCGCTGGGATTTGTGGATCCTGCCGACCTATGAGCTTGGCTTGATCCTGACTTCGATCGCGGCTGTGCTGACCTTGGTCTCGGCAATCGACTATCTGCGTGCGGCCTGGCCTGACTTGCGCGGTCATGCTTGATTTCGGCGCCCTCAAACTTGACTTGCGGGGGGTCGCCATTACAATCTCGCCGCTCGGTCCAGGGCGGGAATAGCTCAGTTGGTAGAGCACGACCTTGCCAAGGTCGGGGTCGCGAGTTCGAGTCTCGTTTCCCGCTCCAATCTCTTTTCGTTCCATCGGCGCGGCTAGGTGGCAGAGTGGTCATGCAGCGGCCTGCAAAGCCGTCTACGCCGGTTCGATTCCGACCCTAGCCTCCATCCGTTGGCGTCACCGACGCCCAGAGGTCCGTGAACGATTTGCCACAAAGCCTGCGCGTGTATCGCCAAGAGGGTCTCGCTCCCGGGCCGCGCTTGCTGGTGCTCGGTGCCGTGCACGGCAACGAAACCTGCGGCACCCGGGCGATCGAGCGCGTGGTGGGTGCCTTCGAGCGCGGAGAGCGCGATCTGCTTCGCGGCAGCGTGACCTTCGTGCCGATCACCAATCCGCTCGCCTATCGACGAGGTACGCGTAGCGGCGATCGCAACCTTAACCGCAATCTCCGACCCAAAGAAATCATCGCCGATTTCGAGGACCGCGTCGGCAACGTGCTGTGCCGACTCTTGGCTGAGCATGACGTGTTGCTGGACCTGCATTCCTTCACCGCCCCCGCGGCCCCCTTCGTGATGGTGGGTAGTACCGATCCGCAAAGCATCGAGTGGCGCTTCGCACAACGACTCGGGCCACAGCGTTTCGTTACCGGCTGGATGGAGGTGTACGAGGCGGGTGTTGCCCGGCGGCGGCGTGCGGGACAGCAACTCGACGACCCGGGTCTGCTAGATGCGGGCTACGGGATCGGCACAACCGAGTACATGCGAAGCTGTGGCGGCTGTGGTGTGACGCTCGAATGCGGCCAACACGGTGATCCCGAGGCGGTCGAAGTGGCCGCTTACGCCATCGACAATGCACTCGATTTTTTTGGCTTGATCGAGCAGGCGGGCTGCACAGACGATGTGGCTGCCGCGGCGCCCGAAGTGCTGCGACTGACCGAAGTCGTCGATCGCGAGCACGCCGCAGATAGTTTCGTCATCGAGTGGTCGAGTTTCTCGCCGGTGGCGCCGGGCGAGTTGGTTGCGCGGCGCCACGACGGTCGCGAAATTCGTGCCGCGTCGCCTGGCTACATCATGTTCCCGAGCTGCCTCGCTACGCCTGGTCACGAGTGGTTTTATTTCGCGCGCCGAGAGTCCTGAGGCGCCGGCGCAGCGGGTGATCGCCAGTCGAATGCACCGCGGGGCTGGGTTTTGGAGAGTTGGAGGACCACGAAGGGTTTTTCGAACTCCAGGCTGATGTTGTTCACCTGATCTTCGAATACCTCATGCAGGAAGTTCGATTCGAGCGAAATTTTTGTCGGCGTCGGTGGTAGCTGCAGCTCTTGGTAAATGAGCACATTCTCGCCCTTGAGCTCGGCGCCCACGGTAAGTGGCTGCAGCAGACTGCCATCTGCGGCACGCCAACAAAAACTGCGCTCGACTTCGAGCGCGATTCGCGCACGACCCGCGACTGAGGCGGGTTGCGCGTCACCGCCCACGCGCCGTACTGCGAGCAGTTTCAAGGCATCGTGATAGTGCACCGCATGGATGATCTCCCAGCGCTGGGTACGCGGGTTGGTCGTGACCCGGGTCAAGGAGACATGCGTACGATGCGCAAAGGCCGCAGAGCTGACGAGCGCTACCGCGAGTGAAGCGCCGCCGAGCACTGCGAGTTGCAGTACCCGGCGGCGTCGCGAATCAATCCTGCTCACTTGGCGGCAGGTTGCAGCGGCAGATCTTTGGCGTCGGCCTGGCTCTCGGCTTTCGGCTGGCCCTTCAACTCGGCCAGCGCATCGAGCATTTGGTCGCGCTCGCGATCGCGTCCTTTGAAGAGTTCGATACGACTCTGCTCGATGCGTCTCGGCGTGATGTTGTTGGTCTTGTCGGCGTCGGCAATCAGATGGTTGCGATCGAGCTCGACGCTGACAAGTCGCTTCTTGCGTACGAAGAGCTTGGTGATTTCGACAGCGTTATAGCGCCAGATCTCCGCTGGCACGCCGTATTCCTCGGTGCTCCCATCGGCGTAGGTTAGCGTCAGCGGCAGCGGCGTCACCAGCCCGCCCAAGTTGCGGAAGTCCACGAAATAGACGTATTCGCCCGCTTTAATCGAGCGGTCAAGTACCTTACGCTCCCAGTCGCGCAGTTTCTCGCGGAAATCCTTGAACTCGTTGCGGTCTTTATTTGTTGCGACGAAGGCGTCGTTTTCGTTATAAAAATCTTTGAGTTCCGGATAGCGATCGGCGCGAGTTTGACGGCCCTCGTTGCGGTTCAAGCGCTGTGAATAGGACTCGGGCCAGTCAGCTGCGAAGTCTTTACGCTTCAGTGGGAACTCGACGTCAGGGTCCTGCGTCGAGACCTGATACTCGCGAATGTCACCGACGGCCACATCCACGTGATCCGTACCATAGAACCAACCTCGCCAGAACCAATCGAGATCGACGCCTGAGGCGTCTTCCATGGTGCGGAAGAAATCCGCGGGCGTTGGGCGCTTGAACTTCCAGCGATTAGCATATTCACGGAACGCGTGGTCGAAAAGTTCGCGACCCATGATGGCCTCGCGCAGGACCGAGAGCGCTGCAGCCGGCTTCGAGTAGGCGTTCGGACCGAACTGCACGATCGTGTCCGAGTTGGTCATGATCGGTACTTGATTCTTCGACTGCATGTAGTCGGTGATGAAGTCGAGCACATTGGTCTTATCGCCGAAGGTTGGGAAGTTTTCTTCCCATTCGAGCTCGGCGATGTATTCGAGGAAGGTGTTCAGACCTTCGTCCATCCAGGTCCATTGGCGCTCGTCCGAATTGACGATCATCGGGAAGTATATGTGACCGACCTCGTGGATGATCACGCCGATGAGCCCGTACTTGGTGTCGCGCGAGTAGGTAAGTTTGCCGCTTTTTTCATCGGCGGTCGGCCGATACCCGTTAAACGTGATCATCGGGTATTCCATGCCACCGCGTTCCCAGGAGTTGACCGAGATGGCAACCGGGTAGGGGTAGGGGAACGAGAACCTCGAGTACACCTCCATCGTGTGCATCACGGCATGCGTCGAATATTTTGACCAGATCGGCTCACCCTCGTTTGGATAGAAGGACATGGCCATAACAAAGGGGCGCTGCGCGTCGTTTTGCCGATAGCCCATCGCATCCCAGATGTACTTGCGGGAACTCGCCCAAGCGAAGTCACGCACGTTCGCGGCTTTGAATCGCCAAGTGCGGGTCGCTGAGGTGCCTACCTTTTCATTGGCGAGCGCTTCTTCGGGCGTTACCACGAATACAGGCTTCTTGGCGGTTTCAGCTTGCTTGAGGCGCGCGCGCTGCTGCGCCGTGAGTACGTCAGCCGGGTTCTGCAACACGCCGGTGGAGGCGACAATATGATCGGCTGGCACGGTCAGTTCGACGTCGTAGTCGCCAAAATCTAGCGTGAATTCACCGCGTCCGAGGAACTGTTTGTGCTGCCAGCCGGTGTAGTCGGTGTAGGCCACGAGGCGCGGGAACCACTGCGCCAAAAAATACTGGTAGGTGTCATTTTTCGGAAAATACTCGTAGCCGCCGCGGGCACCGATTGCCGCCTCATCGACGATGTTCGCAGCCCACTCGAAATTAATCTCAATGCTCGTACCCGGGCGCAGCGGCGTCAGCAAGTCGATGCGCATCATGGTGTCGTTGACCCTGGTGCGCAGCACGCGACCCGCTGCGTCGCGAACTGCGCTCATTTCGTAGCCGTACTCGCGATCCTCGAACGCCTGATGGCGACGCATAGCGGCAAAACTCAGGCTGTCGCCGGTGCCCACCGAGTCGCGACGCGTGCCCGAGTTAGCTGCAACCTCCGAGCGACGTGAGAGTGAATCATCTTTAAAAATATTTTGATCGAGCTGCAGCCAGATGTAGTTCAGCGTGTCCGGCGAGCGATTCATGTACGTGATGGACTGCTTCGCCGTCAGCCGATGGCGCTTTTCGTCGAGCGAGACGTGAATGCGGTAGTCCGCACGCTGCTGCCAATACTGTGCGCCTGGCGCCCCCGAGGCGGCGCGGGTCACCCCTGGGGTCGGCAACAGCGTGTCAAGTTGCGCAAACAGTTTGTCCGGATCGCCCGGCACCCCTTTGGCCTGCACCGTATTGGTGGTCAGAGTGATGACGAGCGCGACGACCATGGTACATACGAGATTTTTCATATCATATGATTCTACCGGGCAACGCCGCCTTGCGGGATACTTCGCAGAGCGGCTGCAACACGATACTGGGGAGAGATCGGTCATGTCAGGACGCTGGCCGCGCTGGGTGCACGTGGTGTTGTATTCCGTTGTGGGTTTGGCGACGGTAGCGATCGCCGGGTTCATATGGTTATTTTTTTTAGGTGGCATCGCCATCTCTGACCGGACCATGCTCTGGCGCATGATGCGCGAGGAGGGCGTTGAGCCGCCGAGCGCCGCCCTGATTGCCGAGCAACTTCGTGTGCCCACGGGGTTTCGGGTGTCGTTGTGGGCGCAGGATCTGCCGAGTGCCCGACTGATGGCGCCGACCGCGAACGGTGATCTTATCCTCTCGCAGCCGCGGGGCGGGCTGGTGGTGTTGCTATACGGCGATCGCGACGGTGATGGTCGGTCGGACGGTCGACAGACGTTGTTCTCGGGGCTCGACCGTCCGAATGGCGTCGATTTGCACGCGGGTTGGTTGTACGTCGCCGAGGCGACACGGGTGTCGCGGGTGCCCTTCGATTCGGCCGTGCGCCAGGTTACGGGCAGCCTTCAACCTCTGGTGACTGGGCTCACTGCCGATGGCGCGCATTGGCGCAAGACGGCCAAGGTCGGACCCGACCGTTTGCTTTATCTCGGCCAAGGCTCGACCTGCAACGTGTGTATCGAAAAAGATTCGCGTCGTGCAACGGTGATGCGGTTTGCGCTCGACGGCAGCGGTGGCGAAATCATTGGTTCCGGTACGCGAAATCCCTACGGCTTCGATTGGGCACCATGGGACGGCGCGCTTTACGCCACGGAGAACAGTCGTGATTTATTGGGCGATGACCTGCCTCCCGATGAACTTAATCGCATCGAAGCGGGTGGATTTTACGGCTGGCCCCATGTCCACGGACGCCAGCTCATCGATCCAGAATACGGGCATGGCTACGAATCTTTGATCGCCACGGCGCGTCCACCGGTACACGAGTTTCGTGCCCACAACGCGCCGCTGGGCGTGCGCTTTTTGCGGCACGCGAGTCGCCCGGCGGGCTACGAGCGCGCGGCACTCGTGGCCTTGCACGGTTCGTGGAATCGCAGTACGCCCGATGGCTACAAAGTCGTTTCACTGCACTTCGCCGCCGACGGCAGCCTCGAGGAGCGGGATTTTTTGACCGGCTTTCGCAACGAAACGGGTCTCATCGGTCGACCGGTCGATGTCGTCGAGGCGGACGACGGCAGCATCTACGTTTCAGATGACTACGCCGGAGTGATCTACCGGGTCACTCAGTAACGGACCTGCCGGGAGCAAGTCCATAAGCCACAACTGTACCTCACGGTGCGGCGAGCCGCGCGCCGATGCAGCCGCCTTCACCGAAGCGTTTCCAGGCGCTCTCGGCCCACTCGTCGACGCGATCGCGAAACGTGGCGCGGAACAACGCGCAGCGTTGCGTGAGCGGCAGCGCTTCGCGCTCCATCTGCGCCAGTACCCCATCGCGAGAGACATCGGTCGTCACCATACGGATGCCGCCATCGCGCGGCGTATCGAACACGATCATGCGCGCCGCCTGCGCATCGGCTGTCCACGGCGTCCACTCGACGCCCCGGCCGTCGCTACCACGACCGGGCTTGCCGTCGCGCGCAAAGCCTGCCCAGTAGGCCATCATGCGCTCGCTGAGGGCGGCACGTGCTGCGGCGTTACCATCGTTGTAAATCATCGAGCCCATAGGGCCGACATCAAAGAACCCGAACACGAAAGGGATCTCGAGCCCGTGCGCGGCGCCGACGATGCGCGAGAGATCAACGAACCCGAAAGCCTTGCCTTGTTCGTCCCAATCCCAGCGATAAGCCCAGGCCGGTTCGCCGTGGCGCGCGAGCACGCTGGCGATCGAGTCGACCGCATCCGCTTTCCACACCAAGGCGCGATAGCGGGCCTCGCGATCGTAGGCCGCTGCATCGCGCACCGTGAAGGGCAGGCCGGCTGCTGTGCGCACTAGGCGCTCATCAAAAGCCATGAAAATCTTTGGCTCATCGCGATTGGTTCCGAGGATCGTCGGTACATCGATATGCGTGGCAGGGTCGGCGAGCAGGGCGCGCGCATCTCCGGCGCGAATCACTCGACCATCCTGAAAGACCGAGGGAATACGTTCGAGATCGCCACTGGTGCCGCGATAAGCCCCATAAATAGTCCACGGCTCGAGCGAACGCAGAAACGCGCTTTGCTCGGCCGGCGACATCTTGCTGGCGAGCGCGTCGGCGGTGCTGACGTCGGTGGCTTTGCCCGTGTTGATGAGCAGCCGACGCAAAATTCGCTCCGGGCTCGCCTCAGCATTGGCAGCGGGGGTGCGGGCAAAACCGAAGCCCATGCTCTGTACGATCAGACGATGGAACAGCCCCTCGGCGGCCGGTGTGAGCAGCAAAGCAACCGCGTTGGTGCCGCCGGCCGACTCACCGAGCACCGTGACATTTTGTGGATTGCCGCCGAATGCTGCGGCATTGGCGCGCACCCATCGCAGGGCCGCCAACACATCGAGGTTGCCGTAATTACCGGAGAGATCCGGGTCCGCAGTTACCGCCGTCAACCGTGGATTCTCCGGCGGCACGAACCAGCCGAACGGCCCGAGGCGGTAGTTGAGCATCACTACGAGCACACGCTCGCGTTCGGCGAGCACTTGCCCGTTATAGAACGCGGCATGGCCAGTGTTGTTGCCACCGCCATGAATCCAGACCATCACCGGTAACGCGGCGCCCGCGAGTTCCCCGGCCGACAGTTTGGGCGCATAGATGTTGAGGTACAGGCAGTCCTCGCTGCCTTCGCGGCTGCCGGGTTTGCCGACTCCAGCGAGCAGCGAGCCGTACTGGATGCAGGCATTGCCTGCCGCAAGCGCCTCGCGGCGGCCGCCCCATGGGGCGGCGGGACGGGGCGCTCGCCAGCGCAGTTCGCCGACCGGCGGCGCGGCGTAGGGGATCCCAAGCCAACTGTGGCCACCCGCCGAATTGCCAAAGCCGACGAGCTCACCGGTATCGATTTCGCGCACTGAGATGGGGTCTGAAGCCGGATCGATTCCCTGGGTGGTGCGGGTGCAGGCGCCCACGGCAAGCAGCGCCGCAACCGCGACACCGAGCGCCCAGATCTGCCTGGAGGTTCGCGCCGATTCGATCTTGCTGGGCATTTCGCTGTCCCTCGCGCGCATTATTGCCGCGAATTATTACCGCAGATTTCAGGGTGGTGCCCCGGGCCGGATTTGAACCGACACGGCCTTACGGCCAGCAGATTTTAAGTCTGCTGCGTCTACCGGGTTTCGCCACCGGGGCACCTATCCCCGCAAGTGTAGGCCACAAGGGCTGTGCTAGGCTTGCGTCGCGGTTACCGATGGCAGGGGTGGACGGCGCCGCGAAATTGCGTCGTCGCTTTAGAAAAGATTGCTAAATGGTTGAGCTGTCGGTGAAAAATTTACAGGTCTTTCGGGGTGAGCGCCACCTTTTTCGGGGTCTTGCTTTGGCGGTGCCGGCGCAGCGGTGTTTGCAGATCACTGGCGCTAACGGCGCCGGCAAAACCACCTTGTTGCGGGTCCTGGCGGGGTTGCTCGAGCCCGAAAGCCTTGAACTGCGATGGCGTGAGCGCGCTATTTCGCCGCGCGATGCGGGATATCACGGTGAGCTCGCCTACTACGGGCATGACGCCGCCCTCAAAGCCGATCTCACGGGTCTCGAAAATATCCGCTTCGCCGCGGGGCTGCGCTCTCGGCTCGGCCCTGCTGCGCTCGCGGCGGCGATTGCGCGCGTGGGTGCGCAAAAATTTGCCGATCGATTGGTACGCACACTGTCCGCAGGCCAAAAACGCCGCATTGCCCTCGCTAATCTGCTGCTGAGTGGCAGCAGCCTCTGGTTGCTCGATGAGCCGGCCACTAACCTCGATGCGGCTGGGCAGGCGCTGATCGGTGAGCTCATCGGCGAACAGCTCGCGCGTGGCGGGACGGTCATCGCCGCCACGCATCAAGATCTTGGGCTGGCGGCCACAGCTCGAATCGCGCTCGAACTTGGATCTAGTGCATGAATTCGGCCGCGAATTCAGCACACTTCGTCCGTACCGGAGCACTCGCCGCCGCGCTCAAAATATTGCAGCGCGATTTGCGGCTCGCAGTCCGTCGCCCGGGTCAGTGGTTGCAACCGCTCGTATTCTTTGCAGTGGTCACCTTGTTATTTCCGCTGGGCTACACGCCAGAGCTCGATAAATTGAGGGCGATTGCTCCCGGGGTGCTGTGGGTTGGTGCCTTGTTGGCCTCAATGCTCGCCCTCGACTCGTTGTTCCGCGAGGACGCGGCCGACGGTACGCTCGAACAGTTTTTGATTTGCGGCCAACCACTCGTGGGCCTGGTCGCCGCAAAAACGCTAGCGCACTGGCTGTTGACCGGTTTGCCACTGACGTTGATAGCGCCGCTGCTTGGCGTCGCGTTGGGCGTGCCTGTGGCCGCGATGCCCGGCATACTCTCGTCATTGGCGCTCGGCAGCGTAACGCTCAGCTTGATCGGTGCCATCGGTGCGGGCTTGACCTTGGGGGTGCGGCGGGGCGGGGTGCTGTTGTCGATGCTGACGTTGCCGCTCGCGGTGCCGGTGCTGGTGTTCGGCGCGCGGGCAACGGAACTCGCGATCGCCGGCGAAAGTCTGACAGGAGTGTTGTACCTGCTGGCCGCGCTCGCGGTACTCGGAGCGACTTTGGCACCGCTCGCTGCGGCTGCAGCCGTGCGCATCGGCGTGGAGTGAAGGGGACAGATGAATTGGACCTGGTTTCATAAGTTCGGCTCACCGCCGCACATTTATCGGATCGCAGGAACACTCGCGCCATGGTTCGGCTGGCCGGCGGGGCTCTTGATCGTTGCTGCGCTCTTCGCAGGTCTCGTGTTGGCGCCGCCCGACTACCAGCAGGGCGACGGTTTCCGGATTATCTACGTGCACGCGCCCTCGGCGTGGTTGTCGGTGATGATCTATGGCGTGATGGCGACCGCCGCGGCTATCGGGTTGATCTGGCGGATGAAGGTCGCGCACGCCGCGGCTGCAAGTTGCGCCGTAATCGGCGCTTGGTTCACGGTGGTGTCATTGATCACCGGCATGCTATGGGGCAAGCCGATGTGGGGGACTTATTGGGTGTGGGATCCGCGGCTCACCGCGCAGTTGGTGCTGCTGTTCTTGTACCTCGGTTACATGGGCTTGCGGTCGGGCATCGACGATCTCGCGCGCGCCGATCGCGCCTCGGCGGTGTTGGCCATCGTCGGTGTCATCAATATCCCCATCATTCGCTTCTCTGTCGAATGGTGGAATTCGATCCATCAAGCGCCTTCGGTGATGAGAATGGATCGACCGTCGATGCCGATGGATATGCTGGCACCGCTGCTGATGATGCTGCTCGGCTTTACGCTGTATTTTGCCGCTGTGATGCTGGTGCGGCTGCGCGCGGAGGTCCTGCGCCGTGAGCGCAGCGCGAGTTGGATTAAGGAGGCGCTGCAATGAGCGAGTTCTTTGCCATGGGCGGTTATGCGGCTTTTCTTTGGCCGGCGTATGCCGTCACGCTGCTCGCGGTGGTCGTCAACGTCGTTACGGCGCAGCGCGCGCATGCGGCAGCGCGTGCCGAGGCGCGACGCCGTCTAGAAATAGAAACCGCGCCCGAACACGAGAGGTAATTCATGACACCGCGGCAACGTCGCACCACCTTAGTCGTCGGCATTCTGGCGGGGGTCTCGCTCGCCGGTGTGCTCGCGCTCAACGCCTTTCGCGACAACGTGATGTTCTTTTTTGATCCTTCGCAGGTAGTCGCGGGTGAGGCCCCCATCGAGAAGCGATTCCGTCTCGGTGGCATGGTGCGACCGGGGACCGTCGATCGTCTCGCAGGCAGTCTCGATATGAGCTTTGTGGTGACCGACTTCAAGCAAGATGTGAAAGTCGTTTACACGGGAGTGGTACCCGACTTGTTTCGCGAAAATCAGGGCGTCGTGGCGCATGGCCGCCTGGGTAACGACGGTATCTTCGTTGCCGATGAAATCCTCGCCAAACATGACGAGAACTACATGCCGCCCGAGGTGGCTCGCGCCATCAAAGAAAAAAACGGTGGCGTGATGCCGGTGAGCCCCGATTCTACCGCTCCGCCACGAATCTGACGTGACTTACTCATGATTGCAGAAATCGGGCATTACGCCCTTATCCTTGCGCTGCTCGCCTCGCTGGCACAGACTTTTTTCGGGTTGCTCGGTGCGGCGCGCAATAGTGATTCCTGGATCGCCACGGTGCGCCCGGCGGTCACCGCACAATTTTTGATGTCGAGCTTAGCCTTGGCGGTGTTGATCGTCGTCTTCGTGCAAAACGATTTTTCCGTCGAGTATGTCGCAGCTAATTCGAACTCCGCACTGCCCGTAGCTTACCGCATCGCAGCGGTGTGGGGTGCACACGAGGGCTCGTTGCTGCTCTGGGCATGGATCCTTGTGGCCTGGACCTTCGCTGTTGCCGCGCTCTCCAAAACTCTGCCAGCGGGATTCGCAGCTCGCGTACTCGGGGTGCTCGGACTTGTCAGTCTCGGTTTCCACGCGTTCACACTATTTACCTCCAATCCCTTCCTGCGACTTGATCCTGCGGCGCCCGACGGTCGCGACCTGAATCCCCTGCTGCAAGACCCCGCGCTCGCCGCCCATCCGCCGATGCTTTATGCAGGCTATGTCGGTTTTGCGGTGGCCTTCGCGTTCGCCTGCGCCGCCATGCTCGAGGGCCGACTCGATCAAACCTGGGCGCGGTGGACGCGACCTTGGACGACGGTCGCCTGGGCATTCTTGTCGATCGGGATCGCACTCGGCAGTTGGTGGGCTTATTACGAGTTGGGCTGGGGCGGCTACTGGTTTTGGGATCCGGTGGAAAACGCGTCCTTTATGCCTTGGCTGGTCGGTACAGCGCTGATCCACTCGCTGGCGGTCACCGAGAAGCGCGGTCTTTTCAAAAGTTGGACGCTGCTGCTTGCCATCCTTGCGTTTTCGCTGTCGTTGCTGGGCACTTTCCTCGTGCGTTCCGGTGTGCTGGTCTCGGTGCATTCGTTTGCGGCTGATCCGACGCGCGGCATGTTCATTCTTGCCTTTCTCATAATCGTGATTGGCGGCGCGCTTACGCTTTATGCGTGGCGGGCGCCGTTGCTGCGCAGTGAGGCAGGCTTCGAATTTACGGCGCGCGAGTCGTTTCTTCTCTTCAATAATATTTTGCTGGTTGTCGCGGCAGGCGCGGTGCTCGCGGGCACCATGGCCCCGCTGATTGCCGATGCGCTCGGCCTAGGTACACTTTCGGTGGGTCGGCAATATTTTGATCCGGTCTTCCTGTTACCCACGCTGCCCCTGCTGGCGCTTAGTGCCGTCGGCATCCACTCGAGTTGGAAAAAAGGTCGGCTCGGTGATCGTCGTAAAGCCATTCTGCTCAGCTTAGTGGTGGGTGTGTTGGTGGCGCTCGTGCTGGTGCTCGGCGCATGGCAGGGTGCAACGTTGCTCACGCCCATCGGCTTTGCGCTCGGGGTGTGGTTGATGTTGTCGGCGCTGGTTGACCCCATCGACCGCTGGCGGCGAGGTCTCTCGCTTAGTCGAGGGGTGGTGGGCATGGCGATCGCGCACGCGGCGCTCGGCATGTTTGTGGTGTCGATCACGGCAGTCGAGTCCTACACTCGCGAGCGCGACTTGGCGCTGGCCGTCGGCGAGACCGGGCAGGTGGGCGAATTCGAATATCGGTTGCGCGATCTAAGCACTGTCGAGGGTCCCAACTACGACGCGCTGCGCGGCGAGATTGTGGTCTACGAAAACGGCCGCGAGATCGGCTTGCTGCATCCGGAAAAACGTAACTACTGGGTACAGCGTCAGGTCATGACCGAAGCCGGTATCGACATGCAACTGACGCGCGATATCTTTGCCGCACTCGGTGAGGATCTCGGCGCCGGACGCTGGAGCGTGCGCGCGCAGGTGCGGCCGTTGATCAACTACGTCTGGCTCGCGGCGTTCCTGATGGCGCTCGGCGGCGTGATCGCCGCCACCGATCGGCGCTACCGACCGGAGTCTGCGGGGTGACGCGCTTTCTGTTGCCCGCGGGTGCGTTCGCACTGTTGGTAACCGTGCTTTTCGTTGGCGTACAGCGTGCCCCAGAAAAAACCGTGATCCCTTCGGCGCTGATCGGTAAACCTGCGCCGGTATTCACGCTACCGGTGCTCGGTAGCGATCAGCAGTTCGCTGCTGACTCGATGCGCGGTCGGTGGTACATCATCAATGTTTGGGGTACCTGGTGTGCGGAATGTCGCAACGAGCACGAGACGCTGCTTGAGATCGCTGGCAGCCGGGTGCTGCCCGTGATTGGTCTGAACTGGAAAGACGACGACAAGGCAGCGCTCGAGTGGCTCGACCAACTCGGTAATCCCTACGATGTCGTAGCGGTCGACCGCGAGGGGCGGGTCGCCATCGATTGGGGCGTCTACGGTGCGCCGGAAACTTTTTTGGTGGACGCCTCGGGTACCGTGGTCTACCGGCATGTCGGGCCCCTCAATCCGGAAATCTGGAGCCGCAAATTTCTCGACAGACTGCCGCAGTCGGCAGGCGGGGGTGGCTCGTGAGCCGTTGGTCGCTGACGCCGATTTCTCTAATTACAGTGATAATGCTAGTGATGGGTGGCGTGCCGGCAAGGGCCATCGACCCCATCGAGCTTGAACAGCCCGTGCTGCAAAAGCGCTATCGCGATCTGACGCATGAGCTGCGCTGCATGCAGTGCCAGAACCAGTCGATCGCCGACTCACCGGTGGGGCTCGCGGGTGACTTGCGGCGCGAGGTGCGTGAGCTGTTGCTTGCAGGCAAGACCGACGCCGAAATTCGCGATCACATGCGTGAACGCTACGGCGATTTCATCCTGTTTCGA
>Ga0194116_10003379_pt1 | contig 19294 bp, 32 predicted proteins | sample TA2MahsurfametaG_4_FD_148617 | JGI IMG/M metagenome (GOLD analysis project Ga0194116, IMG submission 148617) | Freshwater microbial communities from Lake Tanganyika, Tanzania - TA2015008 Mahale S9 surface | ecosystem: Environmental > Aquatic > Freshwater > Lake | place: Tanzania: Lake...
ATAAGTTTTCCATCATCAAGAATAGCAAATTGCGATTTTGGCGAATATCTATTATTTTTCTTATCTCGAACTCTATATGATAAAGTCATTGTCATTATATAAAATAAAAAAACTCTTACTAAGCATAGTATAACTTAGCAAGAGTTAGTTGTAAAGAAAAAAGTAAATTTTTTATCCCCATTGTTCAGCCATTGCTGATGCGATTCCTTCAAAAGTTTTTGAGCGGATCTTCCAACGATTGGCAGAAGGAGGTAGGTTATACCACTCAGGTAGAACTTTACCACCTTTAGTAACATGCTTCTTGCCTTTATCCACAATTTTTGTAGGCTGCAAAAGTGGTAGATTTTTGAGCCACAAACAAGTAGACTTGGTGAATGGATGACCGAACATCCAAGGCTGAATAATTTGATCTGGTTTGCGAATCTTGCTAGAAATAATGCTGATAGGATTTTCTAGCGCGATTTTAGGAATTGGCGCATTCAGTAAAACAGAAACAAATTCAAGAGCTTCCGCTTGTTCTTTGGTTTTATTTTTAAACCATCTTGCGCCGCTAGTAGCAAGATGTGTGCAAGGAGGATGAGCAATCATCAAATCCCATCCATCATTCAGTATCTTTGTAACGTCGCCTTCAATATGCGGACCTTCAGTTTCCGTAGGAAGCAGATCGCATGACCACGCATCGTGACCTTTCTTGATGAAAGCATCGCGAACAGTACCGCTGAACTCACAAGCAATAAGAACTTTCATATTTAAAAATCCCACTGACGATAAACACTAAATCCAAGACCAAAAATTCGAAACTTGAAGTGATAGCTTACACTGTCTTTTGTGAATTGCAAGCTGTTTCCGAACTTGAAACGCAAAACATAGCCGGGAAACTCAGTGTTTTTCAGCTTGCCAATCAAAAAGGTGGGCAGCAAAAACTCTAAAACTAAATAGTTATAATATCCACCAAATTCTTTTCTAAATATTTCTATATTCATATTATGCAGATTTAATCAAGCCATATTCATCAACACGATTATTCCAATCAGTATATAATTCAGCTTTAGTAATATCAAGATCTAATTGAATACTTTCTGGTGAAAATTTACGATATGAAACTTTCTTGTAATCAAAACCGCCATCAATTGCAACATCACCGCAGCTACAACCACGCATATCGTGACGTGCGCGGCTATAAACAATATCATTACAAGATGGACATTTAATAGCGTTAATAATCATAATCTTATTATAAATTCTATACAACAATATATATAAGATAATATTATTGTAAATACTAAAAAATATATAGAATAAATTTGCAAAATTAAAATTTTTAATTATTTTTGTTGAGACCAAGACCATGATGGTCTCATGAAATTAATTAACATATAATTTTGAGGATATTCCTCTTCAGTTTTTTTAAACGCTTGTTCGAAAATTTCAATAAATTTTGATGTAAAGATCCAGTTAGCTCTAGAAACAGCTATTTCTTTTTGTCTTTGTTTTTCAATTATATAAGTTTTTAAATTTTCTTTAAGCTGTTCAATGTCGTCCGCACTCCAAGTTTCAGAAACAATTTCTTTTCTATATTTTTTTCTAATTATTTTGTTTATATATTCAACTCTTTCACTCATACTGTCAAACAGTAATGATGAAACAAGTGAGTTGCAATTTTTGCATGCTGGAGTTTTTATACCTTCAGAAGAACCAGTATGATTAACGTCACTGTGTAAAAAAGACCACGGAATTACATGATCTTGCGAATCTGGTTTTTGACCACAATAAAAACAGTGTTCCCAACATCCAAATCTAAAATTTTGAGGAACCCAAGATTTTAAAATTTCAGATTCTTCAGCAGATATATGAACAACTTTTTTTTCTTTTGTTGGCATTTTATTTTTAGTGATTGGTGGCAGCAGATAGATTTGAACTATCGTAGGCGTGAGCCGGGAGATTTACAGTCTCCTGCAATTGACCACTATGCGATACTGCCATTTATGTTTGATTCTGTCAACACAAATAAAGCATAACTTGAACTATTATGTTTAAATTATGCCGCAATACTCATCAAATTCAAATACTCTTTAGAAAAACTTTCAGGCCATTTTGGCAATTTATCTGAATGAACTGTATGATGACGAAATATATTTATTCTTTTTCCATCATATTCATCAGTAGTATAATAACCAGTTATATATTTACCTTTTACTCTTATACTAGCTGGAACAGAAAAAAATGTATCAGCAGTACTTGCTAATGTAGCCGCCCGAATAACGCCATCACTACATAATAGTCTATGACCGTTTTTAGTGAATAAACCCCAAGGATAAGTTTGTTTAACGAATGTTTTCATGTTTATATTAAAATGGCGCTCCCACCTAGATTCGAACTAGGAAGCTCGCTTTAGAAGAGCGATATGATATCCGTTTCATCATGGGAGCATAAATTAAATCCCACTAGAAGTAAGTCTATTTCTAGAACTATTTTTTTGTCCTTCTAGCGAGATAAAATCTGTTTTCTTTTATAATTTTCTAATGCTGCTTCCAATGCTTCACTTGCTAATACACTACAATGTACTTTTACAGGCGGTAAACCACCTAAAGCATCAACAATTTGTTGATTATTGAAATTTTGTTTTAAATCTTCTATTGTTCTACCCTTTATAAGTTCTGTTGCCATTGATGATGCTGCAATCGCTGAACCGCAACCAAAAGTCTTAAATCTAGCATCTAATACACGATTAGTTTCATTATCTATTTTGAGACTGATTTTCATTATGTCTCCGCAAGCTGCCGCACCCACTTCACCAATTGCATTTGCATCTGCTAAATCTCCCATGTTGCGAGGATTTATAAAATGATCCATCACTGTGTTGTTGTATAAGGTGTATGAATCACTCATATATTATTATGTTACACTTTTTTAATATTACAATAAAATTTATAAAAGAACTGAATTGAAAATGGTGCCGCTGGCGAGTTCGACCTCGCAATCCCGAAGGCGAGGGTTTTTAAGACCCTTGTGTATACTTTCCACCACAGCGGCATTTTAAAGAACGTATATATCCTACTACAGGATACACCCTTTGTCAAAGGGAAAGTTGGTAGTCCCGGTGAGATTTGAACTCACAACCCCTCCGTTATAAACAGAACGCTCTGACCAAATATTGAGCTACGGGACTGTTGGTGGGCCTTGAAGGATTTGAACCTTCAACCGACAAATTATGAGTTTGCTGCACTAACCAGATTGTGCTAAAGGCCCTTATAAAAAAGAACAAACTGAAATTGGTGCGACTGCCGAGACTCGAACTCGGAACCAATAGCTTAAAAGGCTACTGCTCTACCATTGAGCTACAATCGCATTTCATTATTTTCAAGACTTTCACCAAAAGGTGAAAACCTCTATTTTACTGAAATTGGGAGCAGGTGCTAGATTCGAACTAGCGATCTTCACGTTATGAGCGTGACGAGATGGGCCTCTTCTCCAACCTGCTATCACTAACTTCGCGCAAACTGTACACCAAACACATCACCTTATCAAGAACCTTTTCTTGAACTTTCTGAAATTGGCTCCACAGCTTCGACTCGAACGAAGAACCAACGCATTAACAGTGCGCTGCGCTACCATTGCGCCACTGTGGAATTATAATTAAAACTTTTCACCTTTACCAACTAAAGTAACAGTATTAATATCTACTTTATAATATTTAGAAACTCTTTTCTTAAATATTTCGCTCATTTTTATTACTTGCCTTGGGACTTGAGCATTGGTTTTGGTATCGATTCTAGCTTTAGCTATCTGAATAGCTCTTTCTTTGTTAAACTTGTCACCAGCCTTAAAGTTGGTGTAAGACCAGCTTATCAAAGGATAGTCTCCAAGAGACTTATCTGCAATTAAAACTCCACGCAATTTATTCTTATTTTTATCGCGAATATATTGAGTAATCATAGGGCTATAATGGTTATCGTGAGGACGATTATGGCTAAAACGATCTTATCTGTCAAGGTAAATTTTTCGGGATTTATGTACATTTTTAATCTGTTTTTTTCCAAATAGCTGAAGAACAATTAGTTTTTTCGTTTTCTGGATAATCTTTACTATAATAATAAACCGCAATTGAATATCTAGATCTATTTTCTGGGCACATCAAAGGTTTAGGATGACCATGATAGCTTTTTGATTGAGTGGTGAAAATTACTGATCTATTAAAAATTGGAGAAATATTTTTAACCATTTCAAAAGGGTTTTCGTTCCATAACTCTAAATTTCCACCCCATTCATGCATCCAGTTTTCATTTAAATATAATAATAAATTAATTCTGCGATATAATTGTTTTTCCGCGTGTTTGTTACTATCTATATGAATTGATAATTTGCCTCCTTTATCAATTCTATGCATGCCAGCGCCAACAAGAGAAAGATCGGGCTCTAAATTTTGAATTCCTGAAATCTGTTCTACAAAACTAATTATTTCTCTAGAGTTCAAATAATCAATCATAAATTTAGTGATTGGCGGCATTCGATTCATGCTTTCTGAATCCCAAGGATTGAAGTATTTTTTTATTTGATTATTTTGTGAATATTTTGAATTATCACATCCCCAATAATCGTAATTTCGGTATTCTTCTGCAATTGTTCGAATTATAGATTGATTTTTAATAAAATTATCTAAGACTATATGTGGAAATGGAATTGCAGATTGATATTCTTGTATAAGTTTTTGATTGACTTGATAATTTATTAAAGTTTGCATGATTATTTTTTTAGTGTAAATTTTTATATGAATAGTAATTATAAATTATTCGGCATTTCTATCCAAGAGATTATAGTTTTAGTTTTATTGGGCATTTTTACTGGAGCGGTATTTTGCAATATTGACAATAAAATCTTAAATGGACTTACAACTAGTGCTGTTGGTTGGTACTTTAGTCAAAGAAATAAAAATTTATAAACCTTTAAATTGTTCTTATAATAACAGTGTAAATATTAAGCCATGAATAACGAATCAAATATTAAAGGAGTATCAGTTAGGGCCATTATTGTACTTACGCTTTTGGGCGCTTTTGCTGCGTCAGTATTTCTTGGCAAACCTAATGATGCATTAACTGCATTGACCACTGCTGGCATTGGCTGGTATTTTGGTCAAAAGGGTATATTGGCTGGAGCAGACAGTCGACCTGAAAACTCAGAAAAGTAAACCTTAATTAAGCGCCACCCGTCAGAGAAATCTGGCGGGTTTTTTTATTCATTTTCTTCTTGAAATGACTCTATATCTTTGAGTTTTCTTTTGGTTTTTCTTCTTGACTTTTGATGGTCGACTTGCTTGAGTTTCTTTTTAATTTTATTAAACTTTTTCACATATTATTATATCTATTTTATAATAATATTTATATTTTTATTATTAAGTAGTTATTGATTGATGAAAATTGTTGTAGGATTCTAAAAGACATTTAATGTTTTGTGCTCCGATTGGATTTAATGAATGAATTGTATATTTAGGTAACTGTAAATTATTATCGGAACAATATTTAATTAACCACTTTGCACAATCATATCCAGTTTTTTCTTCATATTTTTCGTAATCTGATTCATTTTTAATTAAATCCGCATAATGTTCTAAAGATAAATCATGATCAAATGATATGAATTCTGGTAAATAATTTTTTACCGATATTAAAGCTCTAAAATTACCATAACCTCTAATTACTGTCCAAGGTAAATCAGGTATTTGAGTCCATTTAACTTGATTAGGAAACCTTTCGTCGTCTAAAAAAATATAATAAGGTTTTTTCATTTTTTCCTGTATACAATATTTGTATTACTTACTTTCATTTTAAATAATTTAGAGTCTTTGGATATTTCGGCATAGTCATCATCAATAATATGCAAAAAGTCACCTGCAATGAAAGGATCATTGACTTTAACTTTATTATATTTCTTAAGATCTTTATCGTTTATTTTTACTATATTTATCGGGCGGCTGTTCATTTTTGATTTTTTGTTCTAGATATATTGTATATTTGCAGACTCCGCCTTCGTAAATGCAATGATCAGTTTTTTCTACGCGGAAAACTCTAAAGCCATTTTTCCCATAATCATTTAAAATTTGTTCTAGATCAAGAGTATTTTTAGCAAGATGTATTTTGATCTGATATTTATATTTCATACTTGTGTATAAAAGCAGGAGTTGTTGGTCCCATCCAAGCGGAGGCTTGATTGAATTCGTGAAACTCAACCGCTTCATCATAATTCATGCCTTGTTGAATTAATTTATTAATTACTTTATCGTAATTATAAACTATAAATGGTTCTTGGCCGTATTTATGGCATATGCCTTCAATACAATCATCATAACCATCCATTTTCAGTAAATCAGTCATGATAAGTTAAAAGCCGCTATTGTGTGTTTAAATGGTTCGCCTTCAATATTCTTGACGAGTCGCAACATTTCGGCGGCGATTTCCCTGATCTCTTTCTGAGCGTCAGGCTTGTTTCTCAACTCTAAGAAATGATAAAAACTACGCCAATTAAACATAACATCAGCACAAATTTGAGAATTATATGTTTTGAAATAACGGGCAGACTCTTTGGCTCGCTTGCGACCAAGAACAGGTTCAAGATCTTTAACGCATTGATGATATAAAGTATTTCCAAGTTCAGTATAATCTTGAAGAATTTTTGTCCATTTATCGTTTTGAACTCCTAACATGTTACCATCGCCATCATTAATTTCATCAAAGTTAGACTCAATATCTCCCCAATCATCAGGAATAAGATATTTATCTTCTTTTATCTCCTTATAACGAGCACTTTCTCCATTAATAGATACGCCAATTCTATGTTTGCAAACATGAATGTGGGAAGCTATATCAGTATCTACCAAGAAATGTAGACTAGATTTCTCAAATGGGGTGTGATGCCCCGCATCAGCCAACATTTTAAGAAGTTTAGGAATTCTGTTAATTTTTTCATCATTTAATTCTCTACTCGTTGATGTCCAAGCGGAACAAGCATGAACTTGATCGTTGCCATAAAAACCAATCAGTTCAACTTTATTATTATTTTTAGAGTTTAACATTTTGACTGACCTTTTCTACAGCTTTTTAAAAAAATGTCAAGTTAAAAATTCAAACACATCTAGTTTTATTCATTTTTCAAAGCTAATTCGTATAAATATTTTCCATAATTTCCAGTATCGATATAAATTGAATTATTAATAAAAAATATCAAGTTTGGAAAAGGATTTTTTCTGAAAGGTAAAATTAATATTTTAGCATATAACAGCATATTCTTAAAGTCTTTCATCTTTAAATATATTTCTGCTAAAGCGGCGTAATGTTCATTTCTTTGAGGAAGAATTTCAGTACATTTTTCGTAATATAAAATAGCTTTTTCATTTTCTTGAAGTATTTCATATTGTTTTCCAATTAAAAATAATGAATGGTATACTGCTTCATTTTGCTGTTTGTTTTCAAAAATGTCAATGTATTGGTTTAAATAAAAAATAGCTCTCCTTGCGTATTCTTTTTGTTGCTTTTCTTTTAATTCATATTTTTCATTTTTACTTGCATCAGAATAGCTCTGAGCTAAATAATATAAATGATCTCGATTTAATTTTAATTTATTTTCGCAAATTAAATCTTGTTCTAAAATTAAAGCGTCTTTTAAAAACTTACATGGATCTTCATGGCTCTTGCCGGTAGAAGTAATAAAATGATAAAAATCTGTTGATAAGTTAGTAATGTTATAAGGCTCAATAAAATTTTCACCTTGTAAAACTAAAATTCTTTCATGTCTTTTATCGTGTTCAAATTTCCATGTTTTTTTAGCATTCCATAATCTGCTTCTAAACCAACTTGTACATTCATTTGTGGCGACTATATTGTAAGCCTCAATATTTTCAGAATCTAAAATATTCCAATTAAAAGTATCTTTTATAATAATTTGCTCATCGGCGTCTATTCTTAAAAGCCAGTCACAATTATGATTAGATTCATTACATTTTTGTATCAAATGATCACTGTTAAAACCCGGATATTTCCACTCGGTTTGATAACAAAATCCTTTTACATTTTTTTCTTTAAAAAAATTTTCTATTTTTTGTTGAGTGTCATCGTTTCCATTGCATTGAATAATATAATAATCAATATATTGATAACATGAATTTAACATTCTTTCTATTATGTGAGATTCGTTTCCCACCATTGCATTTAAACAAATTTTTGGTTTTTGCATTTTAAATTAGAATTTGATCTTTGATTCCTAGGTTTTTTAATTTTTTAACTACAGAATTTATTGTTTGATCTATGGTTAAATATTGATATGTGGCTGTTCTGCCAACGAAAAGAGTGTTTTTTTCTTTTGCCATTAGCTTTTCGTATTTTTTGAATTGATTTAGGTAGTTTCCAAATATCATTGGATAATAGGGATTGTTTATCCCATCTATATGTTCAACGGGATATTCTCTTGTAACAATAGTTAAATCTAGATTTTGATCATACCAATATGAATGATCAATAGCTCTGCACCATTTATTTTTTGAATTGCATTCATTTAATTGTATGTATAATGTTTTTGGGCAATATATGTGTTCAAATTTCAAAGACCTATAAGATAAAGATCCAAAAATATTATTAAAATATTTATCAACTTTTCCTGTATAAATTAATAGATCGCATTTATTTTTTAAATTTTTCCATTCTTCTTCTTTAACATTTAAATGAATAGGTATTCCATCTAATATATTTAAAAACATTTTTACGAAACCATTTTTCGGAATACCTTGATATTTTTGTTGAGAAAATGAATTTGAACTAGTTTCTCTTCGGATTGGAACTCTATTTAAAATTGAACTTGGTAATTGCTCAATAGAAACGCCCCACATTTTTTCAGAATAATCTTTAAAAATTAATTCTTTAATTTCTTCATTAGACAATCTTTTGCCTATGATTTTTTCTGAATTTTTATTAAATGGAATTGGTATTATACCAAGTTTTGTGTTCGCCCAAACTTCAACGGAAAAGTTATTAAATTCAGTAAACTGGTTTAACCATTTCCATACTTTTTTATTATCAGTATGGATAGCATGGGGCCCATGAGCGTGGACAATACATTTTGTTTTTTCATCTACATAATCATAACAATTTCCAGATATGTAATTTCTACAATCGAAAATTTCAACATGCCAACCGTTATTTTTTAAAATTCTTGCTGCGGTAGACCCTGCGATTCCTGCGCCTATAACATAAGCTTTTTTCATTTAAATAAATTTTTGTACAAATTCTTCAACTGAAATTATTTTTAATAATTCTTTTTTATTTTTTTGAAAATCAAACCAGTCTATTTCTTCAATGTCATATTTTCTGTTATTTTTTATTTCGTCATGTTTTTTTATTATAGTGCATCCGAAATCTGAATCTACAGTATAATATTGAATATTATTTTGATTTTTTAATTTAATAATCGATCTCCATACATCCCCTGTCCATGGCAGTTTTTGACAAGGAGTAATTTGCAAATCATAACTATCTGGATTTGTATCATGCACTACAATGCAACCATTTTCATTTAATCTACATAAACTTTCTTTTATTTCAGTATCAACTATTTGGCTATCATGAAATGCATCAATTAAAATAATATCATACTTATTATTATTATTATTATTTTTAAAAAACTCGTTTGAGTTTTGATAATAGTTTACATTAATATTATAAATGCCATCTAAACACGAATTAACTAAATATTTTTTTGGCACGTTTATCAGTCCGAAGTTTTCTTCATTAAAAATACCTATTTCTAGGTATGTTTGATAATTGAGTTTTTCAATTAAAAAATTAATTATTTCTGTTTTATTCATTTATTTTAAAATCGATATTCATTTTTTGTTCATTTACTTCTCGTGGTAAAGTATTAAACTCTGAGATTGTTTTTTGTATTGAATTTTGGTTATTTTCTTCAAACCAATCTTTTTTACCTATTTCTTCTATTTTGGTTTTTATTTTTTTTGTATATTCATTTTCAATAAATATAACGCTTCTAATTATATCGCCATGATGATTCCAACCCTGTCCTCCACTACTAACTTTTGTATTTTCATTATAAAAATATTGATAATAACAAAAGTTTTTAAGATGCACAAATTGAGTATTTAAAAAAGATCTTACTAATAATTCATAATCATCTGCGCTATTTAAATTTTTATTATGACCTCCTATTTTCAAATAAAAATCTTTTTTCCATGACTTTGGATGGTTGCATAAACTCCAAAGTCTTCTAATTGTTAATGGATTTATACTTGGAGCGCAACAAACTTTCATTTTTCTATTATGAAATTCATGATTTATTTCATAATAAGAACCATAACCCCAAGCAAAATTTTCGCCATAATCTATTTCTTGTTTAGACTCAAAATTTATTTCAACCCAATCACCATAAATAAAACCATTTTTAGGAAATAATTTATGAGTTATTAATATATTTTCTAGCGCAGTTTTGTAAAAAGCGTCGTCATGATCTAATTCAACAATATAATTTGAATTACAATTTATTGCTGCATTTAATTTATTAAATCCTATTCTTGAGTATTTTGATTGATTATTATTTTTATTAATTATTATTCTAGGATCGTTCTTTGCTAGTTCTTTTATGATTTCCCATGTTTTTTCATCTGTGGAATCATCGTATATTGACCATTCCCAGTTTTGATGTGTTTGAAGTTTTAAAGAATTATACGCAACCAATATTTTTTCTTTGATATTACATGATGCTGTATAAACTGATATTTGATTTGAACTAAAATTTTTATTTATAGAATTTTTAACGTATTGAGTATAAAGAAAATTTGAGATTTCAGTATTGTTTTTTTCTTTCCAATATTCATCTGAATAAATAATTAATTTATTTTTAAAATAATCAAAATGTTTATTTATTTCTTTGTGTTTATTTAATTCTCCTATTGCAATAATTAAATCTGGTTCTTCGTGATTATTTTTTTCTATAATGTTAAAATCAGTTTCACAAAATATTTGACTTATTTCATTAAATTGATGTTCTTCAGAGCATAAGTTTGTGAATAAATTAAACTTATCTTTTGCGCCAATTACTATTACTTTAAGTATTTTTAAGGCCATTTTATGTTTAATGACAAATCAAATATTTTTAATTTCTTTTAAACATGCATTTATAGCGGAGCCAATTATTTGATGCATGTCATAGTATTTATATTCCGCTAATCTTCCTCCGAAAATAAATTTTTTTTCTTTATTGGCAATTTCTTTATATTTATGATATATTTCATTGTTTTTTAAATCATTTATAGGATAATAAGGTTCTGAATTATTTAAATATTCTAATGGATATTCTTTAGTTATATAAGTAAAATTTGTACTTTTAAATTCAAAATGTTTATGCTCAACAATTCTTGTATAAGGGATTTCGGATTCTGTGTAATTAATTATTGCGTTTCCTTGAAAATCTGAAATCTGCACTCTTTCTGTTTTAAAATCTAAACTTCTATAATTTAATTTTCCAAACTTGTAATTATAAAATACATCCAAAGGTCCAGAATAGATTATTTTTTTTGCTATTTTATCAAAAAATTTTTTATCTTCTAAATAATCGCAATTTATTTTTACTTCTATATTTTCTAATAGTTTATTAAAAATCTGCGTGTAACCGCCGATTGGTATACCTTGATAAGTGTCGTTAAAATAATTATCATCATAGTTAAATCTTATAGGTAATCTTTTTATTATTGAAGCTGGTAGTTCTGAAGGTTTCCTTCCCCATTGTTTCGTCGTGTATCCTTTAATAAATTTTTCGTAAATTTCATATCCTACTTGAGATAAAATCCATTCTTCTAAATTTTTGGGATTATCATTTTTAATGGCGACTTCTTTTAATTTTTTTTCAGCTTCTTCTGGAGTCGATACTCCATAAATTTGACTGATAGTAAAAAGATTAATAGGAAAAGAATAAATTGAATTTTTGTATTTTGCTTTGGGGCGATTTATAAAATTATTAAATTTTGCGAACTGATTTATATAATTCCATATTTTTTCATTTGAAGTGTGGAATATGTGTGGACCATATTTATGGATATTGATTCCTTCTTTATTTTCTGTATAACAATTACCTCCTATATGTTTTCTTTTTTCAATAACAAGACATTTTTTATTTTTCTTATTTAACTCATAAGCGCAAATTGAACCAAAAAGTCCACTTCCTATAATCAAATAATCATACATTTTATAAAATTATTGATGCAATTTTTGTTTTGCAAAATTTAAATTTTCGATAATTCTATTTCTTTGTTCTATTGGCAAAATTTGTTGATAATTTTCTGATAATAAAATCTGGCAACTATTTTTTGATTCTTCAAAATATCCCATATGGTAAGCAGAAACAGAATGAAAATCTAATGCTCTCCATCCGGTATCCATATAATCTTCTTTATCTACCCAGCAATCTCTTAATTTTGGAAAAGGATATTTATTTTTTATAGCAATACTACTATAAAGATAAGTATTTGATATATCATTTTTATTATAAAAAAAATACTCGCATAATTTAATTAATGCTTCATTTCGAAGTGGATCGAATTCAAAACATTTATGCCAATACTTCACTGCTTTTTCTATTTGTCCTGAAAATTTATAAGATATTCCAATTCCAAATAAAGCATAATATAAATAATCTTTTTGTGTCTGATTTAATAACTTCGTCTGTTCAGGGTAATCTGGCTGCAGCTCATGTATAAATTGATAATAATAAAATTTACTTCTTTCTGCAAAATGACGTTTTTGCTTGTCGGTAATTTTTGTGTTTGGTGTTTTTAAAAAATCTTCATAAGATTTAGCTAGGTAAAAAATATGATACCACCCAAAAGAATTGTCACTATCATTTTCTTTTGTGATCATTTCTTTTTCTAATTCTAATGCATCTATGAAATATTTGTAAGGATTTTCCCATGTTTTCCCGCCTCCTTTTAAAATATATTTAATAGAATCAGGAAGATTATCATGCGTATAAATTTCATTGTTTTTTAAACGAATAAATTCATGTCTTTTATTATTTTGAAATTCCCACGGTAGACTAGCTTTCCAGATTCCACTTCTGTGAACGTAAAAACTTGCTTGTTCAAATATTATATTCCAAGCGTCTTTTGTTTTAATTATATTCCAATCAAAATCTTCTTTGACTTCAAGAATTTCATCAGCATCCATTCTTAAAACATAATCACATCCATGATTTGACGCTAAACACGTTTGTAAAGAATGATTTCTATTATATCCATGATGTTGCCATGGCTCATAATATAAAAATCCCGGAATGTTTTTGTCTTCAAAAAATTTTTTAATTATATTTTCTGTACCGTCGTTTGAGCCATTATCTTGAATAACCCAATAATCAATATGTTTATATACTGATTCAAGCATTCTTTCAATGACTTTTGATTCATTTTTTACAATGCAATTTAATACAAGTTTAACATTTTTCATTTTAATATGCAGTGTCGAAAAAGAAAACTTGAAAAAGTCTGCAATTTGTTATGTTGTCGCCAAAATATCCTAATGCAGCGTGAAAAATATCAGAACGATAAAGGACTATTCTATTGTATTTATTTCCTATCCTGTCATGTAATTCAAATTCATTAGGATTTAAATATGGATCTCCTTCGTCTCTTTTTACAATTGATTTGGATGGTTTATGAACAAATAAACCCGTACCACAATCATGTGGAGCGTCAGGAGTTAAATAAACTACTGCTGCCCACATATTATAATGATCTGTATGAACCCAAGTTTGTTCTTTTTCTAAAACATATTGAAAAGCTCCAGAATAACTATGCTCCATCCAATTTGTAACTTTTATATTAATTATCTTTTCTATTGTATCTTTAACACTAGGCCATAAAAATGATTTTGTTCGTTTTCCGGGATAATTTCCAACAACATTAAAATCCTGTTGGAGAGCAAAATCCCTTACTTCATCAACATTATTATAAAAATCATCCGCGATAATAACATTTGTTCGCATATTTTTCCTAAATTATATAGTAAATAACTATTTTTAAATACAAAAAAACCTCGCCTTTTCAGACGAGGTTCTCGAAAAAAATTTTTATTTAAAATCTAACAGCAATACCCAAAGTATATCGAACTTGATTATTCGATACTGCATTAAGGGCTACATCATAAGCAGCCTGAGCTAAAATATATACATTATCGCTCAAAAACAAACGATTACCTAGAATTGGACCTGCCTGCCAAGCTGGCTGAATGGCTTCTCCATATGACAAATTAGCATTTCCGCCTGCAAATACAGTATTCTTAATACCAAAAATAGTATAATTAATATTGTAAGCGGAAAATACCTCAGTGTTAAACGAGGTATTATTAGCGGCAGACAATCCAAAAGACTGGACAGCGCCAATGCTTACAGGATCTAGAATAAATGTCTCGAATCTTAGGCCCGTAGCAAACTGCGTTGGCGTTGTTGGCCCCTGAGTTTGAGTTGCTCCAGAACCAACGATGCTAAAATCGAAGGCGCTTGCGGTTAAGGCTGAGACTAGTGATAGTAGTAGGATTAACTTCTTCATATTTATTATTTTATTTTTTTTATCTAGAAAAGTTAAATAAACTTTTCTAAAATTTTAATTTTCGCTCAAAATGATTTTTTGATACTCTTTTTCAACAATTTCAAAAAACTTATTTTCGCGGTAAAGCTCTTCTATTGTTTTACTTGCATCTTCGATCTTGAGATCATTATATTGTTCGATTGTGAATCCATCGCCTGTTTTGTCAAGAATATAACTTGCAAAAATTACACTAAAATGCTTATCACTCAATTCTTTTTCAGCATCTTCATAAGAATCATCAATATAAAAAACTGAAGATTCATCCCATTTGTTATCTTTTCTTAAACATACACAAACTCTAGATAGCGTTTCATTTATCTTGCCTAAGAATAAAAAGGCATCTATATTTTTTTTCATTTATTTTAAATTAATTCTGCTTGAAAGCAACCAAATCCTGCTTGGTGTTCAAAAGTTAAAAGACCATATCTATTGCTTTTTTTGTTGATGCAAACTCCAAAATCTAAATCTTCTGATTTTGAATCTTTATCGTATAAAGGCTTGAAAAAAACACAGCCGCAGCTACAGTCTGCATAATCATAATCAGGATCAAGATGTTTTTGTATTTTGCCTCCATATTCTATATAATCCGAATGCAATATTTTGCAAGCATCAAAAAGGCTGTTCTTCTGAAACTTGTTGTTCTTCATATCGCTTTAGGTATTCATGCCCTCTTGTCGTAAGCATTCTACCTTTTTCAGCGATTTGTATAAGGTTATTTTTTAAAAGATATATTTCAAAATCCCTTTGAAGACTAGATCTCGTCATTCCTGTTATGGCTGCAAGATTTGTCAACGTCATGCCTTGCGACTGAGCTAGAGCTCTCATGACTCTAAGTTCAATAGCCGTAATTCCTAGAGGCAAAATACCGAGTTTCTTTCTAAGAATATCCCAGTCATAATTTGTAAAATCTGAGTCGTTTTTACCCCTAAGATAAGAGGCAATTTTATTAGCCATGCTTTGTGCTTGTCTTGCATTTCCTCTCAAACAAGAAGCTACTTCTAGTAGAGTCTCATGTTCAAAATTACATTTTATTGTTTTTTGTATAATTTCCGCAAGATCATTGGTTGAATAATCTTCAAGCTCAACTCTTTCAAGGCGATCAAGTAAAGCATGGAAAAGTAATTGTGGCTCAGTAGTACAAAATAAAAAGCTTTGAATTCCAAAATCAAATTCTACAGAATAATCTGGCAACTGAAGAATATTACGATTATTTGGATTCGGATTAAAAAGACTTAAGAAATTAATTTGTAAATTTTTAGGCAACTCGCTGGCTTCATCAAAAAGGACTGTGACTTCTTTTCCATGAATAGCTGGCACATAAACCTCATTAAAAAACTTTTCTGAAGAAACAATAGTAGCACAATTAATTTCAATTAATGGCTTAATTTTGCTTTTATCTCTCTTTAGAAGATTCCTTGCGTATTCTTTTGCAATCGTTGTCTTTCCTGATCCTCTTGGCGCTACAAAAAGGAAATTAGGCGAGATGTTGCTTTTTTCATGAATATCAAGATAAAAATTAAGTTTTTTCTTGATGTTTGGTTGGCCGATAATAGAAGAAAAACGTTCCATATTAAAAATCCTCAGAAACAGTGAAAGAAACAGGGGTTGAATTTTCGATAGGTTGATTTTTAGTAACTTCTTGGGCTTGAGTTTCAGTTTGATCTTCTGTAAAACCAATTGATTTTGCAAATTTTACACTAATAGGAATTTTTGCTGAATCATTTAGTAATTGTCTAAGTTGGAAAAGAGAAATAAGAACTAAGTTTTTGCCGCCTGTCGGTCGGCCCCTTTGTTTAGTAGAAGTGTCCATGGCGCGAGGATCTTTGCACGTCTTAAAGCGTAGGTCAAGAGGTAATTTAGAAAATCTTTGCAAACCTTATTTTATCGTTTTCTGGACTAACTAGAACTTCCAGTTCAAAAAACTTTTTTTCTGATTGATTTTCTTTGTTATTTTCTAATTCTTTTTTGTATTGATCAAGCATGTTGATGGGTACGATAATGGCATTGTAATGATCATTAGCAATTATACCTTTTTCTTTTGCTCTTTCCATTACTTGTTGAATTTCATTAAACATGATTAATTAAAAACCATTTCCAATCTCTATGTTTATTTTCTATTTTTGTGATGATTGGGTATGGGTTAGGCTTTTTGGGTTTTTTTATTATTTTTAATTCGAATTCTTCAGGAGTTCTATTTCCTTTCAAAGAATTAATTTTTTTATCGCATGTCACTAAATTTTCCCAAGAGTTTTTTCCATTTTTAGAAATAGGAATCAAATGATCTACATTAGCTTCATCTCTCCCAAGCTTCCTTCCTGTATATTGACAAATAAAATTATCCCTTTCTAAAATAGCACGTTTAGTTAATCTAACATGATAAAGAGGAATATTAGTATAACTCTTGCTAAGGATCACGGTCGGAATTCTGATTCTAAGATTTGGAGAATTAATGGAATAATCAAATGGTCTAATAGGTAACTCTAACCATTCTTCCCAAGAGGCTGGTCTATAATCAGGATTTTCAAAATTGTATTTACCGTTTACTAATGGATAATTTATATCCATTGCTAAATACGCACCCTTAAATACTCCACTAATAGCTTTTTCAATACCTTCAGTTCCTATCCCTTGCCAATTTCTGTTTAGTTTTAAGCATATCAACGCATCCGTAGAAAACATATCAGTACTTTTGAAACTTATTTTCGGTTTCTGAATCTGTAGTATAATATATCTCTTTTACATTCAAAAAATTCAAAAGATTTTGACAAGAAGTACAAGGCTTTGATCCTCTTATTTTACCATTTCTATCAATTCTTGTATTTACTAAATTTACTTTGCTGAATGGTATATTGGTGGTATTTTTAAATTTTATAAATGCGTGAAGCTCGGAGCAGGTATATTTATTTTTTATTTTTTGCCCCTCTTCGTTGATTTTTGGATTTTTTATGTTAATAGGATTGCTTTTCTTAGAATTTTTTCCTATTGTAATTAATTTATTTTTATGGAAAATAAAAGAAAAATGCTGGCACCGAGTTGGCGCTTTCGGTTCCATTAACGCTTTGGTCAATGAAATACACTTATTTAACAGAGACTTGTTCAAGCACTTCTTTCTCAGCTTTTTCTATAATGTCTTTAGCGAACTGCGTGTAAATAGAATCTTCTTTTTTATTCTTTATGCAGTCGTCAATTATTTTCTTTTTCCAAATGGGTAGTTGATCATAAAGCTCTTGCCATGCAAGAGAATATTCATTAATTACTTTTTTCTTTTTTGAGTTCCTCATGCTCCTCTGCGGCAAGCACTTTAAGGTTTTTTAGATAAAAAGTAAAGAAAGAATCTGCAACTTTTTCAGGATCTTTAAGTCTGTCTTGGCGATCTTTTTCTTGACTTGCTTCTATCAATTGTTGTATTAAATTTAATGTTTTTTTCATATTACCATTTTTCCTCTTTTAAAATTTGAGCAACTATATCTTTTTCTGAACTGTCCATTTCTTTAGCTAAATCGTCAAGAAAATTATTAAGACTAAAATTATCTCCTTCTTCTTCGTCTTCTTTAATTTTAAAGGCTTGGATTACATTTACAATTTTTGTAAGAGTAGTTTTATACTTAATCATATCATTAGTTTTTACTAAACTACTTAAATCAAAAGCTTTTGGAGTTAGCCCTTTAATAAGATTAATTATAAAAGATCCTATTATATTAAATATAGAAAATGCTGCTGCCGCAATTGGATTCGTGGCAGAAGCTATCCTTAATATCAAAAATATTATGCAAAATACCACTATCCAAGTTAAAGAAGTAAAGAAAAATTTCTTAAGACCCCAAAACACAGCATTTAAACCTAAAAAACCACTCATTGAATCTAGAGTGGCTTGTTTTTCATCTGCGTTTTTTGCTACTGATTTAGATTGAATTATTAATTTATCTATTTGCTCGTCGTATTCTTTTTCTAATTCTGTTTTTTCTTTTTGGAGTTTTACTATTTCTTTATCTTTTTCTGCTAAAAGTTTTTCCCCTCGTATTTTTTCTGCCGCAATCTCTGAATTTAAATAATCAACAATTTTTTTTATTCTTTCGGCTTCTTTTAAAGTTGGCGATCCAACGATGGCTATCACTCTATCGTTTAATCTTGTGGCTGTTATCACCTCAACTGGAGGTTCATCAACTTGCGATAATGAATATCTAACTCCAGCGGCATAGGCAGCAGTTTGCTGAATCTGTTGATCTAAATTGTATCTAATATTAGAATCTATAGCAAGAGCTTTTTGCTCTTCTTTTATTATAGCTTTTTGATTTTGAGTATTTTGCTTTGTTCCTCTTAAAACAGCGCAGCCACTCAAAAGTATAGCCAACAATAAGATATAAAAATTTTTACTCACATAACTATTTACACAAATTTTTATTGATAACATATAAATTACATATTGTTGTGGTTAATACTAATTGACCGTAACAATATAACGATGTCAATAAAATAAAAAATGGTATATACCGTAGCATATACCATATAAATATGTTCTATTAATTATAATCTACATCATTTTAAGTTAGGCCATGGAGCTGGATATACATGGTTAATTTTAGAGCTGTTTGCCCAAGTATAATCAGGCCAAATACGAGTTCTAAAGTTTTTAACTTTGTTTAAGATATTAACATCATCACCAGT
>Ga0194116_10003383_pt1 | contig 19276 bp, 15 predicted proteins | sample TA2MahsurfametaG_4_FD_148617 | JGI IMG/M metagenome (GOLD analysis project Ga0194116, IMG submission 148617) | Freshwater microbial communities from Lake Tanganyika, Tanzania - TA2015008 Mahale S9 surface | ecosystem: Environmental > Aquatic > Freshwater > Lake | place: Tanzania: Lake...
AATCCCCAATCCCCAATCCCCAAAGATTTAATTATAGTATAATCTTAATCGATCAATTCATTGAAATTCAAAAAATCAAAAAAATATTTTAAAAAATTTTTCTATTGGAAAAATAAGAATAAATATTACAAATATTAATAAACAATAATGGCTTATTCTTCTTTATTAAAGAAAATATTCATAATTGTCATATTTATATCAACTTTGTTTTGCCAAACAAATATCTATCCAATTAACAACATTAATAATTATGAAATAACCTATTTCGAAAATAGATCTTTTAATTTGAGAGTAATAAAATTAATTTTATGCTTTAGTTTTCCCAAAAATTTACTACTTGTACAATTCCTGGATTTTATGATTATACCTTCGATTCTAATTCAAATACACTTATATTTTTTTCAATTACGAACAAGAATGCTGTTCTAAACATTAATTGTCAAAACTCTGGGCAAACTACAACTTATACAATAGATTTGAATAATGGTAAATTTTATTTAATATATTATTATCATCTGTGATAAAGTCAAAGGTTAAAAAATCTAAAATTGGTAGAGAAATTATTTTTTTCATTTAACATATTATACTTAGTCAATAATACAAGGCTATATAATGAATTTTATTAAACATCTGTAAATTTATACTTTTATATTTTTCCAATTTCTCAATTAATAATTTAAAACATAGTAAAGAAAACATCAATTAAATTAAATACCCCATTAAAAAACGATATGGTATGCTTTATGGAAACTGCCATTTCAGTTCAGATATCATGGTCATATACTTTTAGTGTTTCTAAAACACAATTGTCTTCAGATGTTGATTTTGCCAATTCAGATTTAAAATACGCATATTATCTTTATACTTATGATGAAAGCGATATAATTGTAAATAATAAGAATACAGATTTTCTTTGTGGTGGCTATGGGAATTTCGATGATAATTTATCTGTTAAAATAAACTGCATAAATATTAATCCAAAATATAGAAATAAAAAGATTAAAGTTGCAATTTTGGCATATCATTTTGCATACAATTTATACGATTCCGTTTCATTCGAAATAATTTGCATAATTAAACCCTCGCTAACTATGAAAAACCAAAACTATTCTATTCCAAGCTATTATTCTTTGAGGGATAGTAGCAGTCCTATTGCATATAATAAAAATATTTTCGTTTCTGTTGAAGGTTATTAATTTATAATAATTTATTGCTAATTTTAAATAAATAAATTTTTTCCTATTTTAATTTAAGAAAAATACCTAATTGAAAAAATCGAAAAAAAAAATTCATGCTTAAATATATTTAAATAGCTCTCAACAATTCGGTTGTTAATAACATTCCTTACACGATTAATATCACATGCAATTATATATCAGGCTACTCGCCACCAAATCCTTCAGTTTTCTGCCAAATTGATAATAGAGGAAATATACAAATCTCGGATATATCAAAAATAGTTTCTTTTAGCATTTTCTATCTAAACAATGTATGCATATATTTTTTAAATTCCGATGATAATACTTGCTCTGATAATTTCATTGCGAATATTAATAATAATGTAGGTAATTTTCTAGATGATTCTAATAACACTTTTCCAATTACTCAAACCATAAACACTATTAGTTTAAGTGATATTCTTATTCCATTTTCAAAAGATAACTCAGGAATTTATTTTAAAAATGTATTTTACTTTATGAAACTTTCATATCAAATAAGTACTCCTTATATTAGTGCAAATTATATGTTTTTTTATAATTCAAATGATGCTTTTTCTGATACTGCTGCTGTTTATGTGTGTCAATTAGAAATTTTAAAAAATGAAACAGAATCGTTGAAAATCTTTAGTCTTCAAAACAGTAGTTTTCAAGTATTTAATAATAAATATTTAATTTGTAACTGGAAAGAAGATTCCAAAAATAATCAAAGCATTATTTATAATATATACTTAAATTCATCAGAATTTAACTTTCAAGTTAATCAAATATTTAATTTCTATAATGTTGGAAATTTGCTTTTAAAAAATGCTAAAAATATGCAATTAAGCTTGTATTTCGTTAATAAATTTTACGTAATTTCATATAATGAAAAAACTTCAAAAAATACATATTTTCGTGATATCTTTGACACAATTAATCTTACCTTTTCATTTCTTAAAATTGGTGATAAAAGCAATTATGTGAAGATAATAGATATTAATTCGAATTCATTCTTGGCGAATAATGAGTTTTTCGATGTGGTATATGTTATAGGAATTAATTTAAGTATTGCTGATACCTCAACAATTACAGATTTAAAACTAAAAGGAAAAAATAAAAATTTAAAAACTGTTTTTCCTGATTTTAATCAAGAAGAATTACAGCCATTTTTAAACATTTTGAATAATACTATTAATTTTAACTTGCCCGATTATTCCGTAAATAATTCTTCCATAGTTTTAAACAGTATTGAAAATTGCGATGTGAAAATTTCCAGTTTTTGTAAAGTATTTACAGTATTCAAGAACAACCCTAATAACTGGAGTTCAAATTTAAGAATTTTAATAAATAATTTTGATTCCAAAAATTATTTAAGCCCTTATGCATTGAAATACACTGTTTTTAATGTAAGTAATGCTGGACTGGATATTTCGCCTATTCATAATCCTAATGTTGTTATTAATAAAAATACTGGTGATATTCAAATTATTAATAATATTGTTAATTCAGATGAAAATTTTGTAAACCTTTCTTTTAATAAAATATTTTATTAAAATGAAAAATTTTAAAAACATTTTCATATTTTTAATTTACTTAATTTTTACATAGAATGTTAACATTGCTATTTTCATACCAGATGAAATTTCTCTTCCTAAGATTGTTTTATATCAATATAATGTAAAATTTTGCTACAAACCAGCATTGGTAAATAATTATGTGGATGTACCCACTTTATTAAATAAAAATGATGAAAATTATCTTTGCTGTTTTATATCAAATTGCACCGATAGTTATATGTTAAACACTTTTTCCCAAACTACTGGATTCTTTATTTGCAAATTCAAAATATATAATCAAATAATAAAGCAACAGTTTACTGGAAATCCAGAGATAGGTAAAGAAAATATTAATAATACCAATAAAATATAGGAATTTTAATATATTTTTTAATTTAAAATTTTTCAAAGATTCAACCACTGTTTTCAAAGCTACACTTGAATCAGTTGATGATGCCACTATAATTATAAATACCAATATTAAATTAAGCAATGACAACAATTATATTTATTTCAAAATAGACACCAATAATTTCGCTTCAGGTAATGGCTTTAATAATTTGTGAATATAAAGAATTTATCCTTTTTTACAGAAAAACATTTTTAAAATTTTTTTTTAAATATAAGTCGTCTTTAAAAATATTTCAAATTATTTGAAAATTTTTTTTAGGCAGATTCAATCTAAAAATAACTGACCAAAAAGGTGCGATTAGTTGTAGTGTTCTCGCCAAGGCCTCCGGTAAAAGCTTTGGTGATATATGCAATTCCAATACTCCTTTATTTTATAGCGAAAAATACGAAATTTTCTTGGGATTTTTCAATACAATTAAAATAAGCGTGCCTGATAGAGAAGAAATACTAAAATATGATCCTTCTTCTGAATATTCACAATATATAGAAATAAATCCACCAAATACTACATTCAATTATAATTGTAATGTGCAAAACAATAAAACTAGTTTTTATACAATTACTCTTACAAGAAGTGATAATTACGATCAATATAAAATTTCTGTAATTCAAACCAGTTTTAGTTTAGATCCAGTTATAATTACTATTTATTGCTATGATGATTTGCAAACTGCATTGTATTTCGGAATAAATTCATTTTCATTAAGCCCAAGCCTTAGTGTAAAATTCTATTATGACTATTTTCTTTATGATCCAACCACTGCTTTTAATTTTAATTATCTTCCTAGTAAATATGAAGTAGAATTTAATAATTCACTTCCTAGCAATCAAATGAACTTAAAAAATTTTGATCCTTATTTCATTTTTGGTTTAGGATTTCCTTATAATTTTCAAGTCTATGATTATATTAATAAAAGTTTCAAACAATATCAGGTTATTAATTGGGTAAGAAATTTATAATATATATATTCTATTTTTAATTAAAAAATTCAAATTAATTATTGTTATATATTTAAAGAAATTTTAACCCTATTGTTTATTGCTTTTTAAAAATTGAAAAAAAATTCTTTCGTTGAAATAATAATATATTTTAAAATAATGCTTTAATATAAATTTTAATAAAAAAATACTTTCATTTAAATAATAATATATTTTAACATAATGCTTTAATATAAATTTTAATAAAAAGAATGCTAGTTCGATGGAATATCCGAATACTTTTGATTCAGCCACTCAAGCCGGTCTAAAATTCAATTTTTGCTGTTTAAAAAATAACTACAACACTAATTGCAAATTAAAAAATACTCAAATTAGAAGTACTAATATCCCTTTGGAACCAGAAAACATTTGCACTATTGATAATTCTTCAAAAACAAATATTTACAATGCATATTATTCATCAGGTTTTAACCGTAAAAGTTGGTTCGATACTATCGACTGCTCAATTATTAACGATTCTAATTTAAATCCTGATATTAATAATTTAAAATGTTTTGATGATTTGTTCACTTTGAAATGTATGACTTCTGATATTAATGGAATTATAGATTATACCAAAGGAAAAATTTTTTCTCAAGACATAAAAGGTTGTATTTTCAATATGCCACTTTTGAAATTTTTTTCTACATCATTTTCAGCAGAGATCTCAAATATAGATTTTATTATAGACTTAAATACATACATTGATTCTGCGAATTTATTAGAAGGATTTATTTTTTCTATATATGCATATGATAGTGGAAATGTAGATATTACAAATAATCTTAGTTTTGATTTTAAAACCCTTAAACTGACAGTACCAAAAGCTTTTCAATCACAAATGTTTCCAGGATCAAATGTTATTTATCTGTTTAATTTAAAAATGATTGATGCTTATGAAAGATATTCTACAAATTTCATTAGTATAACATTGAAATTAAATAAGTGTCCTAAATTCTCAAAACAAAGTCCTATAAACGATATTTATTATAATAGTAATTTAAATTCTTATGTTGTTTATGATATATCTAATATATCTAATAGCATATTAAGTTCTTATACTCAGGCGCTAACAATAATTAAGAATCCTCAGCTGAAAAATCCTCCTTATTTTGTTTTTTCAAATAATAGCAAAATCGAGATCAAATGGCAATCTTCAGATAAAAATGTTTACATTCCTGATTTGACTGTGACAATTAGACTAAGTTTGACTTGTCCTGGATTAACAGAAAATACTTTTGACTATGTTTTGACTTATAAAGAAGAATTACTAAATATAGGTAATAATATTTAAATTTTACAAATTAATAAAAATATTTATGATAAAGTTTTATTTTACTAATTAAAAAATGAATGTTTAGATTTGAAGAGTGGATTCAAGCCTTACATAAAATGTTTAATAAGCTCCTCTTCTTTAATTTTTTATAATACAGAGCAAAATAATCTTATAAATCATATAAAACCAGAATTGTCTTCTTTTGCCAACAGTTTTTCAATTTCAAATATTAATACATTAATATACAATAATAATACTGATTTCCCAAATCAAAGCAGCAATCAAATTTCAATAAATAACAACTTAGGAATTTACTCTCTGAACTGGCCAAATTGTAATAATAATGGAAATAATAATGAGAATTTCTTTTTATATTTGAAAAATATTGCAGATAAAAATGATTCCTCATTGCCTTATCCAACAAATGGAAAAAGGAGCTTTATAACATTCCAAAATAAATTCTATATAAAAGCTCAAATAAAGCATTATGTAAATGATATTTACTACAGAATTTTTCCTTATAATCAATTGACAGTAGACAGTTCCAAATTTGAAAATCTATTTTTTACAAAGTATACTATAGCAAAAATAGATTTTTCTTTCGTTTCTAATGGCAGCATTGTTTCAGATGCTTATTTAGCCACTGCTGATATTTGTTCTAATTTAGGCGATATTAATTTTACTGGAAATGTTTTTACTATGTCAAATGATTTTCAAAGTTTATTCAATTCATTTAATTTAGGAATTGATATTAGTAATAGTAACTTTCAGAATATTGATACTAGTAAAATTTGTGGTTTTCTGCTTGATCCAAATACTTTATATTTTACTTCTGATACAGATGCTGATTCTTCAAAAAATTTAGAAATTCATTTTAATTATTATCCACATTATGGTCTCGAAACTTTGGTATATAAATTAACAATGAATAAAAGATCAAAAAGCGATTTTAAATACTTAGCAAAGATCACTGATTTTTCAGGCAATCAAATAAATAGTGATTCAGTATCTCAACCAATAGATTTATTAATAGCTTATGATACTTATACTAATAGTTTTACAAAAATTACATATTCAACTTCCTTATCTGGTGGAGAATATTTTATTCCTGAATTAGTTATTACTTTAATGGGTAATAGAATACAAATTTATGATATGAATTCAAATACATTTAAAAATGACATTCAAAGCAACATATTACACAATTACATAAATAAAGAAATATCTTTCAAATATTCTGAATCACAAAATAATAATAATTTGGATAATTACAAAAACACCATTCACGGATATTTTAGATTAAAAAACCATTCTTTGAGATATAATAAAAATTTTTCAATTAATTCTAAAAATCTGAAACTTTTTTCTGATGATTTGGAAAATTTTAATTCAGCAAGTTTTGATTATGATAATACTACTAACATGATAAAATATATTTTCTTGAATTCTTTCTATTTCAATTTAGTTTTTGTAAAAAGCCAATTATTTTTAACAATAAACATTATTGATCCACAAACTTTCACAAAAACAACACTCTGTACTATTAATAATAATAATTATTATAATTTAATTCCTTCAAATTATTTTAACACAAATAACTTTAAAAATTTTCCTGAATGCAAAATAAATGTTTTCAATAATGATGTTTTAATTTTGAATTTTGATTTGATCAATACTTCTGATAAACAAGATTATTATTATCAACTCTCTACTAATCCTACATTGAGCTTCTGTAATAATTTAATGGTTAATGAAAACTTGATTTTCGGAAGTTATTTAGTTTTAGATTTCAAAAATAATTTCCTTAATATGAATAATGCTACCAATAATGTATTAAATATCAGCTTGAATTTGTATATTAGCCATAAGAGCTTCAGCATTATAAATAATATATCAACCAAATTAAAATTCAAATATCAAGAATTATCTAATATAAAACAAGCAATACTTGCGGGAATTCCAATAACAATTAAAAAATTTATTAAACCTCCAAAATTCCAAAAATTTTGGGGTAATTCGAATTTAAGTTACGATAGTCCATCTTCACAAGCATTGTTTGGGAAAGAAGGAAATTTATTCACTTATAATTTAAACGTTTTATCTGACAATATTCTAACACCCTCAAATTTTATAATGAATGTCTCTGATAAATATAATTCTTTTAATTCCTTGACTGGTTTACCAGAAAATAATACTTTTACTATTTCACTTGTAAGCTGTAATAGTTTTCAAAATTTTGCAACATGCTTTAACGATGGGAAAATTGAAGATTTAAATTACTCTTATATTTGCAAAATAACGCTTAATTTCACACCAAGAAACATGCAGTTTGATTCTGGGCTTGTCATTGTAAAAGCAACCGATCCGACTTCTAATTTGCTTTTCTCCTATTATTATTTTAACATTGGATATATTGAACAGGTAAATGATTTACCAAAAATAAATGGTTTTAAATGTCAAGAAATTATATATAATAGTGTGAAAGTTTCCAATCAAATTTTAACTGATTGTACAAAAGACTCCGCAAATTCAAATAGATTTATTTTACTCGCAAATAATGTTTATATTCTTAAATTACTTTGGACAGATATTGACTCGTTCCCAATATCCAACAATTTAAATTCTGAAAATTCTTATTATGATTTTCGCTTGAATAATGGGTTGGAGATACAAGAAAAATTGTTTTTATTCCCCCCTTTCCTTACATTTAGTGTCGATATTCCAGCTAATGTAGCTTCTGCTTTTACTCAAATATCTTATGATGTTTGGATTGTAAAACTCCTTCCTAAACATTTAACGACTATATCTAATAATAAAATTACAATAAATATTTCAATTACTGATCAAGAAATTAGAATTAACGGAAATGGCTTTATTAAATCAACTTCTCCAATTCAGTCTCAAACCTTTGATTTCTCAATTTCTTCAACTGCAAATCTCCCCTATTTAATTGATTATTATTCTTATAAATCTTATGATAACAATTTTAATTTAATTGCTGCTGTATTTCAAGATACTGATACATCTTCTATATTTCAATTCAAGAAATTTTTATTCCCTATAAGTTTTTATTCCGAACAAATTACAATTAATCCAAATGTAATCCAAACTTTTGAACTTTATTTTTCAGATACCTTATATGGCTATCTCAATTTCCAAAACCAACCTCCTAATAATATAAATCAAGACACTGCAAAATTAAATATGGGATCAAATGGGTTAAATCAGAATCTAAATGCCGTTATTACATCCTCCATTGCAAATCAAGACAACAGTTTTATTAGCTATAATCAGAAATTAATTATAACTAATAATTCAAATATTATCGATTTCCCAATAACTTTTTGTCAATTATTTTTCTGCAGAAACAGAACCATTTTATATTCCGTGAGTTCAAATACTTGTGACATTACTAAAAGCTGTTTGAAAAATGACATTATAAATTTAGTAGGAATTAATATTCCAAACTCAATTAAATTTTTAGATATAAATCTAAAAAATAATAATTTGCTCTCTAAAGTAAAAATTGCACACACTGATTGTAATTCACCTTCGAATTTCAATATCAATAATTTTACAGTCTCTTGCTCACTACCTAATATTAGAGGTAGGAACCAATTTATATGGATTTGGAATGATAATTATTCAACTATTCCTATAGCAAATTCTTTTTCTACTTGTGGAATAACTTATTCAGAATTGTTTCCAAATTTAATTCCAATACTTTATCCTTTCAATATTTTCTCTGATCCAAATACTTACTTTATTCAATCGCCTAATCCTATTAAAGTTTATGGAAACAATTTACGAGTCTCTTGTAATTGTGTTTTACAATGTGGATCTAAAACTTTAATTTTAATTACTTTTTTAAAATCACAAGAACATTTAATTTGTGATTACACTAATATTGCAAATCCGTCAGATTATCTAGATACCTATTGCAGCTTGAAAGTCATATGCTTGGACCATCCATCATATAAAAGGAATGGATTTGTATACAATTATGATACTGTTGTTAACAAAGATATAATATATGAAAGTGTTTTGTCGCTGACTATTTTTATAGAGGAAATTAAAATTAAGTCTGTTAATTTTATAAGTGAGATAGATAGAAGTTTAGTAGAAAAATATAATGAACTAACAGGACCTTTTCCGCATTCTCATGGTGGTTATATTGTTCAAGTTAGCTATTCTAAAATTCCTAAATGCCTGAAGGATTCTAAATGTGATTTTTCAACATTTTATTTTGGTATTGATGTTTATGTAATCAAATCTAATTGCAGTTTTAATAATAATAATACCGAAATAATTTGTAGTTATCTCTCACCCATTATTGAAAACCTATCTATTCTTTCTTATTTGATTTATTTAAGTTTTGATTACGGAATTACTTACACTCATAAAAGTAATTCAATAAAAATAAATTTAAGTGGAATATGTAAAGAAGGCTATTTTTGTTTGAATTTTAAACAAGAGATTGTGCCTAAGGGTTATTTTTGTGATATTGTACCTAAAAAAGCTACTGATATTTATTGTAAATATGCAAGAAAATGCATGCCAGGTAATTATTTTATCATTTTTTTAACTTTTAATAAATTATTGTTGATTAAAATGTTAAAAATTTTAAATTTTGATAAAATTTTAACAAATTTGAAATTAGGAACTTTCCAATCAAATGACAAACAAACTTCATGTACTCAAGTTTCAAAGGGATATTATTTAAATTTCTTTGGTTCTGATGGTATAAATGTACCTCCAAAAATATGTCCAAAAGGGTTCATTTGTAGAGATCGAGGTTTACCTAAATACTACGAGATCTGCAGGGTATTATATCAAGATATCTATCTACCTTTTACTTTATTTACAAAATTCATATTATTCAAAAATTAAATTTTTTTATCTATATTTAACAAAATTATCTTTTATTTTAGGCAGGAAGGCGTTGCATTTATGAAGGCATGAATAATTTATATACCTCTATTACTCAAGAAAATTCAGCAAATCCTATAATACCAGCAGACAAAAGTAGTGACTATTTTTGTGGTAGAGGAAAATATTGCGAAATAGGAGCAGCATTTGTCATACCAGAATCAACAGATTTATATGGAAGAGTTAGCAAATTAGAATTATCTCGATTCTATAATGTTGAAAATGATAGTTATAATTTATTAGATATGCAGCGAATTTATGTTTCAACAAACCCATTTTTATTTGAATATGCGTCAGATATTGCCTGGGAAATGGGAATCCAACCGTGTGAAATATATAATGTTTGTACAAGGAATGATTATTATTTTGATGAAGTATATTAATAAATTAAAAAATCATCATTTATTAAAGATTTTTAAATAATTTTTATTTGATTATTAAAAAAACATTCACAGTCCGGAATTATCTCTGAAAGTGGTTATTATCGACCTAAAGAAGATTGCGATTATCCACCACAAAATCCAGAATTTGATATAAAATTTCCAAATTTAAAAGGTTTAGAGAGATTTTTATTTTCAAGAAATTCAACAAAAGTCTCTGAATATATCAATGACAAAGCATATTTAAATAATACTTGTTTTTACAATCCTGCTTGTAATGGAGTACCTCTAGAAGATCAGAAAAAATTATGTTGCTTTAAAGGTGCTTGTACATGTCCACCGTAATATAAAAAATTAAATATTTATCTTTTTAATTTCTTGAGGTTTATTAAATTGTTTCACTTACTAAATGAAATATTTTATAATAGATTTTAATTAAATATTTAGAATTATTAAATAAATATAATAAAATTTGCAATTTTAATATTTTTTATTTAAATAAATTAAATAACACAACATTTAGTGGATTCGATTGTGATGTTGATAATCTGTTTGCACCTTTTATATGTTTATCTGGCTTCTGGCGCTATAATTACGGATTTAATGATATACCATCTCTTGAGAAATTATTCGGAAGGGTTTTTGATTTTATTGATAACACTACTGAATTTTACGAGGAATATAAAAAATATTATATGAGAAAATATAAGCTTACAAATTACATTCGTTTGTCCAAAACCGATTTTACCTCATATCGAAATACTAAATGTTTTTTATGTTCTCCAGGATATTATTGTCCACATGGAAGTATAGAGCCTATAAAATGCCCAAAAGGGTACTATTGTGAACATCAGTTTATTAGCCCTTTGCCTTGTAAGCGTGGTTGGTATAATGATGAAGAAGCTCAATACATATGTAAACCTTGCAATCACGGATTTTATTGTCCTTATGAAGGTTTAGTTGATGCAATTATATGTCCACCAGGTTATATTTGCGATCAAATGCTCATAGGAACTTTAGATGATGATTACATTGGTATTCATTTAAACATATAAAGATTTATTACATAACTAATTTAAGCTTCTGACATTTTACAAAAACAATTTTTTATATCAAAAACTATGCAATAAAAAATTAACATTTTTAAACTGAAATTGAATTGAAATTTTTAAAAAAATTTGAAAAAGATAAATTTTACCAATTATTAAGATTTTAATTTTTAAGGAAATTCTTATAATAAAACAAAACCATGTCCTCCTAAATACTACTGTCCTTTGGGCTCAACCACAGTTGGCTCTATCTGTCCTAAAGGATATAAATGTAGTGGTTCTTCAGGGGCCCCTGAACCATGCATTCCTGGAACATTCCAAGATAAGGAGGGCCAAACAAATTGTACACAATGCCCTATAGGTTATTATTGTGTAAATTCAACTACAATTAATCCTATAGAATGCCAAGCTGGTCGTGTATGCGACCGCAGAGGCTTAATTTCTCCAAGCACACTCTGTCCTTATGGTTGGATTTGTACCGGTAATGTCGGCTCTATAAATGAACAAATTCCGCCAATAACAAAAACTGATTTAGAGGAGATTCAGATAAGAGAAAAGTATCCCTTTATTCTCCCTATTATGTGTAATAAAGGATACTATTGCTCCATTGCTACAGAAAGAAAGGAGACTATTATGGGAGATTTAACAACTCCTCAACCATGCAATAGCGGAGACTACAATGATGAAGAAGGAAAATCAGAATGTAAACCATGCCCAGCTGGGTTTGAATGTCCTGATAAAGCGATGACCTATAAGATCCCTTGTAAAGAAGGATTCTTCAGACCACAAGATTCTTCTTATCTTAATTGTGTACCTTGCCCTGAAGGAACTTATGCAGATTATCAAAACCAGTATACAAATGAAGATATGATAAATAATTTGGTTAATCCAGGATTTACAGATATAAATAACTGTACCATGTGCCCAAGTGGTATTGTTTGCATATCACAAAATTTGACTTTAAAATCTTTTAAAAGTATTATTTATTTAATTGATAATTGAAATTAACTTTTATATCAAAGTAAAAATTTTCTTTTTTATTTTTCTTTATAATTTTATTTTAGTTTAAAACTTTCTCTTAAAAATTCAAAATATTTTCAATCTCAATTAAATTTTTTTTTATAAAAAATATAAATAATAGCTGTTGATGAGAATTTATGGAAATTTTGTCCTGAAGGATATATCTGTAATCCAGGTACTAATTTAACAGTAATGGAAACTGGACCATGTCCTCAAGGAAAATTTTGTATAGCCGGAATGCAAAATATAAGTGAAGCAATAAATTGCCCTGCAGGTAATTTTATTTAATTAATTATATATTTATAAAAAAATCATTCAAACCTTAAATAAATGAATTTAAATCTTTTAGGTAGATTCTGTAGAATTGCTACTGCTGTATCTAGTCAAAATCAAAGTAATACTTGCACTAATAATGATCCAAATTTTTGTTATATTGGAGAGGTTTGTTCTCAAAATTATTTCTGTCCTCCTGGTTCAAATGATTTATCAGAAAGTAATTCATGTGGAAGCTTAGTTTCATTTGCTGGAGCAAGAGAAAGGTTTTTTTGTACTCTAGATACTAGTAATTATATATTTTTTCTAAATATTTTATTTTAAGTATATTAAAAATAATTTATATAATACTAATAAATAATTATAAATTAAGCCCAAAAGCATATTCCTAAGGTATATGAATTTACAAACAGCCAAATAAAAGGTCTTCAAAGTAGCTATATTCTTAAGCTTTATAGATATCTGCAAACCCAAAATAATCAAACAAAGGATAATAATACTAAAGATATAAATACAATCATTAGTATAAATTCTAATATTAAGTCTACAAGTAAAATAAATATGACAAATATAACCAATACTTATTCAAATAATACAAATAACAAAACAGAGGATGAATCAACATTAAAAAATATTAATTGTCTTCAATCAAATTTACAAGCTTTTGAAACAAAATATTACAGTTTTCAATTTTCAAATCAAAATGGCTTTCCACCTGAACATTATAATTTTATCTTTGAAATTGATAATGGAAATAGGAAAGAAATTTTTTATTTGATAGAAAATAATTTAATAGGGTCTTTTAGTGAAATTCCTTTGATATCTGATGCTCGATTCTATTTAATGAAACAAGATTATAAATTTGAAATAAAAATACAAGCACAGGCAAAAATAATAGTTAATATCAAAATTGAATATTATAAGGGACCATATTTTAATAATGATTATACAGACTCTTTTATTCTTGATTGCCGAGGATTAGTGATAGAGAAGCCTCAGAACACCAATATAGATCAAATAATTTCTAAAAGGTAATAACTTAAATTAACAAAAATACATTTTAATTTTAAATGCTTTATATTTTCTAATGAATTCTGAACCTAACATAAATTCTAGGAATTATAATTTCTATTTTTCAACCTCAAGACAATTTATTTCCAATAATATTAACATTCCAAATAATATTATGTATGGACACGATTACTTTATGAATATGGATAAATCTAATTCTTTAACAGGAATTTCCTTGAACAATCCGAATATTTTAAGTTTTATAGATTATCAAAGATTTCTTTATCCCGATGAATCTAATCTAAATTCTAAACTAGATTATTATGTTTATCAAAACATTGAAAGATTAACAAATTATGAAAACTCTCTTATAAAGGAATCAACAAGTACTCTAAATCTAACTTTGGCTCAAAAACAAGAAAAAGATAGAATTGACAAAATTCTCTACTCATTAAACACTACATTAGGAATAGATCCAAATAATTATTTTTCTAATGGTTTGATTACAACTTACTTACCCTTTGTAGGAAATTGCAAATTTTTAGGATCACATATCTCTTTTAGAGATCTAATGAAAAATTCAAACTGTAGCCTAACCTCAAATTCTGTAAAATATACATTTTATTGTTTTTCAAAATTATTTAAAATATATATATTCATATGTAATTAACATTAAAAATATTCAACTTCAAACTTTTATTTCAAATTTATATATTTAATCAATATAGACCACAAGTTCATTTAGTTTTTTAAATTTTTTCTCTCAAGGAAAAGGTGATTCATGTAATTATGAAGATCTTTGCTTTTATGATGAGAGATTAGATGATACTAGAGTTAATTGGATGCAGTACGATTATAGTTCTTCTGATAATACAATCATGAATATTTCTAGATATTCTATAGATCCTATTGATTATAATAATTATATTAAGCATTATAGATTATACTATCCTGATTCAAATGAAAATGATATAATTTATGATAGTAAGGATAAAATTTATTAAAAATTAATATTTTTTTTCTCTAATAATTTTTTTTCAAATATTAGAATTCACAGAACACATTCCACTTTCAGTAAAATCTAATATCATAGAATATAAGGTTAATCATCCAAATACTATTTTTTTTCCAAAAAATATAACATTAAATGTTTTATATCATACTTTATATGATAATTCAATCATTCTTTTAAAAGCAGAGTTAATTTTAGATAATTTTATATCCTTGACTTCAAAGGATAATATTATTAATGAATTCAAGAATATTTTCTGTAATAAAAATGATTGTAATTTATTCGATACCAAGCTATTTGATTTTTTAGTTGATAAATATTCCAATCTCTACATGGGCGAGTATAATTTAATTTTTCTGAATTTATATAAAAATACAACTCAATTTAAAAATTATTTTGCTGATTATTTTAACTATCTTGATGCAGCAAATTCTATAGCTTCTTTACAGATGAAGGATAAGAGTCTAAATAATAATTTTACAAGCGGAGGTAATTAAAAATAAGCAAACATCAAACAGACGAATTTATTTTTTTTCTATATAAAAATCTTAAATTAAATTTTTATAAAAAATTTTACCATTATATTAGATTCACAGAACAAAATTGATGCCAATAATCTTACTTCTGAAACTCTAAAATTATATCTTAGTCAACTTTCAAAGCAAAAATTTTTGAAGATGAATTCCAGTGTAGAGTACCCAGTACCACAAGAATACCCAGTCAACCAAGCCGCCTTCAATGCATCGAAATCTCAATTACTTCAAAACTTTGTAACAGAATTCACTACATATACAAAAGATTTTATGAATAACGCTTATCTGCAATCCCAGCATATTTACTATTTCAAAGTGAATATTCGACCTGCAAATTGGATTGAGGCTTTAAATTATAACGCTTTTCCTTTTTCAGCTTATATATTAATAATGTTTTTAATTCTTTTAGGAATATGTATTACGTTATTCTCTATTTTTTTAATTTATAGTTCAGAAGATTTGATCGATAAAATGAAAATTAAAATTGAGCCTTTCCATGATAAACAGATTAAGACATTTAAATTTTTTATTTTATATTTGGAAAAAAATAAGCATGTCTCAAGATTTTTTATTGATATTGTTAATGAATTAGGAAAATCTCTATTAATTTTAGGAGCTCCCTGCTATTTAATTTTATTCATTTTTATCTTTATTTTCTTTTATTCGGGTTTATTTAAAAGCTTTCCAAATAATTATATTTATATAAATAATTTAAGTTCTGTTTCTGATTTAGATAGTTTTTATAACCATAATAATATTAGTAGATTTGGATTTTGCATATTAATATTCGGACTGTATTTATTTTATATTGGAAGTTTTTGTATAAAGCCAAATTATGAAAAAGATTTAATAGCTAAAAACTTAGTAAAAAAAGAAGAAATTCGTACAAGATATATGGAAAGAATTAATATCTGTTATAAGCTTATTATTATAAATATGTTATTAATAATTTATGGATCTTTACTCCAAAATTTATCTAATTTATCTTCTTATTCTATTTTCGGTGGATTTTTATTTTATGAGATTCTTTTTGCTACTTTAATTGAAAACATTTTTTATAGACATGATAATCTTGAATTTTTCGCAGTGAAAGTTTTACTTTCACAAGCTTTCTTGACTTATTTAGTAAATATGTCAGAAATAAATTTAATTTTAGTTAGTTTTATATTATCGCAATTATATAAATATTTAAAATTTTATTTTATGGATGATTTACAAAACAAAATTTACAACCGATTCATGGAGAAATATATTTTTAAATCTCAAAAAGATCTTTTTATAGAAAAAATGATTAATGAAGATATAGATCATTCTCATAGAGAAAATCATAATCAAGAAGCATTAGAAATAGAATTAGCGAATAAAAATATAAAAAAACTTAATTTAATAATAATCGATTTTTCAAATAACTTATTAAATATTTTGAACCTGGGTTTTATAATATTCATCAATTTTCTATTTAATACAGAATCAAACTCTAGTATAGAAAATATTCTAATTTTGCTGTTTATGTATTCTGTAAACTTTGTTTTGGATATTTTCAATTATTATTTGATTATAAGGATAAATAAAATTCAATATGGTAATTAAGTGAATTATTATTTGAGAATTTAAATAAAATTTTTTTAACTGTTTATTAATATAAACAAAAAAATTTAGGCTCTTTTAGCATTATATCTTTTTTTGCTGAGAGTCTTAAAATTTTCCAAATGAGGAATTCTGAATGGGCTCAAAATTCAACTGAAAAAATCAATCCTGGAGATTACAGAATTTATGACAGAAGATTTATACATTTAATGAAATTTGGATTCAGCTATCAACTATTCATCTTGAGTATTTTATTTTCAATATCGTTCAACTCTCAGCTTATGGGTATCAATTGCATCATTATAACTGCTTGGGTCCCTTGGAATGATATATTGTTCTTTCCCTTCATAATATTATGTATGAATTTCTTTAATTTTTATAAAGTTTTAGATTTTATTTCTTTTTATTAGATAATTTCTTTGATTTAATAATGCTTTTAATGAATTCATTCACTATATTTTTTCCCAAAATAGAAATTATATATTTTTTAAAAATTAAATTATATTATTTTTATTTGAATCCAGTTTTCTTGCTATTTATGGGATTTTTACATATTTTTGATTTTTTATCTGAGAAATTTAACATCTTCAAAAACAATCACATAGAGGAATCTTTTGTCAAAAAAATATCAGATTTGAAAGAAGAACAAAGAAATAAATTCCTTAACAAAAATGATAATTCAAAAGAAGAAAAACTTTTGAGTGACATTATCGGCTTTGTTCGTAGAAACGTAAATGACATCTGGTTTTCAGATGAAACTTTAGAGAATAAAAAATCACAAATATATAAAATGTTCGAAGAAGTTAATCTATTGAAAGCAATTCCAAATCCACACTCAAAATCACTATTGAAAAAATTTGAAGACAGAGCTCTAAAATATAAAAATGAAAAAAAAAATAAAAATATGGCGAATCATCATGCAACTTATGAAACAGTTCCTAGAATTACTAATTTATATTCGAACATGTCATTGAAAAATTATAATCGAGATGTGAAATTAATTTTAAATGATATGACCAAAAATAAAAATACAATTTTTGTAGATATTGAAAATAGATATAATGTTCGAAAAGATATTTTGGAAAGCCTTAAAAAGACAATTCCTGAAGCCTTTAGAAAAGGATGTGGATTTAAAGCCATTAAATTCACTTCTGAAAAAGAAAAAGAAGATAATCCTCATACATATCTAGATAATTTCACTGAAGCTTATATGAATTCTAGGTTCAAGACAGAAACAAAAGTTAATTTAACTGAATTGTCACAAGGTAGAATTGATTCAAAATATGATCCAGAAAGACCTATGATTAATTCTTCCGTTGAGGATCAAGGACATCAAGTTTCTAGGAGAACAATTTCAAAATTTGAGAAATAATTTTATTTATTTTGTTTAATTTATATAATTGATTTTTATTAGGGTGATAATTTATTTTACGAAATCAAATTTTTATATAAATTTTATTTTTTAGGTCAGTTAATTTATAGATTTATGAAAGAATATTGTTAATAATTAATAAAAAAATATATAAATTTTAAAATCAAATTAAAACACTTAGTAAAATGCAAATTTTATTGTTTTAATAGAATATATTAATAAAAGTGATATATTTATTATTTTTTTTATTTGAATTCTGTTTTGAGATTTTAAAAATTAACTAATATAAATTTTTTGTAAATATTTTCAAAAAAGAATTCTTTATTAAATATTTAATTTTGATTTTCTTTATTAAATTGTTTTTTACAAAAAACTAAAAATAGTGGATAATTCAATTTTGGGAATAAATAACTTTTCTGATAATTTAATAAAGCAAACTGACAACTCTTGTTTTAGAAAATAAACTCATAATAATTTATAAAATAAGATTCTTGAAATTTTTTATTTTTTGATTAATAAACAACATAAAAATATATAATTTAAGAAACTCTAATATCAGAAATGTTATCAATTCTTCACTACCTTGAACACTTATTACCCTCTTCATCTAAACATTTGGAAGATAATTATCATTATATCAAAAAATATCTTCACGAATTAAAAGAAAGAGTTCCTGCATATGTCGATGAC
>Ga0194116_10003388_pt1 | contig 19267 bp, 18 predicted proteins | sample TA2MahsurfametaG_4_FD_148617 | JGI IMG/M metagenome (GOLD analysis project Ga0194116, IMG submission 148617) | Freshwater microbial communities from Lake Tanganyika, Tanzania - TA2015008 Mahale S9 surface | ecosystem: Environmental > Aquatic > Freshwater > Lake | place: Tanzania: Lake...
GTGTGATCCACTGATTGAAGAGTCGCTCTAGATCGGCAATTTTCGCATCAGAGTTTGAGAAACTGATGACGATCTTCTCGTTTCGCGTGGACCAGCCAATACGCTGCCCTCCAAAGCCAACAGCCCAGAAGCTGTCTTTGACATTTTCATTATCAAGGCCAAAATAGTAGCCATAGCTCTTGAACGCTTGTGGGAAGTTTGATCCTGCCCTGTTCTCCACCTGGCGTTGCGTAGCGGCTGACAAGAAGCCGCCAAGGCAGTCTGCTCGCTTTCTCTGTTCCTGAATCCATATCGCAACCCTTATCCAATCCTCAAGGGTAAGTCGCAGCACACTGTCGGCCCTGGGAAATCCAAAGAAATCCCGCCCCGAAATAGCCGGGTTCTCGATTCCTGCCGGCTTGAGAATATTCTCTTCGATAAACCGACCGTAGGGCTCAGACATCACGATCTCTAAGATTCCTGCCATAACAAGAGGGTCGGTTGAGCGGTAGGCAAAAACTTCTCCTGGCTTGCGTTTTGCCGAAAATACCGTGTTGCGGTGACCTCTGCTTACCTGTTCCGAGAGCAAGATATCTCTCAGCCCTAGGCTGCCAGAGGCAAGTAGTAGCCGCTGCTGAGCATCGAAAATCGTAGAGTCCGGATTGCCTCCCCACGTACCCGATGTCATCGTGAGGAGATCTCTTACTGCGGCAAGACCAAGATCTTTTCCGCTGAACTCTTTCAAAACAGAGTCAACCCTATCTTCTAGATTGACTTTTCCTGCGCACACCGCAATGCCAGTAGCCACGGCTACGATCGATTTGGAAATACTCATGCTCACAAAGCGCTCGTGCTTCAGGTAGGGTTCCCGATACCCTATCCAGACCACCTGTTGCTTGTCGATAAGGGCGATGGTCTTCTTCCGGGACGCAGAGATTAGTCTTTGCATTTCCTCAATGAGCTTTAGTTCATCGCTCTTGGGCGCACGGGTTTGTAGCAGTCTCGGTGTAGCAGCTATGCCTGTCTTATAGTCTTCAAATCTCCCGTCGCCCAGCAAGATGGGATCTTCGATAGAGGTCACGCCTGCTGTCATGTTCAGCTGGCCGTAGCTGACTAAAGGGAGCGTTAAGCCGAGAAGGGCGAGGGCTCTAAGGATTGGGTGAGTAGGAACATCCAGAGCCTCTTTCTAGGGTTGTCGAACCCTAAATAGCCTGCTGTCAGAGGACATGAGCCGCAGCGTGCCATCTAGCATGAAGGCAATGCCCAGCCCGAGCCCAAGACCCAGCAGCAGTCCCATGCCAAAGACCTCTCCACTGAGTAGGCCCAGGCAGGGGAAGAATATCCACACAAACACGCGTAGCCGCAGGGCGGATCGCCGCATCCTTTGCTCACGCTCAGTCATCACCATCTAACGATCCTACCCTGAGGTGCTGGCTGCCGCTAGTGTCTAAGCCACTAATGTCAGCTCGTAGTTGCTGGCAAAGAGGTCTGGGCCGTTCCTGACCTTGTCGCAGCCTCGGATGCGCAGGTCTTCTATAAAGGCGAGGTCGTTTGCGGGGTCCTTTAAAGCCAGCCAGCAATCCCCAGTGTTGGCATCCATTAAGAACAGTCCCTCCACACGGGGTTTGAGCAAAGGGGTGTCCAGGCGCTTGACCCAACTGGCCATGATCGAACGTCGGGTCAACGCGTCGACGGGATCTCTTTGCTTGGCCGCCAGCAGCTCATGCGCGAGGTCAACGAGCTGCATGCTGTCATCGCTGTGGGCCGAGGCCTCCCAGTGGTCATAGGTGATGACATCGACTAAATACTTGACGCGGGGGTATTGCAGATCGATCGTTCCGTTATAGAGGGCCTGGTGACGCAGGCCCTTGCCACGAGTGCGCCCATATTTGGGGTTCTCGTAGAGCCTGAGGGCAAAGTTTGGTTTTTCCATCGTTGATTTCTCCTTGAATTTTAGTTGCGAGCTGTTGCAGGGCAGTTGCTCGAAGAAGAAAACGAGTCCGGTCACTGGGTTGCTGGGTGTTGCCAGGTGTTGCCTTGGAGTTATCACCACAAAGGTCGTGGCTCTCACTCCAGCAACACAACCACTTACTAGTAACCAGCAACGACTCTTTTATCTTCTCCGAGACCCATGCCACTCCTAAGCAACTCGCAAAGTTATTTATCCCGGAGGACGAAAACCTGGCGAAAACTGGCGATTTCCTGAGGTTCTCCTAGCAATGTCCCGAAGGTTTGGCGGGATACCAGCCATTTCCGGTCGCCCAATGCCCCAGTTCGGCCATAACTTGTGTGTGCTCGTCCACTACTCTTGAAAGGAGAACACTCATGAGCACACTGTCATCACTAAAGCTGGTCGCTGCACGCAAGCCCGCAAAACCCTCGGCCCTAGTACAGCGCCGCCACAAGCTCAGCAACAAGCTCTGGGAGCAGCTGCAGTTAGCCCAAGCCCAGGCTGCGGGGGAGAGCTACGCGCCCACCCGGCAGCGCGTGATCAAGGATCCTGAAACCGGTGTGCGCCGAGAAGTCACCGTGCCCAAGCGCGTGCGGCCCTGGTGGTTCGTCGCGGAGAATGGCCGGGTCTGTCTCAGCATCAAGTACGGCAGCCGGGTCATGGAGCTGGCCAAGGGCAAGAGCGCGGTAGAAGTCGCAGGCCCCGAGGAACTGATCAAGACCTTGGAGTCCATCAAAGCTGCCGTGGAAGCTGGAGAGCTAGACAGCCTGATCGACGCTGCCAGCCAGAGCCTGCGGGATGGGTTCGCTAAGTGAGGGGCTGATCCCAAAGCGTCGGTTAACCCGACGTTTCCTCACGAGGGGCTCACTGCAGCCCCTTTTTTATACGTTCTCAATTTTCAGTAAGAGGGCAGCAAGTACTGCTCGCGCCGATTCCGAGAGGGCTTGTGACTTACGAGTAACAGTATTCATCTGAACTACTACACTTTGTGCTGACGCCACGCAGCCCCCATTTTGAAAAATTTGCTGATACAGCGTCATTGAGCTGTTACCGATCTTGCTCACAGATGTTCCGATTTGCACATCACCTGGCCATTGGATTTCACCGAGCAAATTCAAATTGATATTTGCGAGGACAAATTCCGCATTCTCATCATGAAGTGGGCTTTGAGGCCTGTAGAGGAGTTCCACTCTCCCAGTTTCAAGGAAAGTCATAAACACAGCATTGTTAATGTGACCCTGACGATCCGTATCACCGTAGCGCAGTTTGTCTGTGCTGATAAACGGGAATCGGTCTAGGCTCTGGTGTTCTATAGGGTTAGTCATCTCAAGGCCTCTTGGTCATATTCTTAAACCTGTTGAGCGCATCCTGATCATTTGACCCGGGCACTGTGAACGTCTGAGTATGCGATTGACCATTACCGAGCGATCTTTCACCGGTAATCGTGCAAAGAACATTTGCGTATGTAGTCCGTCCTGAATAACCCGCTGCTCAAGCCGCCGCGTTGCTTAGATCAGCATTTGACGCCCCGATCGATCGCGCAAGGCTCGCAATCAGCAGGCCATGGGATTCAATGCCGCGGAGGTCCGCGTACATCATGATGTCAACCGTGGATCGGGCTTGGTCGGACGGCATTCCCCACGCCTGAAGTATGGCGCTGAGCTGACGCGCCAAATCATCCGGCGCGAATACGATTGCGGTGCTCATCAAGACAGTGATCGATACGGTTTCGAAAAAACGATCGCGATCGTTGCCGGCTTAGGCCTTGAACTTTTTGCAGAGGTTTTCTGCACCACGGGCCAACAGGCCCAGGTCCGACCCCACCGCAATGAAATTTGCGCCGACATCAATCCAGTGCTGGCACTCGTCTGCATTGCCCCACAAAAATCCGGCTGCTTTGCCGCTTGCGCGGATCTTGCGCAAGGCTTTTTCGGTCTCGGCACGGACCTCTGGAACATTTGTCTTGCCCACATGGCCCATATCGGCTGCCAAGTCCGCGGGCCCAATGAACACGCCGTCCACGCCGTCCACCGCCAGAATTGCATCTAGGTTGGACACCGCTTCCATGGTCTCGGCCTGAACCAGAATGCAGAGTTCGTTGTGGACTTCTTGAAAGTAAGTGGCCACACGACCAAAGCGATTGTGGCGGGCTGTCACTGACACGCCCCGCGAGCCGTGTGGCGGATAACGGCAGGCATCCACCGCCGCCCGCGCGTCGTCTGCGTTTTGGACGAACGGAATCAACAGGCTTTGTGCGCCAATGTCTAGAAATCGTTTAATCAGCACTTTGTCATTCCATGCCGGCCGCACCACACATGGCGTGGGGTACGGCGCGGCCGCCTGAAGCTGGGTGAGCACCAGGGGCACATCGCTTGGTGCATGCTCGGTGTCGAGCAACATCCAATCAAAGCCAGCGCCCGCACAGATTTCCGTGGAATACGCGCTGGCCAAGCTGTTCCAAAGGCCGATCTGGGTCTCGCCCGCCAGAAGCCGGCGCTTGAAGTGATTCTTTGGCATGTCCATCTGAACTGTCTCCCCGAAATGTTGTGCGACGCGACAAAATACGCCACCTGTGAAGTTGGTAGGAATCTAGGACAATCCGATTTGGAAATCTCTAGTTGTTTACACTTACTTTACAAATTTACAACTTTCATCGACCCTGCCCGAACCATGGCAAAACCCGCTGCTCGCCCCAAGCCGGCCACACCGATCCGCATTCCCGTGAATGCCGATCGGCTGCGCGGCCGTCTGTCGGACACGGTCTACGAGCGGATCATGGGCGACATTTTGTCGGGCCTATACCCGGTCCAAAAAAAACTGCCCACCGAAACCGCGCTCGCGGAGAGCTACGGTGTGTCCCGGCCGGTCGTGCGCGACGCCTTGGCACGTCTTCGGGCCGACGGAATTGTTGCATCGCGCCAAGGCTCGGGCACCCATGTGCTGCGCATGCCCGCCCCAGACTTCATGGCCATCGCGCCCGCCGGGTCAATTGCCGACCTGATGCGGTCGTTTGAATTTCGCGTAGCGCTTGAGGGCGAGGCCGCAGCCCTCGCGGCAGAGCGGCGCAGCGACCGAGATGTCAAAGAATTGCGCAGCGCGCTAAAAGAACTTGAACAGGCGATCAAGCAGGGCAAGCTCGGCACCGATGCCGACATGCGGTTTCACAACACGATTGCGGACGCCACCGGCAATCCATTTTTTAAAGCAGCGTTGCAGACACTGTCGCGCTACGCCGCCGAAGGCATTGAAATTGCGCGCACGCTCAGTCTTGCATCGAGCAAGTCCCGCGTCCAGCTGGTGCAAAAAGAACACAAACGCGTGCTTGAAAAAATTATCGAAGGCGATGTCAACGGCGCGCGGGATGCCATGCGGGCTCATCTGCAAAACGCCAAGATCCGCGTACTCACGAATTTCGTTGAGCCCCGTCGTCCATAAATTTTTTCCAATCACCCATTGAACTATCAAGTGGGTTTAATTTTTACAACTTTTATTTTTGTCAAAGCGAGAACCTAATGAGCACAACTTCTGAAAAAACCGGCGGCCAGTTACTGGTCGATGCGCTCAAAATACACGGCGCAAAGCGTGTCTTCTGTGTGCCTGGCGAGAGCTATCTTCCAGTGCTCGATGCGCTCTACGGCGCGCGTCACGACATTGAGCTGGTGGTCTGTCGCCACGAAAGCGGTGCCTCCAACATGGCCGAGGCCCACGGCAAGATGACGGGCGAGCCCGGCATCTGCATGGTCACTCGGGGGCCTGGCGCAACCAATGCCTCCATTGGCGTGCACACCGCTTTCCAAGACTCCACGCCCATGATTCTCTTCATCGGTCAGGTGGGCTCTGATTTTGTCGAACGCGAGGCATTCCAAGAAATGGATTACCGCCGCATGTTTGGCGAGATGGCCAAATGGGTCGCGCAGATTGATCGGGCAGACCGTATGCACGAATACATCAGCCATGCGTATCACGTTGCCACCTCCGGCCGGCCCGGCCCCGTGGTGCTGGCACTCCCCGAAGACATGCTGTCATCGATGGCGACATCGGCGCCTCTATCGCATTACCAACGGGTTGCTGCTGCGCCAACGCCAGAGAGCCTCGCGACAGTCCAAACGATGATTTCCACTGGGAAACGGCCACTGGCCATCCTCGGCGGCAGCGGATGGGACAGGGCGTCGTGCGACAACATGCTGTCGTGGGCCAAGGCCAATGACATTCCGTTGGCCGCATCGTTTCGCTGCCAGGATTTGATCGACAACAATTCACCGAACTATGTGGGCCATGTCGGCATTGGCATCGCGGGCTATCTCGGCGATATGGTGCGCCAGGCCGACCCACTGATCGTGATTGGCCCCCGCTTGGGCGAGATGACGACCGGCGGCTACACACTGATTAAAGCCCCCAAGCCCGATCAGCGCATGATTCATGTTCACGCCGGCGCCGAAGAGCTTGGCCGCGTGTACCAAGCCGATCTGCTGATCAATAGCGGCATGCAAGAGTTCGCCCGTGCCTTAGCAGCGCTGCCCACCCTGTCCGATCGGCCGTGGGCCGAACTGCTCAAAGCAGGCCGCAAAGGCTATGAGAACGAATTGCAGCCGTCGGCGACATCCGCAACGTTGGATTTGGCGCTGGTGGTGCAACAGCTGCAGTCCAAAGTGGGCAATGACGCCATCGTGACGAATGGCGCGGGCAACTACACCGGCTGGGTCCATCGCTACTGGCGGTATGGCGGCTTTCGCACACAACTCGCACCCACCAGTGGCGCGATGGGTTACGGATTGCCCGCTGCGATTTCTGCCAAGCTTGAACACCCGGATCGCCACGTGATTTGCTTTGCCGGCGATGGCTGCTTCCAGATGATCAGCCAAGAGATGGCAACCGCATCGCAATACGGCACCAATATCTTGGTATTGATTGTGAACAACGGCATGTACGGCACGATACGCATGCACCAAGAGCGCGATTACCCCATGCGGGTCTGGGGCACGGCGCTGAACAACCCGGACTTTGCCGCCATTGCACGGGCCCATGGTGGCCACGGCGAGACCGTCAAAACCACGGCGGAATTCATGCCCGCACTGGAGCGCGCTCTGGCCAGCAACAAGCCCGCCATCATCGACTTAATTGTCGACCCCGAGGAAATCACCACCCGCACCACCATCACCAAGATTCGTCAGCAATCGACTCTTGGTCACCGCTCCTAACACCAACCAGCGATTCATTCATGTCATCAAACGATCTTTGCTTCACACCCGCCACCGAATTGGCACAGCTGATTTGCGACAAGAAGTTATCGGCAACGCAGGTTGTTCGTGCCCATCTGGATCAGATTGAGCGTGTGAACCCGGCCGTCAATGCCATTGTCACGCTCACGGCAGAACAGGCCATGGCGGACGCACAAGCGGCGGACCAGGCGCTCGCCACCACCGGGCCGATTGGCCCGCTGCATGGGCTGCCCGTGGCGCACAAAGATCTGTTTGTGACCAAGGGCGTGCGCACCACCTTTGGCTCGCCGATCTACAAAGACTTTGTGCCAGAAATTGATGCGTTACCCGTTGAGCGTTTGAAAAAAGCGGGCGGTATTAGTGTGGGCAAAACCAACACACCCGAGTTCGGCGCAGGCAGCCAGACCTTTAACGCCGTGTTTGGTGCCACCAAGAACCCCTTTGATCCGACCAAGACCTGCGGTGGCTCGAGCGGCGGCGGCTCGGTTGCCTTGGCCTGTGGCATGGTGGCGATTGCCGACGGCACGGATCTGGCGGGCTCACTGCGCAACCCTGCAAACTTCTGCAATGTGGTGGGCCATCGGCCATCGGTTGGCCGTGTGCCCAACTGGCCCGACCAAGTCGGCTGGTACCCCTTCACCATGGCCGGCCCCATGGCGCGCAATGTCAAAGACATTGCACTGGCCATGTCGGTGATGGCGGGGCCTGACGATCGCTCACCGATCGCACTCGAACTGCCGGGCGATATTTTTAATCGGCCGCTTGAGCGCGACTTCCGTGGCTGCACGATTGCCTTTAGCCGCACGCTCGGCGGGCTTCCCGTTGAGCCCGAAGTGCTCAAGGTCATGGATGCTGCACGGCCCGTGCTAGAGCAACTCGGTGCCAACGTGGTCGATGCCGAACCAGATCTGTCGGAAGCCGATGAAGTCTTTATGCTGTGGCGAGCCTGGCGCACGGAGCTGCGGATTTCGCCATTGATGGAAAAGTACCGTGCGCTGTTGAAAGAAACCGTGATCTGGAATGCAGAACAAGGCCTGCCGATCACCGGGCCGCAGCTTGCGCGGGCCGAAGCCAAACGCACCGAGCTGTACCACCGCATGCGGGAATTCATGTCCCGCCATGAATTCTTGGTGCTTCCGGTGAATCAAGTCGCGCCCTTCCCGGTGGACCAGCAATACCCCACCCACATCAATGGTGTGGAAATGACGACATACATTGACTGGCAAAAGACCTGCTACTACATCACCACGGTGGGCAACCCCGCGGTCTCGGTTCCCGCCGGATTTACGTCCACTGGCCTGCCGGTGGGACTGCAGATTGTTGGCCGTCATCGCGATGACTTTGGCGTGCTGCAGCTGGCCCATGCGTTTGAGTCCATGACGCAGCACGGCTTAACACGTCCGCCGATTTCTTAATTCACGGCACGCCACGTGGTATTCGAAAACAACTTCTGGCTGAATCTGGGCACGCTCAGTCTGGCGATCACCATCGCCGGACTGTTTTTTGGTGGGCTCTGCAAAGGCGCAATCGGGATTGGCCTGCCGCTGATTGCGGTGCCGATCGTGGCGCTCTTTGTGTCCGTGCCCAAGGCATTGAGCCTGCTGGCCATACCGTTGTTTGTCACCAACATTTATCAGCTCTTTCAAGGCGGCCATGCAAAGGCTGTCATTCGGAGGTTCTGGATGATCACCGTGGCGCTGATCATCGGCATCGGATTGGGCACGCAAATCTTGGTTAGTCTGGACACCAAAACCCTTTACCTGATCATGGGGCTCGTGGTGCTGGCCTATCCATTGATTCGGCTGATGGGCCCGAGCATTCAAGTCTCATTGGAAAAAGAAAAGAAGATCGGCCCACCCATTGCACTTGGGTCTGGGTTTCTGGGCGGCATTTCCGGGTTTTTCGCGCCACCGCTCTTGGTGTTTCTCGCCGGCCAGCGGCTCCCCAAAGATGTGTTCACCGCGACCGTGGCATTGATTTTCCTGACCGGCTCGCTGGCGCTGTCTATTTTTCTGGCGGGCCATGGCATTCTGGGCGAAGATGACCTGGTCGCATCGGCATTGTCACTGCTCCCCATTATTCTCGGCATTTATTTGGGCCAGAAAATTCGTGCTGTCATTAGTCAGTCGACATTTGAAAAAGCCCTGACCACCGCCATGGCCATCATTGGCGTGTCCATGGTCTGGCGGTATTTCTCATAGGACAACCCACAGGTGAGCACGACAACCATTCACACGATCGCCGTCATTGGCACCGGCATTATGGGCCGCGGCATTGCTCAGATTGCCGCCGCTGCAACCTGCCGCGTGCTGCTCTTGGATAGCCGCGCCGGCGCAGCACTCGAGGCCAAGCAATTTGTTGTGGGCATGCTCGAGCGTCAGGCCGAAAAGGGCAAGCTGGATGAAGCGATCGCAAGAAATGCGGCCAACACGATCGATGTGCTTACCGACATGAGCGGCCTGCGCAGCGCCGACTTGGTGGTAGAAGCCATTGTTGAAAATCTTACCGCCAAACACGAGCTCTTGACGGCGATTGAATCCAATGTGAACGAGGCCTGCTGGATTGCGAGCAACACCTCGTCCATCTCGATCACCCGTTTGGCCACATGCTTGGCCCGACCCGAACGATTCGCAGGATTTCACTGTTTTAATCCCGTGCCCCTGATGCCGGTTGTGGAAATTATTGGCGGCGTCAAAACACATCACGATTGCATTGCCCAGCTGGTGGAATTTGCCAAACGTGTGGGCCATCATCCCGTGGTCTGCTCAGACTCACCGGGCTTTGTTGTGAATCAAGTCGGCCGCGGCTACCCGATTGAGGCGGCCCACATGCTGCAAGACGGTATCGCCCCCAAAGAATCCATTGATGCCATTTTGCGTGATCAGGCCGGGTTCCGAATGGGCCCCTTTGAGCTGATGGATCACACCGGACTTGATGTCACGCAGCCCGTCACGGAATTAATTTACGAGCAGAATTTCCACGAGCCACGCTATCGTCCATCGGCACTCATGCGGCTGCGCCGAGACGGCGGGTTGTTGGGCCGCAAAACGGGCAGCGGTTTTTATGACTATGTCGACGGTAAACGTGTGCCCGCGGCAGATGCAACGGCCGATATCGCCGTATCCGCTGCAACTGCCCTTCCGGCATCGGTCTGGCTCGACCCCAATGGCAATGGCGCGGATGCATTACGCCAATTGCTGGCGGCCGCATCCGTGCCCATCGAAACCACAGCACAGCCCAGCAGCACGGCGTTGTGCATCGTCACGCCGCTTGGGGAAGATGTCACCGCCTGCTGTGCACGGCTTGGGCTGGATGCCACGCGCACTGTTGGTGTCGATACATTGCTTGGATTGGACCGCCGGCGCGTGGTCATGGCCACACCGGTAACCACGGCCAACACAATCGCGCAAGCCCGGGGTCTGCTGTCCCACGACGGCACGGCCACCACCGCAATACGCGATAGTCTGGGGTTTGTCGGCCAGCGGATTCTGGCCATGATCATTAATATCGCCTGTCAGCTGGCCCAACAGGGTGTTGCCGCACCGGCCGATATTGATCGCGCGGTCTCGCTGGCACTGGGCTACCCCAAGGGACCGCTGGCCTGGGGCGATGCACTCGGTGCCGATCGAATTCTGACAATTTTGGGAAACATCCATCGGCTGTCCGGCGATCCACGCTATCGGCCAACGCCATGGCTGCGCCGACGTGTGCAGCTTGGTGTGTGGCTCGCTACGCCCGACGCCCCGATGGGCTAAGCATCACGAGCAAAGAACGACGGCACCTCAATACGACGATGCTACAACAACTACTGCAAATCAACCCCATGACTCTCAGCCTTCACCAACCATGACTTCTGCCAACTCCAATCTGACCGCACTCTTGAGCCCACGGTCTGTTGCCATCATTGGCGCATCGGCCGACTTCAATAAAATTAACGGCCGCCCAATTCGCAACCTGTTGGAAAAGGGCTATGCGGGAAAGATATTTCCGATTAACCCCAAGTACGACAAGATCGGTGATCTAACCTGTTATCCATCTGTCGAAGCAGTACCCGACACGATTGACTTGGCAATTGTCATTCTGCCTGCGGGCGCCGTGGTCGAGGCATTCAAAGCACTGGGCCGCAAAAAAGTGCCCGCCGCGGTGGTGTTTAGCGCGGGCTTTGGCGAGACCGGCCCCGAGGGCAAGGCACTCGAGCAAGCGCTGGTTGAAACTGCGCGTGCCAACAACATTCGGCTTTGCGGCCCAAACTGCCTTGGATTAATCAACGCCTTTGACGGCATGCCGGCCACATTTAGCCAATACGCCGATGGTGAAAACGTGCCCGGGCCGATTGCCTTTGTCACACAGTCGGGCGCCTTTGGCACGGCGATTGCCGCGCTCGCCCGCAATCGTTCGCTCGGCCTTGGATTTTTTGTGAACACCGGAAACGAGGCCGACATTGATTTTGTGGACACCATGTCGGCCCTGATTGAGGACCCGCGCGTCAAAGTCGGCACCGGCTATGTGGAAGGCATTCGCAATGGCGATGGACTTGCCGCACTCGGACGACGCTCGCTCGAGCTGGGCAAGCCCGTGATTGTCATGAAGGTTGGCCGCACCAAGGTGGGCTCGCGTGCGGTGTCGTCGCACACCGGCGCACTGGCAGGCGAAGACGCCATCTTTGATGGTGTGGCAAAACAATTCGGATTGATTCGGGCCCGCAACGAAGAAGAGATGCTGGACATGGCACAGGTCTTTGCCTATTGCGATCTGCCCAAGGGCAATGGCTTGGCGATTGCCACGCAGTCGGGTGGCGCGGGTGTGCAGATGGCCGACCGTGCGGACGATCTTGGATTGAAAGTGCCCGTGCTCTTGGCCGAGACCCAAGAGAAAATCGCAAAGAGCATTCCGGGCTTCGGCGTGGCCACCAACCCCATTGATGTCACTGGCCAGTTCGTCGCCCAGCCGGCGATTCTTCGCGACAGCTTAAAGCTGATGCTGACCGACCCCCAGGTGGACATTGGCGTGGTCTGGATCGAGCTCATGCACAAAAATGTCGATCTCTTGGTGAGCGTGTTTGAAGAGGTCAAGGCCCAATCCACCAAGCCATTGGTGGTGGTGTGGGTGGCCGCGCCCGATGCCGCTGTCAAAGAACTTGCAAAACGAAAGATTCCATTGCTGCGCAGCGGTGAGGCGGCCATTGAGGCAATTGCCGGCTTGGTGCAATTCTCAAAGGCGCAGCAGCTCGCCAAAAACACCGGCAGCGCAATCGCCAAGCCCGCTGCTGAACACGAATGGCAACGGGCCATGGCATCGGCAAAGAACGCGGACGGCGGCTTGGTGGCCAGCGCTGTCGCAATGGCGCTGCTCAACGCCTATGGCGTGAACTTTCCGCCCGCCACACTCGCAGCAACCGTGGACGACGCAAAGGCCGCGGCCAGTACACTCGGCTACCCAGTGGCACTCAAAATCGAGTCCGGCCAGATTGCGCACAAGACCGAGGTCGGTGGAGTGCAGCTCAATCTGCAAACACCCGATGCGCTTGCCAACGCATGGGCCTCGATCAGCGCCTCTGTTAAGGCCAAAGCGCCCAATGCCAAGATTGACGGCATGCTGGTCCAGAAAATGTCATCGGGTGACGTGGAGTTTGTGATTGGGCTGCAGCAGGACCCCAGCTTTGGCCCGGTGATCATGGCCGGTCTTGGCGGCATTTTTATTGAAGTGCTAAAAGACGTGGTGTTTCGACAGTGCCCAGTCAGCACCGCCGACGCCGAGCAGATGTTGGATGAGCTCCATGCCAAAGCCGTTCTGGACGGGGCACGCGGCAAGGCCCCCGTTGACCGCAAAAAACTTGCGGCACTGATTGCACAGGTCAGTCGGTTTGCGGTCGATGCCGGCCCGCGCTTAAGCGAGCTGGACCTCAACCCCATCATGATCCGCGGCGATCAGATGGTGGCGGTGGATGCATTGCTGACTCTCAACACCCAATAACCAAAATCGATTCAACAGGTGACACGATGAAAAAAGTAAAGACACCCGATCAGCTGCGCTCCGGCCGTTGGTTTGCACAAGACGACCTGCGCTCCTTTGGCCATCGCTCCCGCATGCTGCAGATGGGCTATCGAAAAAGCGACTGGGAGGGCAAGCCCGTCATTGGGATTATCAACACCTGGTCCGACATCAATCCCTGCCACGCCCACTTCAAGTCCCGCGTGGAAGATGTAAAACGCGGCGTGCTTCAGGCCGGCGGATTTCCGCTGGAATTGCCGGCCATTTCATTGGCCGAGAATTTCGTCAAGCCCACCACCATGCTGTATCGGAATTTTCTCGCCATTGAGACCGAGGAACTCATTCGTTCGCACCCGGTGGATGGCGTGGTGCTGATGGGCGGCTGCGACAAGACCACGCCCGGATTGTTAATGGGGGCGATCAGTGCCGGCCAGCCCGCCATCTTTTTCCCCGCGGGCCCGATGCTGCGTGGCAATTTCGAGGGCAAGCCATTGGGCAGCGGATCAGACGCATGGAAGTACTGGGACGAGCGCAAGGCCGGCAATGTGTCCGACGACCAATGGCAGACACTGGAAGAAGGCATTGCACGCTCCTATGGCCACTGCATGACCATGGGCACGGCCAGCACAATGACATCGATCGCCGAATCATTGGGCATGACGCTTCCCGGGGGCTCGTCGATTCCCGCCGCCGATTCCAACCACATTCGACTGGCAAGTGCCTGTGGCCAGCGGATCGTCGATATGGTCTGGGAAGATTTAACGCCGAAAAAAATTCTGTCGGCCGACAATTTTCACAATGCATCCATTGTCAGCATGGCCATGGGCTGCTCGACCAATGCCGTGATCCACCTGATTGCAATCGCACGACGTGCGGGCATTGCGCTCACCATCGATGATCTGGATGCAGCGAGCCGCACCACGCCCGTGATTGCCAATGTCCGGCCAATCGGCACCACGTATTTGATGGAAGATTTTTACTACGCGGGCGGCCTGCGTGGCTTAATGTCACGGCTCACGGGCAAGCTAAAACTCAATGCGCTGACCGTCACGGGCCAGACGCTTGGCGACACACTCAAAGGTGCAGCCGTCTTTAACGACGATGTGATCCGCCCACTGGATCAGGCCATCTATCAAGAGGGCTCACTTGCGGTATTGCGCGGCAATCTTGCCCCAAATGGCTGTGTGATGAAGCCTGCTGCCGCAGAGTCGCGCTATCACCAACACACCGGCCCCGCACTGGTGTTCGATAGCTACCCCGACATGAAGGCCGTGATTGATCGCGATGACCTGGATGTCACGGCGGATCATATTCTGGTGCTGCGCAATGCCGGCCCCCATGGCGGCCCGGGCATGCCCGAGTGGGGCATGCTGCCCATCCCCAAGAAACTGCTGAAGCAGGGTGTGCGGGACATGTTGCGGATTTCCGATGCCCGCATGAGTGGCACAAGCTACGGGGCGTGCATTCTGCATGTCAGCCCCGAGGCCCATGTGGGCGGGCCGTTAGCGCTTTTGAAAACGGGTGACATGATTCGCGTGGACGTGGCGGCACGCAGCATCGACATGCTGGTGTCGGATGAAGAACTCGCCAAACGCCGCGCGGCGTGGGTCGCGCCGAAACCAAAATTTGCGCGGGGCTATGGCTGGATGTTCTTGAAGCACATTCAACAGGCAGATCAAGGCTGCGACTTTGATTATCTCGAGACATCGTTCGGTGAAAACCCCGGCGAGCCCGACATTTTTTAAACGCGACCAACGAATAAAATTACGCCATGACAACAACACTCCCCTCGACCACCGCGGTCAGTGACATCGCTGCCATCCTGCCGTCCGTCTTCATGTGCCCGATCGTCGGTTCGATCGCACTTCGTCTCTTGATCATCGCCCGCAGCGTTCGCGTGATGCCGCGCTTTTGCCCGGATCTGAGGACTTGCACGCCTTCAGGTTGAACTCCCTGGTAACCCCGATCCACAACCACCGTCTTCGGATGCTGCCCGGCGAGGATGCCGACTTGCTCGAGCGTTTCTTCCAGCGTGTGCCCGTCGTACGGATTGCCCGGCATCGAGCGCATCCCCACAACGAATCCTTCCTTGAGCGTGGTCGCCACCGTTACCTTCACGCCGAACTCATAGGGCGTTCGTGCCTTGCCTTTCGAGATGCACTCAACCTCCGGCGCGTGGAACGCGTAGAGCTTGTTCTTGTCCTTGGTCTTCTGCGTCAGGATCCGCTGCGCCCGATCCAGGCTCTCTCGTGCCCGAACGGTGCCGGCAAGTCGACCATCTTCCGGATGATCACCGGTGTCGAGAAGCCGGCTGCGTGATGGTGATCTCGCACGACCGCTGGTTCCTCGACCGCATCGCCACCCACATCCTCGCCGCCGAGGGCGAGTCGCAGTGGACCTTCTTCGACGGCAACTACCAGGAGTACGAGGCGGACAAGCGCCGTCGCCTGGGCGAGGAAGGCGCGCGGCCCAAGCGGATCCGGTACAAGGCGCTCAAGTAAGCGGGGCCTCCAGCGTCGGCCGCCCCGCAACAGGACGGCCGGCGGTGCCCGTCAGCCCGCGCCCGCGCTCCCGCCCCCCGCCGGCTTCACCAGCAGCTGGCTCGCCACCACCGAGGCGATCATCAGCGCGCCGATCGCATCGGTCACCAACCCCGGCTTGATCAGTACGAACGCCGCGGCCACCAGCAGCACCCGCTCCCAGATCCGCGCGGTGCCGAAGAAGAAGTGGCCGTGCAGGCCGCCGGCCAGGCAGGTGACGCCCACGGTGGCGGTGATCGCGGTGAGCAGCACCTGCGTCCAGTCACCGATCAGGAGCAGCGACGGGCCGAAGACGAACATGAACGGGATGATGTAGCCGGTCAGGCCCAGCTTGACCGCCGCCCAGCTGCTTTCCATGAGGCCGGCGCGTGAGATGCCGTTGGCCGCATACACCGCCATCGCCACCGGTGGCGTGATCGCCGACAGCACCGCGAAGTACAGCACGAAGAGGTGTGCCGCCTCGACCTGCACGCCGAGCTTGACTAGCGCCGGCACCAGCAGCGCCACCTGCACGATATAGGCCGGCGTGGTCGGCAGGCCCATGCCGAGCAGGATGCCGGCCACCATCGTCATCACCAGCGCGAGGATCAGCGAGTTCTGCGAGATCGCCAGCACCAGGCCGGTGAAGCTCAGCCCCAGGCCGGTGAGCGTGATCGTGCCGATCACGATGCCGGCGCAGGCGCAGGCCAGTGCCACTACGATCGTGTTGCGCGCGCCCGCCTCGAGTGCCTCGATGATGGCGGTGGGCGTGAAGGTGCGGCGGGTGCTGGCGCGCAGCCAGGTGGTCGGCACCACCGACAGCGTGCCGCACAGTGCCGAGAACGCGGCGCTGTAGCCGGACAGCAGCACCGCGACGATGATCACCAGCGGCAGGAAGAGGTGGCCCCGCTCGCGCAGCACCTCCCCCATGCGCGGAAGGTCCGGTTTGGGCATGCCGACCAGTCCGGCGCGCTTGGCCTCGAAGTGCACCGCCATGAACACGGCGACGTAGTAGAGCAGCGCCGGCAGCAGCGCGAGCGCCGCCACCTTCAGGTAGGACACGCCGAGGAATTCGGCCATCACGAACGCGGCCGCGCCCATGATCGGCGGCATCAGCTGCCCGCCGGTCGAGGCGACCGCCTCCACCGCGCCGGCGAAGGCGGGCCGGTAGCCGGCGCGCGCCATGAGCGGGATGGTGAACGTACCGGTGGTCATTACGTTGGCCACCGCGCTGCCCGACACCGTGCCGAAGAGGCTGCTGGTGATGACCGCCACCTTGGCCGGGCCGCCCGACTGGTGGCCGGCCAGCGCCAGCGCGAAGTCCATGAAGAGCTTGCCCGCGCCGCTGCGCTCGACGAAGGCGCCGAACAGGATGAACAGCATCACGTACGTGGCCGACACGTAGAGCGGGATGCCGAAGATGCCTTCGGTGGTGAGATACAGCTGGTCCAGCATGATGCCGATCGACTGGTTGCCGATCGTGACGCCGTAGGCGAGGAACGCGAGTGCGGTGATCGGCAGCGCCCAGCCGGTCGCACGGCGGGTCGCCTCGATCAGCAGCACGATGAGTGCGCCGCCGAATAGGTAGTCGGCGAATATCGGGTCGTCGACGTAGTACATCCGGCCGACGATGTACTGCAGGTTGAAGGTCGGATAGAGCGCCGCTGCGGTCGCCGCAAGCACCAGCAGCAGGTCCACGGGTCCGGGCGCGGTGGCCTTGCCATCCCGGCCGGGCAGCACCAGGAAGGCGAGTGCCAGCGCGAATGCGAGGTGCAGGCCACGCATCACGTAAGCGTCCGGCGGGCCGGCGAACGCCACGTACAGGTGGAACAGCGACATGCCGACGCCAATCAGCGTGATCGCGCGGCGGGCCAGGGACGCGGAGAGGGCCATGGTGATCGGATCCTGGGAGCGGGGGGGTGCTCCGGTGCGGTGACGCGCGCGGACCGGGCGCTGCCCGGACCGCGCTACGCCTGCCTGCGATTACATCGCGCCGCGTTCCTTGTAGAAGCGGGCGGCGCCCTTGTGCATCGGCACGCCGATGTCCTCTGCCATCATCTTGGGCGTGATGTCGGCCATCACATTGGCGATCGACGCCAGATCGGCCTTGTTGTCCATCAGGCCCTTGACCAGCTGGTAGACGACGTTCTCGTCCAGGTCGCAGCGCGCGACCACGTGCGTCGCATAGCCCACGGCCGTCACGTCGCGCGTCTGCTTCGGATAGCTGTTGGCCGGGATGATGTGCTTGGTGTAGCCCGGGTTCAGCTTCTTGATCGCCTGGAACTTGTCGTCCGGCATGTCGATCAGGCGAATGTCGCGCGCGGCTGCAAGGTCCATGATTGAGGAGGCCGGGACGGTGGTGCCGAGCGTGAACAGCTGCGCGTTGTTGTCCTTCATCAGCGACACCGCATCGGTGTAGGAGACATAGCTCACGCGCGACATGTCGGTGTACTTCAGGCCGTATACCTCGAGGACCTGCTGGCTGACCAGTTCGGCGGTATTGCCGCGCGGCTGGACCGCGATGGATTTGCCCTTCAGGTCACCGACCGAATTGATGCCGGAGTCGGCGTTGGCAACGATCTGGAAGTACTGCGGGTAGAGCGACGCGACGTTGCAGACGTTGCTCGTCTTCTCCTCGAACGGGGCGCGGCCAGCCACGCCGTCGACGGTGGAGATCGAGTTGCCGAAGCCCAGGTCCGCCTTGCCCTGATGGATTGCGCGGACGTTGGCGATGCCGGCACCGGGCAGTACCTGCACGCGGTGCCCGGACTTGGCCATGATGTTGGAGATCGCGCCCCCCAGCGGATACCAGGCGCCTCCCTGCGGGCCGGTCATCAGGCGGATCTGCTGCTGGGCGTGCGCGCCTGTCGAGGCAGTCACCAGGGAAAGAGTTATGAAAAAAAATTTAACCAACTTCGTCGATTTTGAAAACATCTTTGACTCCTCAGTTGAGTTAGATGATAAATATGTTTACATCACCGTGAATCGCCCCCGGTTTCGCGGAGGCTGGTTGGTTTTAATCATGCGGCTTTTAAGCATTCCTGCTGACTTCGTTCGTATAGTACCTCAAACTCTGCGGGTGGGATATGGCCGATAGGCCCAAGGAGTCGTGTTTGATTAAACCAATGCACCCAATTGAGCGTCTCCCACTCCAGCGCCTCAATCGTCTTCCAGGGGCCTTTCTTGCGCTCGACTTCTGTCTTGTAAAGACCGTTGATGGTCTCGGCAAGTGCGTTGTCGTAGCTGTCTCCGGTGCTGCCTACAGAGGGATCAATCTCAGCCTGCAAGAGCCTCTCGCTGTAGCGGATGGAGACGTACTGGGTGGCCCCTGTCGCTGTGGTGTATCAACCCGCCTTTGTCGAGCTTACGGGCGTAGAGCGCCTGCTCCAGGGCATCCAGAACAAAGTCCGTCTTCATGTTGCGGCTGACTCTCCAGCCAACAATGAACCGAGAGAACACATCGACGATAAAGGCCACATACGCAAAGCCCTGCCAGGTCGAGACAAAGGTGAAGTCAGCCACCCAGAGCTGGTTGGGGCGCTGTGCGGTGAAGTTGCGGTTGACCCGATCCAGAGGGTTGGCGGCTGTGGGATCGGGCCAGGTAGTCT
>Ga0194116_10003398_pt1 | contig 19207 bp, 14 predicted proteins | sample TA2MahsurfametaG_4_FD_148617 | JGI IMG/M metagenome (GOLD analysis project Ga0194116, IMG submission 148617) | Freshwater microbial communities from Lake Tanganyika, Tanzania - TA2015008 Mahale S9 surface | ecosystem: Environmental > Aquatic > Freshwater > Lake | place: Tanzania: Lake...
AGTAAATGATTGTTAAAATGCAAATACGATCATTCACAACCATGCATTTTTCATGCATCTTTGAATTGTTGAGTTGCGTTTGATCCAAAGCACCTAGACCTTCATCTCCTTCTATTACAAACCATTTTTCGCGCAAAATTTCTTTCGAAACATTGGAAAAATTTCCCTTGTGTTCTATGAATAATTTTTCCATGAATAATGAATCCAATTTATTAGGAAATGGTGAAGAACCGAAATCCAAATCTCCTTTTCTAGACTGAACCTCAACCCAAATTTGAACATTCTAGGTGGAATCCGTAAACCATTGAATAATGCCGCTACTTAATCTAGGTCCTAATTCAAAACAAGCAAGGTAATAGGAGCATGTAACCGTCAGGCTTAGAATTGAATTTTTTCCATTTCGTTTGAGCATAGGCATTTGAAATGAGAAATGCAAAAACGAAAAATGATACGCTCAGTAAGGGCTTTTTCATGAAAGAAATCGCTTAGATTTGAATTTGGAAAGAACCAAACTTATAAATCGAATTTTATTCCTTGTGCAAGAGGTAAACTATCGGTATAGTTGATAGTATTTGTTTGTCTACGCATATAAATTTTCCATGAATCCGATCCAGATTCACGACCTCCTCCTGTTTCTTTCTCTCCACCAAAAGCACCACCAATTTCAGCTCCAGAAGTCCCAATATTTACATTCGCAATTCCACAATCAGATCCTGCGTGAGATAAGAATGCTTCCGATTCTTTCAAGTCATTCGTCATAATAGCAGATGATAGTCCTTGTGGAACTCCATTCTGAAGTGCGATTGCATTGTGAATATTTCCAGTATATTTTATCAAGTACAAAATCGGAGCAAATGTCTCGTGTTGAACGATAGCAAAGTGATTTTCAGCCTCAATGATGCATGGCTTCACGTAACATCCTGATTCGTAACCTTCACCAAACAATATTCCACCTTCAACAATTACTTTTCCACCTTCTTTTTTGGCAGCCTCAATTGCATTCAGATAATTTTGCACAGCATCGTTATCGATTAATGGCCCAACGTGGTTATTTTGATCCAATGGATTTCCGATTCGAAGTTGTTTGTATGCATTTGTCAAAGCATCTCTCACTTTGTCATAAACGCTTTCATTAATGATTAATCTTCTTGTTGAAGTACAACGTTGACCTGCAGTTCCTACTGCGCCAAAAACTGCTCCTGGAACAACCATTTTCAAATCAGCAGTTGGCGTGATGATAATAGCGTTGTTTCCCCCTAATTCAAGAAGCGAACGACCCAAGCGTTCTCCAACGGCAGCACCAACTGATTTTCCCATTCGAGTTGAACCTGTAGCGGAAACAAGCGGAACTCGTTTGTCATTTGCCATTAATTTTCCAATTTCTGAACCACCTATTACAAGTCCGGAAACTCCCTCTGGAACACCGTTTGCGTCAAAAACTTGCTTTGTAATCTGTTGACAAGCGATTGCAGTAATTGGTGTTTTTTCAGATGGTTTCCAAACACAAACGTCTCCACAAACCCATGCTAAGGCTGTATTCCAGTTCCAAACAGCAACAGGAAAATTGAAAGCAGAAATGATTCCTACTATTCCAAGTGGGTGATATTGCTCGTACATACGATGTCCTGGACGCTCAGAGTGCATTGTTAACCCGTATAATTGACGAGAAAGACCAACGGCGAAGTCACAAATATCAATCATTTCCTGAACTTCACCCAAGCCTTCTTGAAGCGATTTCCCCATTTCGTAAGAAACTAATTTTCCAAGTGGCTCCTTATATTCCCGGATTTTTTCTGCTAATTGACGAACGATTTCCCCACGTTTTGGAGCAGGAATCATACGCCATTCAGCAAATGCCTCTTGTGCTTTTAAAATAACAGCTTCGTAATCAGCTTCAGTAGCGGAATTTACAGATGCAATCAACTTTCCATCAACTGGTGAGTAAGAATCGATTTTCTCCCCTCGGGTTTTAAACCATTTTCCACCCGTTGAGGCACCATTATTTGTAGTTTCAATTCCTAATGTTTCAAGAATTTCCTGAATTTCCGTCATTGTTGCGATAGCTGTCATAAAAATATTTTTAACAAAGTTAAACCAAATTATTTGGAGCGTGTTGTAATTTTTGTCAGTGAATTTTAAAATCTTTACGCTTGAAAGAAGCCCTTTTTCAAATCTTCAACAACTTCTTTTATTGGTTTGATTTCATTCACATATTCGATCGATGGCCCAGCGCACCAAACTGTTTTATAGGTCGAGCTAAAGGCGGCATTTCTAAGGCTTTTCATTCCTCGTATAAAAGTCAATGCTTTGAACCATTTTTTAAGTTTCTTATTCTTATTCAGGATTCGTTCCAACCAGTTTTGACTTGTTCCTACTTTCTGAACATACGGAGTATTAATTACAGTGCAAGGAGTTCCCGATAATTTTGTGGTCAAAACAATGTCTCTCGCTCCATAATTGACACATGCCTGCTTATATTCATCAGAAACAGGAGCTTCCTTAGTTGCGATAAAAATCGATCCCATTGAAACGCCATCTGATCCCAATTCTAACATTTCCTTAATCCCTTTTCCGGTTCCAATTCCTCCCGCAGAAAAAACAGGTATTTTCAGTTCTTTTTTCAGTTGTGGAATTAATTCTTTGTAAGTAGTCGGTCCTGCATGTCCACCAGCTTCTTTACAAACGGCAATCACAGCATCTGCTCCTAATTTTTCAACTTTTAATGCAAAGTTTAAGTCGGTTACATCGCAAAAAACTTTAATCTTATATTTTTTCGCTTTTCGAATAGTTTGCTCTGGAGAACCCAATGAGGTAATAAAAAAATCTACCTGTTCCTCACAGCACACCTGCAATTGTTCTTTGTAGAGAAAATTCGAATTGTTTACAATTAAATTAATCCCAAATGGCCCATTGGCCTCCGTTTTGATTTTTCTTATAGCTCTGCGTAAATCATCTGTATCACGATAATTCAAGGCTGGAATCGCGCCAGTAATACCAGTTCGGATTGCCTCTATAATCATATTTTCATCAGATACTAAAAACATAGGCGCCATAATGACTGGAAATTCAATTCCTAATAGTTCACAAAGTTTGGCGTTGACTGTTTCCACTGCTCTAAGTTAAGAAAATAATTATACGAATGGATAACCTTTTTTCATTCGTATATTACTTAATTTAGTGCTCTTACAAAGAATAATTTGTAACGAAGAATAAACATTTAGATAAGTTGACAATTTTAGAATTTTTTGCGGTATTAAATGGTGTGGTTTATCTCGGTTTCATTTCGTTTCATAAAAGGATGGGATGGATTTTTGGTTGCCTTAGCTCTGCTTTATATGTGCTTATCTGCTGGCAGCAATCACTTTTTATTCAATCCGGACTTCAATTCCTGTATATTGTTTTGGGAATTATCGGTTATGTAAATTGGAACAAGCAGCATGAAATTAGCATTTATCGCATGTCCCTTAAAATGCATTTGACTTTGTTAATTCTTGGGTTGATTTTAAGTTTATTTTTAGGGAAACTCATGTCAATGACGAGTCAGGATTTGCCCTTTTTGGATACGACGATTTCCGTTTTCTCAATTGTAGCTACCATTTTAGCCACACGCTCAATTCTGGAAAATTGGTATTATTGGATTTTTGTAAACCTTTTTTCCATTTTCTTGTTCGCATTTCAAGGATTGCAAATTACTGCTTTTCTCTATGCCGTTTATTTATTTGGTTCGATTTTCGGTTTATATAACTGGAAGAAAATGATTCAATCGAACACTCAAGTATTAGATCAATGAAATTAAAAATTGCTTTTACTGGACCAGAGTCAAGTGGAAAAACAACGATTTCCAAACGTTTGGCTGAGTTGTTCAATGGAATTTGGATAGAGGAATATGCTAGGGAATATTTACAGTTAAAAGATAGCTATCAACAGGTTGAGTTGGATGAAATTGCTCGCGTACAACAAGAAAAATGGCTTATTAAAAATGATTTAATTGTTGCCGATACTGACATGACGGTTATTAAAATTTGGTCGGATTATCGTTATGGTTCTTGTTCCGATTTTATCGTAAAAGCATATCAAGAACAGCAATTCGACCATTATTTCCTCTGCAAGCCAGACATTCCATGGGAATATGATCCTTTACGTGAAAATCCAGAAAATCGGGATGAACTTTTTGAACTTTATCTCAATGAACTTCAAGGGATGAAGCGGGCATTTACAATTTTAAATGGAAGTATTGAAGAAAGATTATCAATTTGTAAAAATGTGATTAAATCCCTAAATCACGAATTGAATTGTTAAATTTAAGCATGAAAACGAAAGAAGAAATTGTTCAGAATTGGCTTCCGCGTTACACCGGTAAAAAATTGGAAGAGTTTGGAAAATATATTTTATTGACGAATTTCTTAGGTTATGTCAATCAATTTGCGGAATGGAATAATGTTGAAGTTGAAGGATTAAATCGACCGATGCAAACCGCAACAAGCGATGGGATAACCATTATAAATTTCAGTATGGGAAGCCCAATGGCCGCAACAATTATGGATTTACTTACTGCTATCGAACCCAATGCAGCTTTGTTCTTAGGAAAATGTGGAGGATTAAAAAAGAAAAATCAAATCGGTGACCTTATTTTGCCAATAGCTGCAATTCGTGGAGAAGGAACATCTAACGATTATTTCCCGCCAGAAGTGCCAGCATTGCCTTCTTTTAATTTGCAGAAGGCAATTTCATATACCATTCGTTTGCGTGGACGAGATTATTGGACAGGAACTGTTTATTCAACTAACCGAAGAGTTTGGGAACACGATGATCACTTCAAAGAATATTTGCGAAAAATTCGAGCAATGGCGATAGACATGGAAACCGCTACGATATTCAGTGTTGGATTTTACAATGAGATTCCTGTTGGAGCATTACTTCTTGTAAGTGACCAGCCAATGATTCCTGATGGCGTTAAAACGGAGGCGAGCGACCAAAAAGTTACATCCGAATTTGTATCGGATCATTTGCGAATTGGAATTGATTCATTGAAAGAATTACAAAATACGGGAATTTCAGTAAAGCACTTGAAATTTTAAGAGCTATAAAATCCCCGCTCCCAAACAAATTGACATCAAAATCAACATGATCGCCGTAAGGACTTGTAGGAATCCGAGGGTGACTTTTTTCAAGAGTTTGTTACCTAAATAGGCACCCGTAATTGCGGAAAGAGTCGCCCATATTACTAATTCAAGGTTTTCGAAAAGACCTGATTTTTCAAAACGAGTTGCATAGACGCCAAGTCGCGTAAAATCCACAAAAGTTGAAATGACAACAGCTGTCCCTACAAGAGCTTCCTTCGACAAACCAGCTTTAATTAGAAAGGCACTTCTCAACGCACCTTGATTTCCAGAGAGTCCGCCGAAAAAGCCACTTAAGAAACCTCCCAAAATCAGTTTGTCTTTTCCGAATTGAAGTTTTTGAAAATAGGGGATGAGGTCCATACTTGCAAACAGGATTAGTAGAATAGAAACAATAAATTTAACTGGATATACCTCATATAATTTTCCAAATGCGACATATGAGAATAGGGGAATGGAGTTTGTGATATTCAATAAAACAAGTGAGCCCAATAATGCCGCAAGTACCGCTGGAATTCCAAATCGAAGAAGTACTTCTTTTTTTGCATTTCGTCCAACCAAAATCAATTTGAATATATTATTGAAAAAGTGAACGATTCCCGTAAGCGCTATTGCCAATTCAACTGGAAAAAACAACATAAAAACAGGAGTAAGTATCGTGCCTAACCCAAATCCAGAAAAGAACGTCAAAATTGCAGTTGCGAATGCAGTAATTGAAATGAGTACAATTTCCATAGCAGATAACTTAAAGCATCGGAATGATTTTCTCAAGAGAAATTCCGCGAGAACCTTTCAGTAAAATGGATTTATTTGCGATTGAATTTTCTGTTAGATATGATTCTAAATCTGAAATAGATTCAAACCCATTTTCATTTATTTCTTTGAATAGTTTTCCAACGGTAATAAATGTCAAATAATTCTCTTTGCAGTATTCAATTATTTTGTGATGTTCGGTTATTGAATCGGTGCCTAATTCAAGCATATCCCCGAGGATTGCAATTTTATTTGGTTGTATATTGGAAACAAAACTTTCAAGTGCGCTTCGCATACTGGATGGATTAGCGTTGTAACAGTCAACGATTAAGGTGTTTTTATCTGTTTTCATGACCTGAGATCGATTGTTGGTAGGAGTATAGGATTCAATAGCTTTATTAATTTGTTCATAGGGAACCTCAAAATGAACTCCAAAACTTATTGCTGCTAGAAAATTATAGAAGTTGTATGAGCCAACTAGTTTAGTCTGAATTTGCGGTGATTCATAGTTTTCATGGTTCCATTGAAGAACAACAAATGGATTTAGTTCTATTAGTTTACCTTTAATTTTTACATCTTCATTTGTTCCATAAGCGAATTTGTTTGGAAGCTTGGAACATTCATTTGAAATAATTATGTCGTCTGAATTAAAGATGATAGCGCCATTCGTTTTATCGATGAAACTAAAGAGTTCGGTTTTGGTTTTAATAACGCCTTCCAACGTTTTAAATCCTTCTAAATGAGCTTTTCCGATATTTGTAATAATCCCGTAATTTGGTTCTGCGATATCAACTAATTCTTGAATATCGCCCGGTTTATTAGCGCCCATTTCAATTATAGCTATTTCATGGGACGAATCAATTGATAATAGCGTAAGCGGCACACCAATGTGATTGTTTAAATTTCCAACTGTACAAAGTGTCTTGTATTTTGCGGAAAGCACACAATTAATTAATTCTTTTGAGGTAGTCTTGCCATTGCTCCCTGTTATTCCAATTAAAGGGATATTGAATTTTTTTCGGTGGAAATTTGCTAGTCCTTGAAGAAATGTTAATGAATTTGGAACATAAAAAATAGTTATTGAATCAGCATAATCTTCTTCATCAACTATTCCATATTTGGCTCCGTTTACAATAGCATCTTTTGCAAAAACATTACCATTGAAATTTTCACCTTTTAGTGCAATGAAAAGAGAGTCTTTTTTGATTTTTCTCGTATCGGTGCAAACCCCAGAGGAATTATAGAATAAGTCAAACAAATTTTGCATGAACAATATTAAAAAAAAAGCCCGATTAATCGGGCTTTACTTTCAAATTATTGTTTCTTTCGGTTTGGTCTTGAACTTCCGACGCGATCCATGGCGCATCTAAAGCCAATCATTGCTGAAGATTTGTCTTCATCCAGGAATCTGCGAGCTCCTGGTGACATCCAGTACGTACGGTCTGCCCATGAACCTCCTTTGTAAACTCTTGATTTAGGTGAGATTAATGTTTTAGCCCAACCACTAGAACCTTCTGCTAGGTCATTTCCTTCCATGTCTTTGTTTTCGTATTGACTTTGGTACATCACTTGCTTAGGATCTCTTTTACCGGCATTAATATCATCAATTTTCTTTTTATTGTTGTAGTAAATCGAAGACTCTAAATCACCATCCAAATAATCGATGTAGTCATCTTTACGGTAATTTAAACGATCCTTATTTTCTTTGATCGTAACATTTCTCCAACGTTGGTTACCTTTGGTTTCGGTTATAAATTCAGTAAGACCATTTCTCAATGTTAAAATCCATGCTGTAATATTTGGATCTTGCTGATAATCTTTGAAACGATAAGAAAGATAGTCATTTGAGAATATCGATGAAAGAACAACCTCTGCTGTCTGACTTGAAGGATCTGTAAGGTCATACTTAATATAATAAAATCCAACTTGTTTATAATTTTCCGCTGAGGCACTAATATCAATATTATAAATTGGATCTGTTGCCGCTGATACATCTATAGCATCCCAATAAGCTTTATCTCTTCCTCTGTAATCACTGACATTAATTGATTTCTCACTTAATTTATTTCCAAAAAGTACTGTTTCAATATATGCAGAAGCTTTAGTATCATTAGATTTGCTTTGAAGATAAATTGCAGTATCTAGTATTGCGTTAATATCATCAAGAACCGCAAACTGTATACTATCATTTTTAGTAAACCTACTATTACTTGCCAGGAAATTCGAGCTTGGCGCATTGTATTTGTAACGCGTTGAATCTTGACGTGATTTAATTTGAACTCGAGATGCGATTGAGTTAATAATCGGTTCTTTGGTATCTACAGATTTACTGCTACTGATTAAGTTACCTTGTTTTAATTTCACATCGAACTTAGAAGGAGTTATAACAGCTAACTTAATGATTGTATCACTCTTTTTGTATTTGGGAGCTAAAGTTGCCTTACCTGTAATTCCAGATAAATCCCATTCAATAGGTTGCTTGGATTTTCTCAAAGCGCTGGCATCACCAGTTAATGTTATGGTATCTTTATCGGCATTTATTTCTACTTTAAATCCGTCCAAAGCATTTCCTTTCGATTTTTTTCCATAATTACCAGAGTAATTACTGTTTAAGTCTAAGTCTTTTTTAGTATCGGCAAGATATAATACGCGCGCATATTCATTAACATATTCCTTTATGGCTTGAACATCATAAATGTTTTCGCTTGCTTTAACTGGCTTATCATAAAGTCCATCTGGAACTTTCAATTGAGTTTTGTATACATTTCCACGGAAAGGCATGAATTCAGCGAAAACCTCACTAGACATGGGTCTGTATACATCCATCACCCATTCGGAAACATTTCCTGCCATGTGATATAATCCATAATCATTTGGCCAAAAGTCATCAACTCGAACTGTTATATCACCCCCGTCATTAAGGTTACCTGCGATTCCCATCATGTCACCTTTTCCACGCATGAAATTTGCTTGAATAGCACCAGCAAACTGCTGCTCTTCCTGACGAACGTAATGACCATCCCAAGGGTAAATTCTTCTTTCACTGATGTTCTCAGAATTTGGATCTAAATTTCCTTTAAGTCCAAGTGCTGCAAATTCCCATTCAGCCTCAGTTGGTAGTCGGTAGTTAGGCAATAAGATTCCATCTTCAATTCGAACTGGTCTTGAGCCTAATCGTCCATTATCAGCATCGGCATAAACTGGATCAAAATTTTCCAATTGGTAAGGATCTCTTGGAATTTTTCGGCCTTTGTTGTCAAGAGGCGCACCATCTGCAGAAACATTTCCTGATTTACTTCCACTTCCTTTTTTGCCTCCCGTACTACTATTATTTACAGTGTATCCTCCCTTGGTTGTGTATTTACCAGTTTTGGCATCTTGATCTGCTGTTCCAGTTTCAACCATGTAAGTGCCGTTTAAGTAATTTTCGGTACTGAACATATTTTGAGGCGTGGAGTTCCATGAATCATAAGGATCTTGAGACGCTCCTTTTTTTGCTGTTGTTGCCCCTGCTTTTGTAGCTCCTATTGCGGCACCAACATCTCCTCCTTCGTCGTATGGAGCATCAGCAAAATGCCATTTAATAATTCCTTCTCTTACAAGAATTGCTTCATTTACCCGATCAGTTCTCCATTTACAGAAATCATTTGCTTGTAACCAGCTTACCCCAACAACTGGATAGTCGCGGTAAGAGGGATGTCTTAGATAATAATCAGCATACTTTTCCATGTATCCTAGTGGGGTTCTCCATGCCAGTGTATCAGGAAGACTCTTTTTGTAAACATGAGGATACGATTTGTAGTAAACACGTTTCATCCAATACATATATTCTAACCAATGAAAATTAGTTACCTCAGTTCTATCCATGTAAAATGAAGAAACCGTAACACGCGCAGATCGTGCATTCCAATCAAACATTACATCTTGTTCTGTTTGTCCCATTGTGAAAGTTCCTCCTTCTACGAGAATCAGACCAGACCCCGTTTCCTGTTCTTTCGCATCGAATTTTTCAAATCCACCATTTTCATAATCGTTGTAATTCCAACCTGTAGCGGTTGAACGGTCTTTGGCGCAAGATGCCACGAGTGATAGACCTACAAAGGCTAGAAAAAGTTTTTTAAAGGTTCCTATTTTCATGACTTTACAAAATTTGTCTTAATTAAACTTACTTTTTGTTAAAAGGTTACAGATTAAAAAGAAGGACACGAAATCTTTCTAAAGTTTTTTGGCTTCTTTTTACATTTTAGGTTTATTCCCATTGAGACCTCATGTGATCCACCTGAAACCCCATTTCCTAATTTGGAAACTGTTAAATCGTAACTGTAACCTACTTTAAAACGTTCGGTAGAAACTCCGAAACACAAAATAAATGCATCTCGGTTTCTATACCATGCGCCAACAGTGAAGTTACCATATTTCAGATACGTTCCAATATTCAATTCTTGAAATCCATTCTGATATTGATAAATGATGTTAGGCATAATGCTTGTAGTACTTGCATAACGTCCTTTGTTTCCAATTTTAATATCGGCTCCAGCATGCCCAGTAAATCGCATTGGGAGTTTTGATTGTCCTAGTATGAGAGATTCATCTGGTCTATTCAAATGATGAACGGCTGCACCGAAATAAAAATTCTTACCGAATCCAACAAGTCCGGCAGAGGCGTCAAAAAAACCTCTTCTTCCATTTCCTCTTGGCACATCGCCTGTTTGATAAATAAATCCTCTTCTCGGATCGATCATGTCGCCAAAGGTTAGTTTATCCCAATCCAAAAATTTCTGAAAGTAAGCAGCTCTGGCACCAAACATTAAGGAAAACTTGCGAGTTACCTTTAGATTGTATGAATATACCCCGCCTAACATAGTAGTTTGAATCGTTCCTTGACCTTGCTGATCGTGCATTGCAAGAATTCCAACTCCACCTGAAATGCTTTTAGCATATGTATCAAAAGATGCACAGTAAGTTACGTAATTTCCTGTCAACTGAGGCCACTCGTTTCGATAATTTAAGCCGACTCGCGGACAGCCACTTGAACCTGCAAGTGCTGGATTCAAATAAACTGGGTTTGAATAAAATTGTGTAAAGGTCGGATCTTGAGAATAGACACGGAAGCTTAAAGGATTTACACTTACCGTTATAAAAAACAGTAATTTAGCTATTTTAATTTTCACAAATTTTTATTTAAAAGCAATAACGTTCGATACGTCGAACTATTATTAAGGTTACAAAAATAAAGTATTTTGTGAAATAAACAATTTTTTTTTTCGTTTGACAAAGTATTAAAATAAATTTGAAACATGTTTTCAGCAATACGAGTAATTCGATTTTCGGGTATAGCAATTTTAATGTTTGTTGCCTGTGCAATTCGTGCTCAAGATTTTCATGAAGTTAAAATTCCATGGATAGACGCTCAAAGCATTTCATTAGATGGTCAAAATATCAAAATCCCTTCAATCAAAGATCAGTCATACAATGATTTAGAGCCAAGTTTTTTCTGGAAAAATAAGGTTGCAAAAAATAAAATCATTAATTCTATTCAATTTATCTCCTCAATTGCGACTTCAGATGAAATGGCATATTTGAATGAGTATGTTCCGATTTTACCTAGCCAACCAAAGATAATAAGTCAAATTTCAAAAGCTGGTAATGAGTCCTTCGCTGTATTGGACGTAAAGCCATTTTATCGCGAGAATAATCAAATTAAAAAAGTGATTTCAGTTTCCTTTACATTAAGTGGATCCAACTCAACTGAGTTTTTTACACAAAAAGATTTTGTAGCTAACTCTGTGTTGAAAGATGGTTCTGGAATTTGGTACAAGATTGCTGTCGACCGAGATGGAATTTACAAAATCGATAAGTCGTTTCTTGAAAGTTGCGGAATCAATACCACGAATTTGAATCCAAGTCATATTAATATTTATGGAAATGGAGAAGGATTATTACCAGAAAAGAATTCATTACCTCGAACAGATGATCTGGCAAAAAACGCCATTTTCATTCAGGGAGGAGGGGATGGTAGTTTTGATAATTCAGATTACATTCTTTTTTACGGATGGGGTCCACACAGATGGGATGTGAAAAATGGCTCGGAGTTTCAACGAACGATGAATGTTTATTCAGACGATTCGTATTATTTTATAAATGTCGATCCAAATAATACCCCATTGCGAATTCAAAACCTACCTGAATTGACAGGGACATCAACAATAACCGTTAGTAGTTACGATTTTCGTGATGTTTATGAGAATGATTTGGTAAATCTTGTTGGTGGTGGAAAAAGGTGGTATGGAGAATTATTTGATGTTGAACTTGAAAAAACGTTCAATTTTTCGATACCAAACATCGACACAGTTCCTATCAGAATAATGAGTTCTCTGGCTACAAACGGCACAGGTGTAACTCAGACATTCAGCTTGAATGGTTCAACTTTGTTTAACTCCAATGTTTCATTCTTCAGTGATTTCACGCGTACTGAGTCAAATTTTAGTTTTACTTCGAGTTCATCTAACATTCCACTTAAATTAACCATCACAAGAACAAATCCTTCTGTTCTGACTTATCTCGATCGAATAACACTAAATACCAGAAGAAAGCTTGTATTTTATGGTACTCAAATGAATTTTAGAAATTTAACGCAAAGTCAATCTGGCTCAATTTGTGAATATATAGTTTCTTCTTTGTCACCTTCAGGATTTATATGGGATTTGTCAGAAAAGAACAACCCAAAACGTATTTTAGGAAACTTTTCTAATGGTAATTTTAGTTTTAAATCCAATTATAATTACACGGAGTATGTGGCTTCCAATGGCACATCTTTCTTTACGCCTAAAAAAGTGGGTTCTGTCGCGTATCAAAATTTACATGGTTTAGAACAAGTGGATTTTTTGATTGTAACGCATCCTGATTTCATTGCTCAAGCAAATCGACTTGCCGATTTACACAGGGACCAGGGCACAAGCACACATGTTGTAACAACCGAACAGGTATATAATGAATTTAGTTCAGGAGCGCCCGATGCAGTTGCGATGCGCATGTTTGCTAAAATGTTTCACGATCGAGCAATTCTAAATCCAGGAACGGAGCTAAAATATTTATTGTTGTTTGGAGATGGTACATATGATCCTAAAAATCGTGTGGCGAACAACAATAATAAAATCCTGACTTATCAAGCTGATAATAGCGAGAATTACATATCTTGCTATGTGTCTGACGATTTCTTTGGAATGTTGGATGATAATGAATCATTTACGAGTGCCGACATGCTAGATATTGGTATTGGTAGAATTTTAGCCTCTGATGTTAGCCAAGCAAAACAACAAGTTGACAAGATTGAACATTACATGAAAAATGGTTCGCAGTTATTTAATTCCAATAATGCTTCGTGTTGTTTTGAAACAAATTCGAATAAAACGTATGGCGACTGGAAACTGAAATATGTTCAGATTGCCGATGATGAGGAAAACAATTATTTCATTGTTAATGATACCGAACCACAATATGAAGAGGTATTGAACAATCATTTTGAAATGAATTGCGATAAACTTTATTTAGATGCTTATCCCCAACAAACAACAGCGGGAGGTCAGCGTTATCCAGATGTCTATAATGCCATTTCTGATCGAATTCAACGGGGTGCACTATTGGTGAATTATGTTGGTCACGGGGGAGAAGTCGGATTAGCGGAAGAACGAGTTGTTACAATTCCTCAAATAAATAGTTGGACAAATATTAATGCACTAAATCTATTCGTTTCAGCGACTTGTGAATTTACCAAATATGATGATCCAAAACGAGTTTCTGCAGGCGAGTTGGTTTCATTGAATCCAAATGGTGGGGCAATCGCTCTAATGACAACTACGCGTTCCGTTTATTTTGGAGTGAATACCTCGGTTGGAAATGCACTTTTCGATAATGTTTTTAATAGACATCCCGATAATTCTCCTCTAACTTTCGGAGAAATTATGATGAGAACCAAAAATGATGCTTTGCAAAGTGATAACAAACGAAGCTTTACCTTGATTGGTGATCCAGCATTGAAAATTGCATTGCCTGAACTCTTGATAAAGACTGACAGCATCAATGGCAAAAATCCGATCATTGTAATTGATACGTTAAATGCTTTAAGTAAAGTCCGAATTAAAGGGCATATCGAAGATTATCAGGGAAATGTTCAAAATAATTTCAATGGAGTATTAATACCTTCTATTTTTGATAAAGTCAAAACAATGAAAACCTTGGGTCAAGATCCTGAATCACCAGAAATGGAATATGATTTACAAAGAAACATAGTTTACAAAGGAAAAAGCAGCATTACCAATGGGTATTTCGATTTTTCATTTGTTGTTCCAAAAGATATCGCATTAAATATCGGAAAGGGCAAAATTAGTTACTATGCGTTCAACGACCTCAGTGACGCCTATGGATATGACACAAACTTTAGAATTGGTGGTATAAATCCAAATGGAATTACGGACAATGAGGGCCCTCAATTGGAACTCTTCCTTAATGATGAGAGTTTTGTTTCTGGCGGAATTACCGATGAAACTCCAGTTTTGATTCTTAAGGCGTTTGATGAAAACGGAATTAATACCGTTGGAAACGGTATTGGTCACGACATAACTGCAATTATTGATGATAAAACCGCCGAACCAATCATATTGAATGAATATTATGCAAGTGAATTGGATTCCTATCAAGCTGGAGAAATTAGATATCAGCTGAGTGCGTTAGAGCCCGGAGAGCACAACCTTTCGGTAAAGGTTTGGGACGTAAATAATAACTCATCTTCTGTTCGAATCGAATTTAACGTTCAAGAAAAAAAGGCGCCACAACTGGATAAAGTTTACAATTTCCCAAATCCGTTTTCAACGAGAACGGAATTTATGTTTGAGCACAATCAGTCGTGTAGTTTTTTAGATGCTCAAATACAAGTTTATACGATTTCCGGAAAACTTGTAAAAACAATTTCAAAAACAATTGATACGAAAGGATTTCGAGTAGATGGAATTGATTGGGATGGGATGGATGAATTTGGCGACCCATTGGCAAAAGGAGTATACATTTATCGCTTAAAAATTAAAAATGATCTTGGAGAAACAGCTGAAAAAACAGAAAAATTAGTTATTTTAAGATGATTTAAACAATAAACTTTGCTGTTTTGCGTATATTTACCATTCGAAATTGAACTTTCACTGAATGAAAAAAATAATTTTATTAATTCCAAGTTTTTTAATTTCCCTTTTTGCCTTAGCTCAACCTACTGGTGGCTCAGGGGCGACACAAAATGATTTGCAATTAAACACGATTACGACAGCTTTACCTTTTATGTCAATCACTCCTGACTCCAGAGCAGGTGGAATGGGCGACGCAGGAACTGCATTAAGTCCGTCATCGACCTCAGTTTATTGGAATACTTCTGGAATAAGTTTTGCGAAGGAAAAATCGGAAGTAAGCTTGTCATACACACCTTGGCTTCGACAATTGACTAATGATATTCACCTTTCTTATTTGGCAGGGTATTATAAAATAAATAAAACGCATTCTATTGGTGGTTCTTTAAGGTTTTTCAGTCTCGGAGAAATCACGTTTACAGATGCTTCTGGAAATGTTTTGAGAGAGGATAAACCAAGTGAATATGAATTAACGGGAGCTTATGCGTTCAGACTTTCAGATAAATTGAGTATTGGTTTGAATGGTAAATTTGCTTATTCCAATTTGACGGGTGGTTTGACCGTTGGTGGTGTTAATACCAAGCCAGGTATAGTTGGAGCGGCAGACCTATCATTTACCTATTTCAATGATCGCGCTAAAATTGGCAAGCTTAAAGGGGCATACACATTCGCTACAACCATTAATAATATCGGTAACAAAGTAGCTTATTCCGAATTGGCAAAGCGCGATTTCATTCCAATGAATTTAAAAATAGGAAATTCATTCAAAGCTGAGTTTGATGATTACAATCACGTGACTTTTGCTTTGGATTTACAAAAATTATTGGTCCCAACACCACCAATTACCAATGGAACGTTTGGTTATTCCTCTTTGCCTGATGGGGTTATGTTAGGAAAATCAAATGATGTGGGTGTAATTGCAGGGATGCTTCAATCATTTTATGATGCTCCAGGAGTACCTGTTCAAAATGAAAATGGAGATTATTCAGATAATACAGGTCAAAGTGTGAAGGGTACAAGGTTCAAAGAAGAATTAACGGAAATAAATATCGCAGCAGGCGTAGAATGGTGGTACAACAATGTTTTCGCAGTACGATCAGGAGTTTTCTATGAGAATGAGAACAAAGGAAATCGAAAGTTTCTTAATCTGGGTGCTACACTGAGATATAACATGTTTGCCATTGATTTCTCTTATTTGGCTTCTTTGAGCGGGCGTCAGAGTCCTCTAGCAAATACACTTCGATTTACGTTACGTTTGACACTAGGTCAATCTATGGCAAAAGGCGATAACACCGGCGAATAATGTTGGGTTTGCGTATCGGTTATGGAGTCGATGTTCATCAATTAGCGGAAGAATACCCATTATTTATTGGCGGAAAAAAAATCGAGTCTGATTTAGGAGCTGTTGGTCACTCGGATGCCGATGTATTACTTCATGCTATTTGCGATGCACTTTTAGGGGCTGCTAATCTACGAGATATCGGATTCCATTTTTCAGATACAGATCCCCAATATAAAGGAATCGATTCCAAAATTCTGCTCGGTGAGGTTGTCAAATTAATTCATGGTAAAGGCTACAAAGTAATCAATATCGATTGTACTGTCATACTTGAGAAACCTAAATTGAATCCATACATCCCTGAAATGCAAGAAGTAATTGCTCGAATTCTTGACGTAGAAATCGATGCGGTTTCAATTAAAGCCACTACACACGAAAAAGTAGATTCCTTTGGAGAACGGAGAGCTGTTAAAGCATATGCTGCTTGTTTGATTTTAAAATAGCAATATCTTTTAATTTCGAATAAACTTATTGCGAGCAATTCAAACGTTCGCAACTAGCAATTCAAAATAAATTATAACTCTTCTTATATTTGTAATATGAAAGTAAATCCAACTTATCAAACGAAGGATCAACTATTGGAGTTGTATAATAAACCCCTTTTGGAATTAGTATTTGAAGCTGCCTCAATTCATCGGCAATATCACAATCCACGAGAGGTTCAAATGTCTTCTCTTTTGAGTATAAAAACGGGAGGTTGTCCTGAAGATTGTGGTTATTGTCCTCAGGCAGCTCGCTATCATACAGATGTAGATGCGCACAAATTGATGACGGTTGAGTCAGTTGTTGAGCAGGCTAAAAATGCCAAGGCGAATGGCTCTTCTCGTTTATGCATGGGGGCTGCGTGGAGAGAAGTTAGAGATAATCGTGATTTTGATAACGTTGTTGAGATGGTCCAAGAGGTCAATAACCTTGGAATGGAAGTTTGCTGTACCCTTGGAATGTTGAATGAACAGCAAGCTCAAAGACTTAAAAATGCAGGTCTCTTTGCATACAACCATAATTTGGATACTTCTCCTGAATATTATGGGGATGTAATATCGACCAGAGAATACGAGGATCGTTTGAATACAATTGAAAACGCACGTAAAGCTGGAATAACGGTCTGCTCTGGTGGAATTATCGGAATGGGAGAGGCTGTTGAAGATCGAGTTGGATTGCTTATGAGTTACATGAAAATGGAGAATCCACCTGAATCTATTCCAATAAATGCATTAGTTGCAGTTGAGGGCACTCCACTTGAAGATCAAAAACCAATAGAACAATGGGAAATGATTCGTATGGTTGCCACTACCAGAATAGTCTTTCCGCAAGCGATTGTAAGACTTTCCGCAGGAAGAACGAAAATGAACAAGGAGGCCCAAGCATTGTGTTTTCTTGCTGGAGCAGGGTCAATTTTCGCAGGAGATAAACTTTTGACAACACCAAATCCTGATTTCAATGAGGATAAAGAAATGTTTGACATTTTAGGTTTAATTCCAAAAGTACCATTTAAAGATGCAGAGCAACCTGTTTCTCTTCCAGATGAAAAAATTGAGGATCGTAAACGAAATGAAGCTCTTCGCGCAAAAGAACTTGAAGTTGCTAGAGCACAAGCAGTTCATAATGGCTTTGAACCTAGAAAAATAAAAACGGTCGACTCACAAGCATAATGAATGTGTTACTTCGTTTTAAATTAGAGGCAAGGAAACAAGAAAATAGCTTTCGACAACTTACCCTAACTAAGGGTGAAATTGACTTTTTTTCAAATGATTATTTAGGTTTATCAAATGATTCTGAGCTAAATTCAAGTACTTTTTCAGGTTCAACCGGTTCGCGATTACTTTCTGGAAATTCCAATGAAGCGATTCAAGCCGAGAAATGTTTATCGAAATTCTTTGATTCAGAAAGCGCCCTCGTTTTTAATAGTGGCTATACCGCGAATTTGGGGATAATGTCGAGTGTTCCGCAACGTGGAGACTACATTCTTTATGATGAGCTCGTACATGCCAGTATTCGCGATGGAATTAGGTTATCGCATGCAAAAGCAATATCTTTCAAACACAACGATACATATAATCTTGAAAAGCAAATCGCTAAAATTTCAGGAACGATCTATATTGTTGTTGAAAGTCTCTATTCAATGGATGGTGATATGGCGCCCTTGAGGAAAATCATTGAAATTTCGAAATTAAATAATGCATTCCTTATTGTTGATGAAGCTCATGCAGTCGGTGTTTTTGGTTGGGAAGGAAGGGGAATAGTTCATGGAAGAGAAGTTATTGATGATGTTTTTGCGCGAATAGTAACTTTCGGAAAAGCCTTTGGATTTCATGGAGCAGCAGTTCTTGGTTCGGATGAATTGATTTCATTTTTGGTCAATTTTGCTCGACCTTTCATTTATACAACAGCCTTACCTCCCTCGGATTATAATGTAATAAGGAATCGAATTGAACGAAGCGATATTCGGGATCGACAGCAAAAATTGCATGATAATCTAAACTATTTTCATTCCAAATTAAATCTTTCGACTAAGTCTGAAGTGAATTCGCCAATTCAAGTTTTTCAGTTTGGTTCAAAAGATGCTGTAATTGAAGTTTCGAAAAAGTTAATCAATGAAGGAATTTACACCAAACCAATCTTTTCTCCCACGGTTCCAAAAGGTGAAGAACGAATCAGGTTGTGTTTTCATAGCTACAATAAAAAAGAAGAAATTGATACACTTTTAAATGTATTGAATGATTCTAAATTCTAATCTTTAAACACCAACAGAATTTTTCTTTTTAACTTTAGTAAAAATAATGAGTATGTTACTTCCTTTTAATTTGAAAGCTTGGATTGATGAA
>Ga0194116_10003401_pt1 | contig 19204 bp, 21 predicted proteins | sample TA2MahsurfametaG_4_FD_148617 | JGI IMG/M metagenome (GOLD analysis project Ga0194116, IMG submission 148617) | Freshwater microbial communities from Lake Tanganyika, Tanzania - TA2015008 Mahale S9 surface | ecosystem: Environmental > Aquatic > Freshwater > Lake | place: Tanzania: Lake...
GCATTCAATCTTAATTTCTTTTTAAATGAGACCTGCAAAAATGCCATGAATATAACCGATTTTGTTGATTCTATTAAACTACAGTTGAGTGATTTAATGGAAGTTGGTGAACTTGGATATGTAGAAGGTATTTCAAAAATAATAGTGAAAAACTTAAATAACCTAGATGAAACTGTTAGACCTGTTCATTGTACTGATAAGAAAAGGGAAACTATGTACATAAAAGATCAAGGACAATGGGCCAAAGAAGATGAAAACAAAACTAGATTGAAGAAGGTAATCAACAAAGTAGCTGATAAAAATATAAGATTGCTACCGGTGTTTCGAGAGAAATATCCAGAATATAGAAATTCATCTTCTAAAATATCAGATGTACATGATAAGCTTGTTATAGAAGTTATGGAAACTGCAGATGATAAGAAGGAAAAAATAATAAAGAATATTTCTAAGGCTACTACAATTAAGGATGATCAATAATTAGTTAATAAAATTTATAAAATTCATGTTATTTTGGCTCAAGGTGAAGGCAAATCAGCATCCATATGTCTATCAATTCTCTCTACGATTTCATCTAATGAGTCTTCATGATATAAAATAAATTTGCCACCTTTATCATGCCATGACTGTAAGTTATCTAGTCGATCATCAATAAGAATAAATCCTGGTAAACAGTATTTGGATTTCTCTTTCGTTGCACAAGTGATTACCTGTATATCATCGCCTAATTCTCGTTTACACCATCTTATTTTTTGTTCGACCGCAGATTTACTGCCTCTTGGAATACCTGTTAGTATAATAGGATTATATTGCTTAATATGTGACCATAGTTCCGCACCTCTTGGCATCCAAGGTAGTTTTTCAAAAAAGTTGGTTGATTTATTTATTGTTGACCACATAAGACTTTGGTTTAATTCGTCAGGAGTTTTGTTAAATTTATTAATAACACCTTGTTCAAAATCGGCAAGTACGCCATCAAGATCGCAAAATATGATGCTTTTTGTTAATATGCCTGCTGCCAATCTAGTACTTAAAATTTCTCTCAATTCTTGTGTTTCATCGCTCATATTTTGACCATTGCCTATAAAATAATCATGATCTTTTGGCCAATGATCTATTTGAGCATGATGTGGCCAAGTTAATGCATAATCTGGACAGCGCCCATTGGATGTATTGTTTTCGTCGGAATCGTTTAAAATAGAATAATTTCGGCTAACTTTAATTACATTCATTTTTATATATTTGATCTAGAGAGAAATCATTAATTTGTTTTCAATTTTAAATTAAAATTTTAAATAAAATTGAAAAGTATTTTATTTAAAAAATTAGATTATAAAATAGTGTCAAATTATTCGATTGAATTAAAGCCTTTTATTAAAACCCGTCAGGTAAAAAATGTTCTTCATAATTGCAGAGTACATTAAAAATAATTATATTAAAAATTTGTATGTAAATATTGTTGAAACTGCGAAGGCTATTAAAATAATACCTGATATTGAAGTGGGTTTAAAAACTGATATAAAAGATGGATACGAATGGAACATCAAAATTCCAGATTATTTTTCGAGCCAAGAAGAGCTGGATAAATTGGTATAAATACACTGTAGTACCGTGGTCGTAAAGGGTTAAATACCATTTCGCCGTCCAATTTGATATAAAATTCGCAAAAATATAAATTTCTGTATTCTACACTATTTTATGGTCATAGGAGCAGCAGCAGGCAGCAGGAGTAGTGCCAGTGTACGTACAATATAGTAGTTAATATAGTGTGCAATATAGTGTGCAATATAGTGTGCAATATGGTGTGCAATATAGTGTGCAATATAGTGTGCAATATAGTAGGCAATGTAGTAGGCAATATAGTGTGCAATATGGTGTGCAATATGGTAGGAGCAGCAGCAGGCAGCAATAATATGTGGTAGAGTACGTACAAATTTAGGTAGTTTTTTCTTTAAACAGTCGTTCTGCTTTAAGTTGTTTTTTCAATATATTATATAAAAATGCAAGTTTTCGAAAAATGAAAAGTATTTTAACTTTTCCAAAATGGACAAAAAAAATGTCCAAAAATGACTTGTCAAAAACGTCCTTACTGACCGAATTTTTCATTTTTCAATTTACATGTTTATGGTCTAAAACGTGATTGTAAAAAAATAATTTATGATTGTAATTTTTTAAATATTTTTTGCGGAAAAGGATTTAGGGGTTTTTTAGATTGATAATATATCAATGGAAATCAATGGTGATTACCCAAAAAAACCCAATACATTTGTTTGTGAAAAATGTGACTTTATTACATGTAATAAAAAGGATTATTCTAGACATATTGTTACGAGAAAACATATAATCAATCATTCTCAATGTTTTTCAATCGAAAAGCCCCAAAAAAACCCCTATAAATGTATATGCGGTAAAATATATAAAGAAAACTCTGGCTTATGGAGACACAAAAAGGTTTGTGATTTTGATGAAAAAAATGAAAATACCATATCACACGATAAAAACGAAAAGTTAATAGAATATCTTATGAAAGAAAATAAGGAAATTAAAGAAATGATTTTAGAAATTGTTAAAAATGGTATAACAAATACTAATACTAATCATAGCCATAACACAACAACAAATTCTCATAACAAAGCATTTAATCTCAATTTCTTCTTAAACGAGACCTGCAAAAATGCCATGAATATCACGGATTTTGTTGATTCCATTAAATTACAACTTACAGACCTTATGGAAGTTGGTGAACTCGGATATGTAGAGGGTATTTCGAAAATAATAGTGAAAAACTTAAATAACTTAGACGAAACTATTCGACCAGTACATTGTACAGACAAAAAGAGAGAAACAATGTACGTAAAAGATCAAGGTGAATGGTCCAAAGAAGATGACAACAAAACTAGATTGAAGAAGGCAATCAATAAAGTAGCCGATAAAAATATAAGATTGTTACCACAGTTTCGAGAGAAATATCCTGAGTATAGAAATGCATCTTCTAAAATATCTGATGTTCACGATAAACTTGTTATAGAGGTTATGGAAACAGATAATGATAAGAAGGAAAAAATAATTAAAAATATATCAAAGGCCACTACCATTAAGGATATATAGTACTGTATTATATAGTGTACTAATTAATGTACTATATAATAGACAAAATATCGCAACTAATTCGGCTGCCAAAATTGTGCCAGCTTTTATACTGCATAAAAGAGCAGCAGCAGGCAGCAATAGTACGTACGAATATACACCTATATTAGGATGCTATGTAGTAGTGTACTATATGACAGACTATGTAGAAGGCCATGTAGTAGTGTACTATATAGCCACTAATTTTGGTTGCAAATTTGTGTCGGGTTTTACACTACATCATTGTAAGGGGAACAGCAGCAGCAGGCAGCAAGTATTATACTTCTTCTATGAAGATCTAGAGAGAAAAAAGTTTGAGAGAAAAAAGGTGGACAACTTTGTGCCCGATTTTTTATTTTTTATTTTTTATTTTTTAAATCAAACGCATAATATCATGTTATTTTTATATTTTTTATTTTTATATTTTTTATTTTTTATTTTTATATTTTTTTGGCTATAAAGGTTGATTACATGTCATATTCTTCTTCGTCTTCTTCTTCTTCTGTAGCATTGAAGTCTATCTTATTTGAGGCATCATTCCATTTTCCGACCACTACTTGGTCACCATTCTTGGTATACTCAAGATAGTCATAGATGATACCAGTCTTCTTTGACTTCAAATATTTCTTGCCTTCAAACTCGATCTTCTTCACGACATCTGGCTCATCAACTTGTTTCTCTCCAGCTTCCTCAGGTGAAGCTTTTTCAACTTTCTTTGAAGTCTTACTTGCTTCCTTTGCCTTTTTAGCTGCTTCCTTTTCCTTCTTTGCCTTTTCAGCTGCCAATTCTTTTTCCTTCTTTGCCTGTTCAGCCGCTGCTTTCTTTAAAGCTTTTTCTTCCTCTTCAGCTTTCTTCTTCTCTTCACGTGCTAGACGTTCTGCTTCTTTTTTTGCCAATTTTTCAGCCTTTTCAGCTGCCAATTTTTCAGCTTTTTCAGCTGCCAACTTCTCCTTCTTCAATTTTTCTTCATCCTCGGACTTCACCACTTCGACAACTTCTTCATTTGCATTTGCCACCAAAGTTGCGAACAAATCCTCTGTATCACCATCGATTTCTATCACCTTCTTTGACTTCTTTGGACGACCTCTTGTTCCCTTTTCTTTTGGCTCCTTTTCAACTGTCTTAGGACGACCTCTCTTCGTCTCTTCAGGAACTGCAAAATGTTCTGGGTTTATTTCCATATTTAGCTTTTTTGCCTCATCCAGAACTTGTTCTTCAGTTAGCTTATATTTCTTCATGACTTTTGTATAAGCCACTGGTTTGCGACCCTTCGGGTCAACGTATTCGAAAATTCCCACTGCTTTACGCATTTCAATTGTACCGTATTCTGGTACTTCCGCACCTGTTTTTTGCATTTGACTTGCACATCCTTTGCAGAAATTACTTTCACCACGGCGAGGACCTGTGCATTGGGTGTATAGTCCGTTGTTTTGACGTAGTGCTGAACAGCATTCCGCATTCATTTCACCGTTGTAAGGCAGAGGGAATGTTGGCTTTGCTACAGAGACCGACACCTTTTCTGTTTTTCTCTTTCCTTCTTTCTTACCTTCCACCTTTAGCAAATCCAGACCCAGTTCTCTGTACACTTCTTCTGCATTAAAATTGTATTTTGATGCACAGTAATTCACTGTTTTGTACGCTAGTTCTTGCGTAATTTGAACCAATTGGCGGTTAATTTGTTCTGATACCTTAATACTTGACAACATTTTATTCTTTTCACTTCGTTTTAAACTTTTATTACTTTATTTCATTTGATACTTTTCATCTATTCATGAAAAAGGATTTCAATTTTTTTTATTCCACCTTTCAAAAGGTGGAGCCAAAATTTTATTTTTTTATTTTAAAATTAAATTTAATTTATTTAAATTTTATCTAACTTCATTTTACCTCCACATTATTATTTATATTTAAAAAAAATTGAAATGCTTTTTTATTTTATTTTATAATTAATAACATCTATAAAAAAATTATTAATATTCTAAGAGATAATACATGAATACAAGACAAAATGACTACTCATAGATTTGGGAGAAAGCTTTATACAATTTGGGGTAATGAAAATGCCAAATTTGCACACGATGAAGTCTTATTCAATAGTGAACAAGTAATTGTAATAAAATTTAGAATGTTGCTTACTGACCCACTATTCAATGATGTAGAAACATGTGCACCATCTATTTCGCATTTAAAAGACACCACATTTGAATATATACATAAATCTAATGGCATATATTATTATATGGGACAAATAGATCGTTTGAAGATTATGAAAATTAGTTCTGGAGTTGCTGAAATTGAAATTGTTGTTTTAAAACATAATCAAGGATCTATTGAAAGTTCTTGGGGGAATATTGGTAAATTTTATCCATGTAAAACAAAGAATGATATATGCAATATGAGAAAATGGCCTATTATTGGCGAACAAAAAATCAACAAAGTTATTCTTCATATCCTATAAATAAAATTTAAAAATAAAAAATATAAATAAAGTAAATTTATATGTAAATAGAAGTAGACCTTTTCGGTCTATTTTTTTATGTAAATAAAAAATTGAATTTTTTTAGTAAAATTATCTTTTATTATTACAATAATTTTTAAACATATAAATCTATCAAAAATGACAACAATTACAAGTATATATATTCCTAAAATTGACATAAGATTTAATGCTGAATTTATAGCTGAGATTTTTGATAGAAACGATATTGCAGAAATAAGTCGAATTTATATAGAACCATGTGCAATCATAATTAAAAATAAAGAAGGCAATCAATTTAATCGTGCATATATTGAAATAAAATCTTGGTATGATACAGAAAACGCATATAACTTCATTGAATGTATAAAAAATCCAGTTAAAGAGGCCAGAATACTATACGGTCATAACAGCTGGTGGACAGCAGAGATCAATAATTATCCAGAAAAACTATATACTAAAACACGAGTATTAACTGTATTTAAGAATAATATTGATGAAGATGAATTGAGTACAATTGCCATAGTAGATCCATATACTTGTTATAAAAACACAAACATACATAAAAAAAAGGTTCATTATATGAGAGATAATAATTACAATGATAACAAATATGACGACGAGCTCAAAGCCAAAATTTACGGCTATAAAAATGCTGCAGAAATGAATGCAGCTGAAGCATTTGATGGATATTTACACGAAGTTATTAAGAAAAACTTATTATAATTTGGATAGAGTTTATAAAATAACGAAATATTATTATTACTACAAATTATATAAAGTTTAAAATTTTTCAAATTTAATAATATACAGTTCACTTTTTTTTTAGATTTTTAGCTATTAAATTTAATATATATATATGTTAATAATGAATAGTTTTGTGACATTAACTAATGTTGGAGGTGAAATATACGAAAACGGAGCAAATATTTCACTTACGGGACCTACTGGAATGACTGGATCAAATGGACCAATTGGACAAACAGGACCAACTGGTACAGTAGGTATAACAGGAACTACATGGGGCCAAACATTAAATTGGAATAATTTAACAAATTCATGGCAAATTACAGGAAATGAAAGTCTAGCATTTGGTAATAATGCTGGTCAAAATACTCAAGGTATAAATGCTGTTGCCATTGGTAATTCAGCAGGCCAAAATACTCAAGGTGGAGGTGCAGTTGCGATTGGTTATCAAGCAGGTCAAAATACTCAAGGTTTAAACACAGTTTCTATAGGTAATTCAGCAGGTCAACTTACCCAAGGACCAAATGCAATTGCTATTGGTTTTTCAGCAGGTCAAAATACTCAAAGTAATTCTGCAGTTGCTATTGGTAATTCAGCAGGTCAAATCAATCAAAGACGATTTGCTGTGGCAATTGGTCTTTCAGCAGGCCAAAATACTCAATCAACAAGTGCAATTGCTATTGGTAATTTAGCAGGTCAAACACTTCAAGGAACTAATGCAATTGCAATTGGTATTAATGCAGGTCAAGGCACTCAGGGACAAAATGCGGTTGCTATTGGATCTAATGCTGGTTACAATACTCAAGGTTCCGGTGCAATTGCCATTGGTGTTAATGCAGGTCAAACTGCACAAGGTATTAACGCGATTGCTATTGGAACAAATTCTGGTCGAACACAAGGTGCTAATAGTATATCTATTAATTCTTCTGGATTTGCTCCAGCTGGTGCTCAAGCTGCAAACACTGTAGTAATAAATGCAGTGGCTGCTGCATCTGAGGCAGTTACAGGTGCTACAGCAAATGCTACCTATATTGCACCATTAAGAAATGATACTCAGTCACAAATGTTAGGTTATAATACTACAACTAAAGAAATCACTTATTGGACAAAAACATTCGTGATTGACCACCCAACAGATCAAAATAAATACTTAGTTCACGGTTGTTTAGAAGGTCCCGAAGGCGGTGTTTATTACAGAGGAAAAGGTGAAATAGAAAATGGAGAATCAGTAAAAATTCATTTGCCAGAATATGTCAACGATTTGGCCACAGATTTTACAATTCAAATAACACCTGTTTATTGTGGAAAAAAATTGGAACAATTATATATGTCTGAAGTAGAAAATAACTGTTTTACAGTTTATGGAGAGAATTGTAAATTTCATTGGTTGGTTCATGGTAAAAGATGTAATATAGAAGTTGAACCTGATAAAAATACTGTTATTGTAAAAGGTAATGGACCATATAAATGGATATAAACTGAATAATAATTTATAAAATTTAATTAAATTACTATTTGTAAATTTTATAGAATATGAACATGTCACACAATTGATATTTAAGAAAATATAAAAATAAAAACAAATAAACAAACGGCAAAAAGTATAGTATTTACATTTGTTTTTATTTTTTATTTTCATATAATTTATTATATTAATGGATGAAAATATAATTGCAGAATCAGTCAATAAATTATTTAACACATCTACGAATAATTATATATTTATTTACACACCACCAAAAGTGGGATCAACAACCTTAGTTACATCATTAAGAGTATCTCTTGGCAAGACTTATAATATAATTCATATTCACGATGAAACTATGTTGAGTGTATTAACAGGAATAAATAATGTTAAAATAAACGACATTATACAGTTTCTCTCTAATCAAGGGAAAACAATATATGTTATTGATGTATATAGAACACCTATAGAGAGAAAAATGTCAGAATTTTTCGAAAAGATTTCGCCATATCATTTCAATAATACCGCTGAAAATATAAGTAAGTATTCTATTAAACGCATTAGTGATAGATTTAACAAAATATTTCCTCATATTGAGAATGGTGACCATTATTTTGACAAATATAATATTTCAGAACCGATTGCATTTGATTTTGAAAAAAAATATAGTGTGCAAATAATCAATAATATTAAATATATAAAATTACGATTATGTGATTCCAATTTATGGAGATCTAATCTATCTAATATTTTCCAAACAGACATTATTATAATACCTGATTACAAAACGGAAGATAAAGATATAGGTCGATTATATAACCAGTTTAAGAAAGAATATAAATTACCGTCAAATTATTTGGATATTGTAAAGGCAGACAAACATTTTAACTTTTATTATAATGAACCAGAGAGAAATGATTACTTAAATATATGGAAAAACAGAGTAACTACAGAATTTATACCATATACTGAAAGCGAATATAGATTTTATATGAATTTATGTTTAGAAAATCAATATATAAATGATATTGATAACGACCATTATATTGACAATGGTTGTTTTTGTCCTTATTGTAGTGAAAAAAGAAAGGATATATATTTAAGAGCTAAGGCTGGAGAGAAAATTTTTGAAAAAATCATTCACCGTGAAGTAATTAATAAAGCTAAAAATGAAAAAATAAAGGAAATCAATAAAAGAATTAAAAATGTTATTAATCAGCAAAAATTTAAACCTAAACAATTCAAAATTAATGCTCTATAAATATATCTTGTATATAATTATTGTATATAATTCTTCAATAGTAAATTTTTACTTAACTTCTAAAATCAAATAGTCAGCAAATTGGTCTTTAAATTTATAATAATAAGATGATTGAGGTGGTAATGTATTTGTTTGACTTGATTTTTCTAAATCCATTAAGACCCACGTCGGATAACGTTTCTTCATCGTAATAACTTCTTTACAAATTTTCTCCAAATCAATCAATCTAGGATAATCACCATATTTTCTATAATCTGTTTTGTCCATTTTATTCATGATAAGTATTAATTCATCTGCCTGTATTAAGTCAAAATTTTCAATATTCTTTATATATTCACTTATCATACTTTTAGTTTCACCAAAAGTTTCATGTCGTTTAATTTCATTTAAAATATTTTTCAATATGTCATCTGTTTTCTTTATGTCTTTTTCGATGTCGCGAACAACTTTTACTGCTTTTATTCTTTCTGTAGTAAGCAATCGCATTTTTTCTTTTAATTCTTTTTGCAAAACGAGCAGCTGTTCAAAAGTTTTGCTAGACAAATCTATCTCACATGTTTCATAGAAGGAGGACATATTATTATTATTATTATTATATTATTTATATTTTAATTTTTAAATTATTTTTTTTAATTAAGTCGATCATTTGTACTCTGAATTTGGTACACTCCTCCTTTGTCAAAATAGCATAAGTAGATCCGTCTGCTGCTTCTTTAGGTAATTTGAGACCAAGCTGTTGATAGTTTGTTATCTTACCCTCTGCAATACATTCACTGCGTTGTAAATAAGCCCATCCACCTTTTTGAAAACTAATTTCACCTGTTGAGTATAAGTGATAAATTTGATTTCCATTAGGCGAATCCTTTGGATTTACAAGACCGGTTGGCGAAGAAATGTAATGCCAATCATGTAGATCATTAATTAATTGATTTAATAGTTCTGTTTCGATCATTTTAATAATATTAATAAAATAAGTATTATAATTTAAATTTATAATAATTATTTGAATTCAATTTTTAGTTTAATTAAAATACTAAATATAATTATTACGCTTCAACAGTATTCTTAACAAAATGCTTGTTCATATATTTTTGTATATTAAAATAAGTTAATTCTTGATGATCGTCTAACCCTAATAAAAGTTTCAGCTTATTGTCAGGTGAAATTATCTTTGAATTACTCGTATTTTCTAATTTATTTTCTTTAATATAAGCTACTAATGCACGTGTAACATCTGTTCTTGCAATTTCAGACCCTTCTTCTTTATTCATAAAGTCGCATAATTCCTTTGTAACCTTACTTGGTTTGGCGAATCCAGAAGGTTGGCGATTTCCTTTATTCTTTGTTTTGACTACTTCTTTTTTCAATCCTTTCATTTGCTTTTTAACGCTTTTTTCAAGTTGTTTAATATTTTGCTGAATTCCTGTAATCTGTGTCTTCATCACAGTAAGTTGAGAAATTAACTGTTCAAATTGCGAACATAGTTCGTCGCCGATCGGTGTGTCAATCTTTATCTCCGTATTAGTCATTTTATATTTACATTTATGAAGTAATATTTAAATTGATTTTTATTAAATATTATTTAATGATATTTGCGTGCTTTTCTTGTCTTTTTACCAGAACCCCATTTTTTTCCAGAACCCCATTTTTTACCACCACGTCTTTTACGAGTTCCACCAACTACATTATGTCCAGCTTCACCTTTTTCAGCTGCATCCAATTCATTATAATCTTCATCCGTTGCTTTTGTTTCAAGTTGTCTTGTTTCAGCAGTGGCCTCTTTCATCGCCTTGATACCAGCTTCTTCAATATCTCCTTTTTCATTATTCTCATCAGTAGCACCACCCTTCTTTTTACGCATATTTTTACAAATAGGGCATTGACAATTAGCTTTATGTCCGTTTCCCTTTTTCCCTCCTTTTCTTACGGTGTCAGATGTAATTATTTCTTTTTCTACCTCTTTTTCATTTGGTGCCATTATTTCTTCTCCTTCAACTTCTTCAGTAACATCGTCATCCAATATCTTTTTAGTTTTTGAATTCAAATTAGATCCACCTCTTTTCTTTGAATTTCGCATATTTTTACAAATAGGACAAGCGCAATCTCTTCTATGTCCATTTTTCTTTTTAGACCCACCCATCTTTTTTTCTTGTTCTTTTTCAACTTCTTCTTCATAACCACCACGTCTAGCTTTGTTTTTCATATTTTCACAAATATGACATACACAATTTAATTTATGACCATTTTTTCTTTTTCCACCAATAAGTTTAGTTGTGTTTATATCTTTGCCCATTATATATTAACAATACAAATAATTTTTTAGAAATTATAAATTAGTAATTTTTAATTTCTAAAATTTTACGCTAAAATATTTACTTAGATTCTTCTTGAGCGGGTTTAGCAGCTCTTGGTTTTGGTTTAGATGTTGTTCCTTCTTTATTATTCTTACTAACCAAAGTCCATTCCTTCTTATTATCACCATCTCTTGGTCCCTCACCACGCGCTCTTGGAGTTCCAGTCTTTCTTTCAACAGTTTCTCGTGGTTCACCCCTTTGTCTAGGTTCGCCTCGCTCTCTAGGTTCACCTCTCTGTTTAGGCATTTGTGGCTCATCTGACTTGGGTACCGATTTGTATTCATTTCTTGCAACCTTTAATTCATGTCTTGTCTCACACATTAGTTTTCCACCCTTAATACCTGACACATTTGAAGCCTGCCATTCATGCTTCTCTGATTGTGTCTTAATAAGATAAAACTCTACGTATTCTCCTTGAACCAAATACTTATATTGGTTGTTTTCTACATTAACAGCACTATGATGAACAAAAACATCCGTTCCAGAACGTTTTCCATCAGTAACAGTAATAAAACCATAACCGGATTTATTATTAAACCACTTTACGCGACCAAGTAAGTGTTCGGTAGCAACAGAAGGTGTAACATCATTATTATTTGACATTTTATTATAATAAATAAAAACACCTTATCTTTATATCGTTTTTTATTGAATTATTAATTCAATTATTATATGTCTTATTTACCCTGTGTAATATAATATACATGTGAAATAACAAATCTTTCTAAATCTTCTTTCTTAGTTATATCTACATCATTCATATTTATATTTGAAAAATCGTACAATTCAATATTGTTAGCTGAAACATATTCAAAAACAGGTATCAAATTTATTCTCTCTGGTTCTCTAATATCCTTTAAATCAACATCATATTCCTTTGCCATATATCTTACATAATTGTAAATAGTTAACCCTATCATTTTAAATCTGCGATCTTTCTGTTCTTCAGCCTTTCTGTTAACCATCTGAAAAACATTGAAAATTGATGTAATGTAATCATCCATTTTATCATATCGGTTCGACATTTTATTTAAACCTTTATTTATTTTTAACTTATTTTACTTAATATTTCTATTTCTCTCTTAAAATTATCAATAATTAAATAATAATTTGGTTTTTCTTCATATTCCATTGACCTAATATATCTTAAAAAATCAGTTAAAACCAATGGATAACTATTACCATTATTTAATATTTCATTTTTAAGCATAACTATTGTTTGATCGTCTGATACATTATTCCATGGTAAATTTCCTGTATAAAAATATATTAATATATAACATAAAGATTCCAAATCATCGCGTCTACTTAAATCATTACATTTATGTGAAGATATACTTGCATAATTTTTACTTCCTATCATATTGCTTATTTTTTTAATTTTATTATGTTCTCCATTCTCCATATATGATTTGCAAAACCCAAAATCAATCAAATATATTTGATTTACTTGTTTTAATCCAAATAAAAAATTATCTGGTTTTATATCTCTGTGAACCAATCCTTTTTCATGTATTGTCTTAAGAATGCAAAGTATTTTTATACCTAATTTAAAAACTAAAATTGGATTTAATTGTTTGTTTTTATTCATTAAATCTTGTAACGAAGAACCTAATAAATTTATAACCATATAATAATTGTTATCATCTTTTCCAAACCATTTTACATGAGGTATTCCTTCACAACCATTTAAATATTGGTATATTTTTGACTCATTTTTTAACAATTTTAAATCGTGTTTAGCGCATTCAATTTTAATCGCAACACACTCTTTTGTTCGAATGTTTTGTCCTTTATAAATTGAACCAAAAGAACCCGAACCTATCTTATCTAATATTATATATTTATTGTTTATGGCTTCCATTAATATTAAAAATAAATAATTTTTAAATATTTATTTTTAAGAGTAAATATAAATTCTAAAGAGTGAATACATAAAGTGTGATCACATGAGCAAATAACATTAACATTTGTTGTATTATAACAGCGATTTTACTATAATATGATAAAGGATATAAGTCGGAAATGCCTACTCCAGCTTGTATTGTTGTACTTAATAATAAATAATCAATTGTTCCTCTTTTATCGTGTTCTTCCTTTAAATGAAAACCAGCATCTAAACTAAAGTATATTAATGCAAATATTATAATACATAAAATATGAAAAATCATTGCTCTTATTACCAATTTCATAATATATATTACGGAATATTTTTATTGTGTATAGAATTAAATATAATTACTTATTTTTTACAAATTTTAGTATATAAAAAACTTTGTAATGGTTGTTAATTTTTACACCTCTTTACCATTGTAAATTTGATTAAGCTGGCGATTTACACGTATAAAAGTTGTACATTTAGGTATATCTTTGATTTTTTTAGCACCTATATATGTCATTGTAGAACGAATACCACCTTGTATATCTAGAATAGTTTTCTCAACAGGTCCACGATATTCAATTTTAACAGTTTTACCTTCACTACTCCTATACTTAGCAACTCCTCCACTATATTTATTCATAGCAGTATCAGAGCTCATCCCATAAAATACTTTGAATTTTTTACCATTTTCTTCAATTAATTCACCACCAGACTCAGTATGCCCGGCAAACATAGAGCCACTCATTACAAAATCTGCGCCAGCTCCATATGCTTTTGAAAAATCACCAACAACTTGAAGACCACCATCACTAATAATATGTGCGTCTAATCCATGGGCAGTATCAGCACACTCAATTACAGCACTAAATTGAGGCATTCCTATTCCTGTTTGCTTTCTAGTTGTACAGCAACTTCCACTACCAATACCTACTTTAACAATATCGACCTTACCCTCCATAACTAACTCTAGTACACCTTCAGAAGTACAAACATTTCCTGCAATTAATATTTTTTCAGGATATTTATCTCTAATTTTTCTGCAAGTTTCAATAAATTTTGACATATAACCATTAGCAACATCAATGCATATAAATTTGACGTTCATTGAGTTAATAATTTTATCTAAGTTTTCTAAATCTTTTTCTCCAATTCCAGTTGAAATAGCAAAATATTCCACATCTAAATTTTGACTAATTAAATCCTCTACAATATAATACTTATGTAAACACGTTAAAATTTTATGTTTTTGTAATTCAAGAGCCATTTCAATCGTTCCAGTTGTGTCCATATTACTCACTACAATAGGAACACCAGTCCATGTATAAGGAGAATATTTAAATTTAAATACTCTCTCAAGAGAAACTTCAGAACGAGAAGAATATTGACTTCTTTTAGGTAAAATTAATATATCTGTAAAATCCAGCTTAACATCATCTAAAATCTTCATACTAATAATAATATTATTTTATTTATATTATTTACACAATAATATAAATATAAAGTTATTAGAATTTAAAAGGTGTAATAATTATATAATAATTAAATGATACAGAATATAGACATTGTCTTAGGATGTAGTTTTGGAGATGAAGGAAAAGGAAAGGTTGTATATGATTTATTAAAGAAAGGTTCTTATAATTTATGTGTAAGATTTAATGGCTCAGGAAATGCAGGTCATACTGTTTATGAAGGAGATGTTAAATATGTTGTACATCAATTACCTGTTGGTATTTTACTTAAAAATGTATATAATTTGATTTCCAGTGATTGTTTAATTGATATTAGCCGTTTAAAATCAGAAATTTATGAGCTTCAGCAGAAAGGGGTCGATATAAAAGGAAGGTTATTTATCAGTAAAGGTTGTCATATTATTACACAAGATTGTATTGAATATGATAGAGAGAACAATTTAATCGGAACTACTGGTTCTGGTATTGGACCTACATACTCTAAAAAAATGTTGCGAATAGGAAGTCGAGCAGAAAATTATGTAGACCAATTAACTGCTTTAGGTATAGAAATTGTTGATATGCGAAAATTTTGGTTTTCAGATTTTGTTAAAAATAATATAAAAGATGTATTATTAGAGGGTGCACAGGGGTTTGAGTTAGATATAAACTGGACGAACATATATCCTTATTGTACATCTTCAACTTGTACTTTAGCTGGAGCTATTAATACTGGGATACCCTTAAAAAATATTAGAGAAATTTATGGTATAGCTAAAGCGTATGATACTTATGTAGGAACATATACTTTTCAACCTGAAAAATATAATAAAGAATTAAATTTAATTGGCGATTTAGGTAATGAATATGGTGCTACTACAGGTCGTAGAAGGCAATGTAATTTTTTAAATCTTACTAGTTTAATTGAATCATTAATCATTAATAACTGTACTCAATGTATTATTAACAAAGTTGATATATTAAATAATGCATCAATTTTTAAATTATATTACGAAAATGAATTATTAGAATTCAAAACTTTAATGGAAATGCAGTCGTTTATATGTGATAAATTATGTTTTCTTGAGAAAAGAGTTATCTTTTCTTTCAATCCATACTCCATTTAAACATATAATGATTGATTAGTTACCACATATTTCAATGTCATATTTGGTATCTCTTTTAACTTACTCAAAAATGCTATATTCCCCGTCATTTCGGAAATTTGTTCAAATTCGCTTGAAATATTATTGATTTTTAATAGAGCTTTAACAAACTCGCCCAAAAATATCTCCTTATTTGTAGCCAACTCTTGTAAAATTAATTTGCAATCGTCTATTACCTCACAATCACACCATTTTTCTACATAATTTAATAGATCATAATGCATTTCATAGTCAAAACCTGTCCTTATATTTCGTGCCAATTCTTTATCATTGTAGTTATTATATAATTCGTCCACTTCTTTCACGATTTCGTTTACTACATTATCTTCTGATCTTGGAAAATTATCTTTGAAATCATCAGTGACACGAATATTTGTAAAACAACTAAATAATGCCACGAGTTGTTTACACGATAAATTATCCAGCTTCTTATCATCATATAATTTTGTAAATGCTAAACAATGTATTTCTCTAATTTGAGAGGCGATTTTACCCCGAAGTGTGAGCTTCAAGGATTTTTCATCTGAATTATCACCTTCAATAAAGCCTTCCTCATTTAACAACTGTAATACTGTGCCAACCCCCGATTGAAAATATGAATTTAATCCATTGTATTGAGTTTTTAACATATTTATTTCGTTTTCTTTTTCCGCGATTTTCAAATAACTGATCTGATCTTGGTCTATAAACTTATAATTATCTTTAATGCATTGCAATTTTCGCTCCATTTCTTTGCGTTTTTTATTTACTGAAAACTGGATATTTTTATTTAAATCGATATATTCATCGATTACTTCGGTTGGCGTTCTCAAAAATTTTAGACAATCATTTAGGTTATCTAATTCGGTTTGTAACTTATTCATTTTAGTATATAATTCACCCATTTGCTTATCTAAATCGCCAGTAATCATACTTTTACTTGCAAATTGAATTAAATTATTGTCACCAATATCAAGCAGATTTAATAAAAGGTTATACGAAATTTTGAATTTAGATGTGAGAGTTTGTGGCTTACCATTCATCATCATTTTGTAGCTTACAGTGTCGACATTTCTAAATAAATTATTTAGATGGATTACGTGGCCTATTTTGTCTAAGCCTAATCTGCCTGCTCTACCAGCCGCTTGTGTATATTCGTGACTGTAAAGCATGCGAACAGTTTCACCATTAAACTTGTTTACGTCAGTGAATATGGTCGTCTTAACAGGGAGATTGATTCCGACACTCATCGTCTCAGTACAAAATAAAATCTTGATAAATCCACGAGCAAATAAGAGTTCAACCATTTCTCTTAGTATGGGCATCATGCCCGAGTGATGGATGGCTACACCTTTTCGTAAAAGTTTAACTATATTAACATATTCAGGTAGATGTAAATATTCTTCATAATTAGACAGCTTACGAATTATTTGTTCACATTCACGGTCAACTGTATATGGAACTTTACTATCAAATTCAAGGAGATTTGTGGTCATTTCTTCAGCACAAATTTCTAGTTGTTTACGTGAAAATACATAACAAAGTGCAGGCAACATTTCTTTTTCGACTAAATGTTCTGCTAATTTATTTAACACGAATTGGCGTTTCACACGGAGATCATTTTTTTCAAATAATTTCAGCATTCTATTCATATTTTGATAATTTACATCGTTAAATACATTTTTTTCATCTTGAATAACAAACGGTTTATTTGTCAATCGTTTAATTTCTTCTTGTGTAGCCTTATCCTTTACATATTTATTAATAGAATTTGGGACAGTTATAAAACTATAATGAATAAGAGGGACTGCTCTTACTAATTTACGTGTCAAATATACTTCCTTCTCAACAGGTTTTGAAATATCTCCTTTCGTTTCAAGCCAAAATGCAAATTTTTCAGGGTCATCTAATGTAGCTGACAATCCTACCATTTGGATATGAGGTGGTAGAAGCATTATGCTTTGCTCCCAAATTGAACCACGCGTTTCGTCTGTAATAAAATGAATTTCGTCGAACACAACACAACCTAGTTCCGTCTGTATGTCCATATCAAACGAAACTGAAGATGAAGGAGTTGGAGAAGAACTTTTAATCTGATATAATTTATTAAGCAGGATTTCAGTAGTCATGATAAGAACGTCTGCATCTGGATTTGTTTTAATATCGCCAGTAATCAAGCCCACACTTATATGAGGATATTTATTTGTAAATGAATGAAATTTCTCGTTAGAGAGAGCCTTAATAGGACTTGTATAAATTACTTTCTTTCCTTTTGAATGAAAATAATTTATGGCAAATTCACCTCCGAATGTCTTGCCTGAACCAGTTGGACAACAAATTAATACATGATTTCCAGTAACAATTCCTTCAATACACCATTTTTGAAAATCATGCAATTCATACGAATAATTTTCATAATACTTTTTATACTCTTCTTCATTTGATTTTGGATAATTAAATGAACAAATCTTTACCATATTAGGGTATATAATTTATATTTATATCTTTATATTGTTTTCCCATATTACATGTCTGAAGTATTAATAGTTTAGGCAAATAATATAATAAAAAATAAAAATAAATTATAAAATATTGACCCGATATATGATTAAATAAAAAAATTGATTACTTTTTATTTAATTTATTTAAAAGTATTAAACAATCATCAATATTATAATGTCTCAAAACATGTCAATCTGCTATTACGAAGTCAATAAACATAATAAGTCACCAAGGAGAAGACGGGAAAAGTATAGGTTTGTGGATATGAAAACGGTTAATTTTGACGTATCTTTTACTACATTGTTGGAAACAACAAAAAACATATTACCGTATATTTGCAAGTCAGTTGTATTTGGATATCTGCAAAAAAGGGATAAATATTGGTGTAAAATATACGATAACAATAAAATCTGCATACTTCATATGGAGTTAGGTCTCGATAAAACAGATACAGATAAAACAAGTATCAATTTCATTCCAGTATTTGGAACAGACAAAATAATAAGAAAATTTATATTCAATTTTGTAGAATCAGTAAAAAGCTATACTACTTCCTCCTTTATAAGGGTATATTTGAACGAACCTTCGCGTCTTTAAGTAGGAAAAATATATAATATATTCAGGGTACTTAAAGACTGTATACACTACATTATGAAGGGAAAATCTTTAAAATCTGAAAAAATGGTCAAAAAAAGGTCCCTACACATGAAGGGAAATGAATTGATTTCGAAAAATGAAAAGTATTTTAACTTTTGAAAAATGGACAAAAAAAATGTCCAAAAATGAAAAGCCAAAATACTC
>Ga0194116_10003404_pt1 | contig 19188 bp, 20 predicted proteins | sample TA2MahsurfametaG_4_FD_148617 | JGI IMG/M metagenome (GOLD analysis project Ga0194116, IMG submission 148617) | Freshwater microbial communities from Lake Tanganyika, Tanzania - TA2015008 Mahale S9 surface | ecosystem: Environmental > Aquatic > Freshwater > Lake | place: Tanzania: Lake...
AGCCAAAGCCCTTAAATTCAATGATTGGCATGAAGCAAGTGGCCGTTCAATGGCTTCAGGCTGCGAAATGGAGCCCTGAATTGATTAGTGTTCGGGGCAAAGAAACCGACCTTTGTCCGGTGAGCCACGAATGTCTCTATCAATGGATTTGGGCGTGTAAGAATAGTAACAAGCGCGCTCACCGCCCCTTCAAGCGATTGTACCAAGAACTCCGCCATGGTCATAGAAGGCGTAAAAGAGGTCTCAGACGCGATTCTCGGGGTGTCATCACCGGTCGAGTCTCCATAGAGAATCGCCCCGCTATTGTTCAATCCAGTAAGCGTATAGGGGATAACGAAGTGGACTTGATGATGGGCAAGAATGCCGTAAGCCAGTCTATTCGTCGTATTCTCCACAAAGCAACGTATCCCTTGCATACCCTAACCTTCGATAACGACAAAGCCTTTGCGGAACACCAGGCGATAGGCCTTGCCCTGGGCCTTAAAACCTAATTACCAGACCCTATACCAGCCAAGACAAGTGTAATACTCCCCATTATTCCTACCAGCGAGTGGCTCGTTTAAGTTTAGTCATGCTGCTTTCAAATAAAGATCAATGGGTTTCACTCTGTTAATACCTTGGTGATACCTGCTGTTGTATTTCACCATAAATTTAGAGAGTCCTTCATACAAAACGAGTCCGTCATCGGCAGGGTTAAGGTACACATATTTCCGTTTGAGAGTTCCCCAGAATCGTTCAATGTAGGCATTATCGCTAGCACGACCCTTGCCGTCCATGGACGTTTGGATTCCGAGTTCCTTCAAGGTACTCACCCAGTGCTCGCAGGTGTACTGAGACCCCTGGTCCGAATTGATGATTTCGGGCTTGCCATGACGGCGTACAGCTTCCCGAACCAAGGTCGTTTGTGTTTCTTTGTCCAGGGAGTTTGACAGCTGCCAACCCACAATGAATCGACTGTACACATCGATGATGGCGGTCAGGTACAAGAATCCACGCCGCATGGGTATGTAAGTAATATCAATGGCCCAAACTTGATTGGGGCGCTCAATTCTTAGATGACGTAGTAGATACGGATGGATGTATTTCGCGAGCCCAAGGCGACTCAAATTGCGCTTATTGTAGATGGGCATTAGGCACATTTTACGCATCAATCGTCTGATTCTCTTATCGTTGAACTCAAATCCCTGATCGCGTAATTCGTCACGCATGCATTTTACACCTAGCGTGGGGTCCTCCAAGAAAAGTCGATCAATCAACCCCATAAGTGTCAAATTTACATCGGTTTCGCCAATGGGCTTGTAATAGAGGCAGCTACGATCAACCTGCAAAAGTTCCGCCTGACTTCGCAAACTGAGCCTGTCATTACGATCCAAGTAGGACTTACGTTCTTTCACAGACCGGCTTTGGTTAATGTTTATTTAAAAAATCACGCTGCATCTCCAGCTCTCCCACTTTGCGGTACAGGTCATCGCGTTCATCCTCAAGAGCAGTAAGCTTTGGGGCATTTGCGGCCCCCCCAAAGGCATGTTCCGCTCGCTCCAAAAACTCGCGTTTCCAGGTTGTAATCTGCGCCGGATGAACTTCAAATCGTTTGGCTATGTCTGCCATACTCTCGCGATCCTTGATCGCCTCAATGGCAACCTGGGCCTTAAACTTGGCGGTAAATTTCCTACGGGTGGTTTTCATGTTTAAGTGGTTTTGGTGTTTCAAAGATCGAACTTAACCACTGGCGGTGTTTTTGGGGAGTACTACAAAGAAACCGTCGAAAATCGAATCGGTCAAATCCGACGATTTCTTCCCAAAAAGACCGACCTTCGTGAAATATCTCATCACCGTGTCCGACAAGTTGAAGCATTCCTTAACAACAGACCTGTAAGTAAATTTAAATACAAAACACCTAACCAAGCAAGCAAGAAAAATTGTATTAATTATTTGAACTTTCAAATTACTAAACGAACAACTTCAAAAGCTTCTGCAAAAACACTACCTATTTGAACACCACGGGCGCGAGCTAACGATTTAATAAATTCTGGAGATAAATAATCCCTAAAACCTTGGGAAGCATATTTACTTAAAGCCTCTATTTTATTACTTATATGTTTTTCCTCTAAAATCACAAAACACTGAGTATTAAATGTTAAGTTATTCCAAATTAGTTCATATCCCAAAATTGTAGTATTTTTAAATGCACGCAAGCCTTCTGTTGCAATCGTCGTATGATCTTGATGAATATCTGTAAGAGAGGGAATAAAAACTAAATCAAATTTGTTCTTCCGTCTTAACGCAATAAGGTCTTCCAAAATTTCCTGCCTGGCATAATTTAGCTTTCTTACCTCATAATTACATATAATAAGATTTTCTTCTTTAATTCCCAATGATATAGTTGCTGCCATAACTTCTCGCTTAAGAGTATCCTTTGGCATGCCCTCAGGTAAAGATTGTTCAGCAGTTGAGAATGCAACATAGGTGACTTTCGCACCGCTTTCAATTAAACGTGATATCGTTCCTCCAACACCAAGTTCGCCATCATCTGTATGAGGGGCTAATATTAAAACGTTTTTAAAGTTTAGTTCCATTTTATTTATTTATTTCTGAATAAAAGAAAAATTCAAGTATTTAAATTATTTTTTTTGCTAGACCATAAGTTAACTTAAGATTTAACAGATACCAAAGCGATAAAACTATTGAATATAAAAGCAAAAGATCCAAAGGATTGCGAACTTCTAAACAATCATATCCCCCATATAAGGTTAAAACAGATATTACGAAAAGACCAATTTGCCATAAAAAATCCCAATGCTGTTTTGCTTTAATATAAAGCACATAAGATAATGGCGCAGCAATAAATCTAACTACAAATAAAAACGAAAGCACTTTAACATACACGCCTGCACTTTCCCATTTTGAACCAAAAACGAATACAAACAGTGATGGAATAAAGGTTAGGCAGGATACTAAAACAATGGCTCCTATCACAGAAACTATTTTTAATGTACTCATGTAAGTGCTCTTACAATGTCCAAAATCATTGTTCTCATTTGAAGCACCCTGTTTGAAAACGTCTTGAACCGCCGCAGAAATAAAGCCTAAAGGTAAAGAAATCATTCTTTGGGCTAAGGAATATTGTCCTAAAATTTGAGCTCCGAAAAATGTATTAAGTAAAAATTGGGGAATTTGCATCGTGAAAATGTTCAATGTATTTCCCCAAACCGATACAAGTGAAAATTTACGATACTCTATAGCAAGTTCTTTAAGTGAATAAAACATCACTTTGGGGGGAATAAAATCTTTATCTTTTTTAAAACTATATACCAACAATGCTAGAGAAATAATAATTGAACCTAAATTAGCGATAATAAAGCCAAGCGCGCCAATCCGTAAATAACCGATAGAGATTTGCAAGATTACCGCACAAATTGATAAAATGATTTTATTCTTTGATAAAAGACTATATTCCCCTTGTCTTAAAAACCACGTGTAGTAAAGTTGACTGACACAATTGATAAAAACAGTGATCGGTACGATCCATAAATAAGGGTACACTTCCTTACCGAAAAAAGTAATCAGCAAAGCTTTCGGAATTATAAAACAGACATTAACAGCACAAAATTCATCAAGGTATTTACGATTCCAGACAAAATTATGCCTTCATAAGCTTTTTGATTATTAGGCGCGACAATTATAATATTATTGTAGTCTAGGAAGGCTAATCCTGTAAAAAGGGACGCTAAAGAATAAAACACTGCATAAATTCCAAAATGTTCAGGATTATAAAGTCTTGCCACTATAGGTGCCGAAATGATGGGGGAAATCTGAGATATACCCGTTCCTGAAGTTAAGATCCACAAGTTCTTAACGATCGGAACATTCATCAAGTCTCCAATTATCTGTTTAAATTAAGCTTTTATCATTCCCCATTTCTAACTTTCCGTTCTGTATCATTTATAAAGTTTTACATTAAATTCCTTTTCCCAAATGGCAATACTAAAAAGCCGCCAAATAACATCGTTGCTTAAATTACTATCTATCTTATTCGTTATCGTCTTTAAGATTTTAGATTCTCTAATGACGGGTATGAATAACTCTTGTTTGTCAATCCAGTTACTAGGACTTTCGAATCCCCTTTTGTTTCTTCTCCAACTGATTTCCTTTGGTAAATACTCTTCAGTGACTTTTCGCAGAATAAATTTAGACCATCCATTGTTTATTTTAAAGGTTGGGTTATAAGATATAGCATTTTCAACGAAGCGATAATCTAAGAAGGGTAATCGCGACTCTATCGAGTTTGCCATTGAATTTTTATCCTCATATCTCAATAACGGGGGTAGCTGTGAACGTGTGATCTCGAATTTTTGTAAATCGACAGGAGTGTTATAAGCTTTTGCTAAATCAAAAAAAATTTGAGTATCTAAACTATTCAAATATTCCTGTTTTATAAAATTATACTTCTTAAATAAACGAGTTATTCGAATTTTTGGATATTTAAAGTAAAAGTAATAGGCTGCTACCTTAGCAAAAGATAATCTTGATTTTTTAGAATACTTAAACATGTGTGAAATCTTGCTTAAAAAAGATTTATCATTTAGCAAAGCGGGGAAATACCTTTCATATCCAAGTAATGTTTCATCTCCGCCTTGACCATCTAACATCACAATACATCCAGCATCTTTCGCTTTTTCAAAAACTGCATATTGCATAAATATGGAAGGGCCTCCGTATGGTTCTTCTTGAATTTTTGTTACCTTTTCGATATTAGATAAAAAATATTCTTCGGTAGGTTCAACCGTCAATAAATCTAAACCTGCACTTTTTGCGACAACCTGAGCAAACTCACTTTCATCAGTATACCTCTCGGTTGATTTTGCATGAATCCCCTTAAAATTACTTCCTAATTTAAATTCCTTGGCTGCAATTGCCCCAATGGTGGAACTATCTAATCCACCACTTAAACACGTTCCTATGTTTACATCTGAACGTAGCCTAAGTTCAATAGATTTAATCAAATCCAATTTACAAAGTTCCTTCGTATCTTCCAAACTTAAATCTGCAATCTGTGGCTTATGGTTAAGTGTATAGTATCTCACAAATTTCATCTCATCAGTTTCCAGATTATAGATGAGATTGTAAGACGGAGGGAGCCTTTTTATCCCATTAAAAAACGTTTCATCCGTCGTTTCTTCAATTTGCAATACCAAAAAATTAAGCAGCACATTTAGGTTTACACTACAATCAGTGAAATCTAATAATTGTTTTATCTCAGAACCAAAAGCGAAGTGATTATTATCATTAAAATAATAAAAAGGCTTTACTCCAAAACGGTCTCTGCTACAAAATAATATGTTTTTTGTCCTGTCATAAATACAAAAAGCCCACATACCATTAAATCTATTCACACAATCTGCATCCCAACAATCGTAAGCATTTAATATAACTTCTGTATCCGACTTAGTTTTAAATTGATAATTTAGATTCTGCAATTCGGATTTAACTTCAAGATAATTATATATTTCACCATTATAAACTATGCTATATTTTCTATCAAGATGCATTGGTTGATTTCCATCTTCGCTAACATCAATAATAGCTAATCTGCGATGGCCCAACGCTAAATTTTTTTCATTCAGAAATCCTTCACCATCAGGGCCTCTGTGGGCTATGATATCCGTGTGTTTTTTGATTGTTTCAAACGTCACCGCGGTTTTATTCTTATTAACAATTCCAGTAATTCCACACATAATTTTATTTAGTTAAAATTCGAGCAACACTTTAACATCATTCTCCCAACTATATTCATCTTGTGCGTTAATAACAGTTTGCTTCATTTGTTTAATATCTTCCCTCGTAATTTTGAGTAAAAAATCTTTAAAACTATCCATGGTGCCTTCAATGACCCACCCAGTTGACAGCTTAGATATTTCTTCATTTATTGATGCTAAATTATCACTCACGACAATTGGAATTCCACTTTTTATATATTCGAAATATTTATTGGGTAATGAATATTCATAGCTTTTTGAGACCTTTTCGAAAATCAAATTCACTCCAATATCTGCATCGCTGGTATATGAATAAATTTCTGATGGTTTTACGGCAGAAACAAAATGAATATTTGCATTTAATTTGACCAATGCTTCAATTGCTGGAACATCTGGACCATATCCCATAAATACAAGATGTTTATGATTATCTGCAGACTTGATAAAAATTTCAGCAACGTCAAGGACTCCTCTCGTTCGTTCAATCAACCCTTGGTAAATAAGTACAATATCCAACTCAGAAAGATTTAAGGATTTCCGGAGATTTTTACTTTGAGAAACCGTTCCGTTAGTAAATTCAGGAATATTACGAATCAACGATACTTTATTTGTATTGTATGTTACGCTATACCATTCTTTAATTTTTGGACTCACAACTACAGTGTGCCTAACAAATTTCATAGCAAACTTTTCTATCCATTTTAAAAAAAAACGCACAACTCTACTTGTTCCTGTTTCCAATGTTTCAAGTTCGTGAGGCATATAAATAATCGTTGAAGATAAAAATAGCTTTGCCACTAACGCAATGGGAAGCATTACAACATCATGACAATAGATTATTTCAGGTTTTTCCTTAATGCAGGCCCTTAATACTGTAAAGAAGTATGAAAAAAGACTTATTAAAGTTAGTATCTTATTCAAATAACTTGGGCTACTAGGAAACAGTTGTTTAAACGTCTTTTTTCTCTTTATTAAGACAAATTTTGTATATTCTTCTTGCAACTTTAGACCTTCCGACCAAAAACCGATAATTGTTAAATTCTCTATACGTCCACTTTGGGTTAAAAATTCAACAATCTTAAAAAGACGAGAAGTGTTACATACTGAATTAGCAATTAATGTCACGGCATTTTTATTTTTTATCATAATTAAAGAATTACGTTATAGGCCTTCTCCCAAGCTGCAATATTAGCAAACCTCCATGCTAATTGACGATCTGTAGGCATAGCGCCCATAAGCATGTCGTTTACAATTTTTGAATTACGAATATCCTGCTCAGTTTCGATAAGGTATTGTTTCCAAAATATTCTTGGCGCTTCAAAACCTTTCTTATCTATTCTGTAAATAACATTTTCAGGTACAATACCTAACATTGCTTCCCTTAAAATATGTTTGGTCTCGTTATCATTTAATTTATAATCGACTGGCAAGGAAAGGGAATATTCAACTAATCTATGATCCAAGAAGGGTAATCTCGATTCAATTCCATGATACATTGAATTTCGATCTTCATATCGGAGCAGTTTTTGAATCGAATATTGCATTTCGAATTTTTGGAATAAATAAGGATTTTTGCAATGTTGAAGTGCCTTGTCAATAATTAGACGATAATCAACTTTTTCAAAATATGACCTGTTTAAGAAGGAAAACTTCTTTTTATGGACATTCCTTTTAATAAAGCTGTTTACTCCTTTAAACAAATAAGCAAACTTAATATTTGCTTTAAAAAGGGCACTTTTATTTAGTTTTAAAAGCCTAAATATATTCCTAACTCCAGGTATACTTGACAAATACATGTTGAAATAGGAGTCATACCCAATTAACGTCTCATCTCCTCCCTGACCATCCAACATAACGATAATATCTCTTTTGGCAGCCTCTTCAAAAACGAAGTACTGCATTACAATTGAGGGTCCACCAAAAGGCTCATCTTGAATCTTTATTACTTTATCTAATATTTTATTAAAAGACTTTATATCCGGTTCAACAATACATATGTTGAGATGTGAATGTTCGGCCACTATTTTAGCAAACACACTTTCATCAGTTTGCTTTTCAAAGGATTTAGCATGAATAGCAGAAAATGATTCTCTAGAAGTCTTTAAATATTCTTTAGAAGCTATGGCCGCAATTGCGGAACTGTCTAATCCCCCACTTAAGCAGGTACCTACTTTCACATCAGAACGTAATCTTAGACTAATCGAACTTGTTAATAATGACTTGTATTCTAGTAAACAGCTATTATAATCACTTGGTACATTAATTCTTTCAATCTGATAATATTGCCATGATTTAAAATGACCCGTGGTTAAACTAATTTCAAGATTATGTGCTGGTAAAAGCCTATAAATTCCTTCAAAAAAGGTTTCAGTTCCATAGTCCTCCGCTCCAACAATAAATTCAGCCAGGACCTTTTTATTCGCCTTATTCTTATCAAATAATGTTAATAGTTGTTTTATTTCAGATGCGAATGAAATGTGGTTTTCATCATTGATAAAGTAAAATGGTTTTATTCCAAATCTATCTCTACTACAAAAGAATTTATGCTTTTCTTCATCATATATACAAAATGACCACATCCCATTAAAGTGGCTAAGGCAATCATAATCCCACTCCTTGTAGGCAGCTAAGATAACTTCGGTATCTGATTCAGTTTCGAAAGTATGCCCTAGACCCACTAATTCTTCTTTAATCTCTAGGTAGTTAAAGATCTCTCCATTGAAAACAATAGTCAACCCGTACCTATGCATAGGCTGGTCTGAGGTTGTTGATAGGTCTATGATTGATAACCTTCGGTGAGCTAAGGCAAAGTTATCTTTGAAAAAAAAATTTTCTGCATCTGGCCCTCTATGACTAGCTGCATTATTAATCCTCAGAATTACATCTTTAGGAACTGGTTTATTATTTTTATTAATTAAGCCTGCAATGCCACACATCTTATTACATTAAATTCTGGAATTCACGTTTTAATACCTCATATTCGGGGTAAGTAATTAAAACCGCTTTATATTTTCCCTGAAAAACAAAAAAGGCTCCCGCTGCAACTGCTGATGCATGACAATCTTTTACTGCTTTGACAAAATCAGCTATACTTCCAGCACCGCCCGCAGCAACTACTGGGATTTTTACGGAATTAGATACTGTTTCAATTAACGAATAATCGTAGCCTTGAAGGGTGCCATCTTTATCAATCGAATTTATTAAGATTTCTCCAGCGCCGAGACGCTCCACTTCTTTTGCCCAATATATGGGATCCATATTTGTTTTTTCTTCTCCATCATTAATGTAAACATGATACTTTCCAAACAAATTTTTTTTGACATCAATAGATACAATTATAGTGGAACTTCCAAATATTCTTGAAGCATCAACAATTAATTTTGGATTTCTAACTGCCTCTGTATTAATTGATATTTTCTCTACACCAACATTTAAAATTTCTCGAATAGCATCCGTACTTCTTACTCCTCCACCATATGACAAGGGCATAAAACATTCACTTGCTATATCTTTTAGCATTTCTAAATTAGGCTCCTTATTTTCTTTCGACGCAGTAATATCTAAAAATATTAATTCATCAACTTCTTTATCATTAAAAATTTTAATAGCATTAATCGGATCGCCTATATATTTAGGTGTCTTAAATTTTTCGGTTTTGTATAAACCGTTATTTTTAAGTAAAAGTATGGGTATTACTCTTGGTAGACCTTTCATTTATTAATAATTATGAACAAAATTGTGATATAATTTTATCCCGAATTTATGGCTTTTTTCAGGATGAAATTGAACACCTACAATATTGTCATATTCAAGCCCAACTACATATTCATAACCATATTTTGCAGTTATACTCACATCTTCCAGTTTGTCTGATTGTAAATGATAACGATGAACAAAATAAAATCTAGAGTTTGGAGACATACCTTCAAAGAGTGGGCTTTCCTTTTTAAAGCTTACTTCTTGCCAGCCCATGTTAGGAAGTACAAATTTTCCTCTCAAATCATCAAAATTAAAATTTACTGTTTTAGCATCAAACCATTTAAGACCTGTTTCTAACCCTTCCTCGCTAGAATATGTCATTAACTGAATGCCTAAGCAAACCCCAAGTACTGGTACTTTCTCAATTAATACCTTTTTATTCAACAATTCAACAAGACCTAACTTAACTAAGTTCTTCATCCCCGTATCGAACGCTCCTACCCCTGGCAATATAATCTTACTTGCCTGTTCTATTTTTTCAAAGTCCGAAGTTATAATCGATTTTGATCCTATTTTTCGGAGCATATTTTGAATTGAACCTAAATTTCCTAAACCATAGTCAACAATTGTTATCATAATATTTGGTATTTTGACGTAGTAACAAATTTCTTGATTTACTCAAAAATCTAATCACTTTACTCAATCTTTCCTCAAATACTTCTGCGTTTGGATAATCGATATAGGTTTTAGGGGGGCTCTCCATAATCTGATAATACTCTTCGAGAGTTATGCCTAGCTTTTTAGCAAAAAAAAATCTATCTTCTTCTAACTCTACAGGATCATAAAGAGGTTGCTTAAGCTCCGTTAATGCTTCATCTCGAGTCATTTGACCCGAAACAATTAAACTTGATAAATGAGCTTTCCTTTTATCATATCCAAATTTTTCAGGCAAATAATGTGCCTGAAAAAACTTTGTGAATTTAGATTCGTAATGCTTCCCTCCATAGTCGCGCCAACCAAGTTCATCCATTAAGAATTTTTTTGCTTCATCTTTATTATATTCTATAAATTCTAATGGAGTAATCGTTTCCATTTTCACAAAATATGGATAATAAAAATATTTTTTGAATAATGAAAAAACTGGATAACTCCTTAATTTGACCTTACCAAAGAGTTTATGAATGCCCTTGAGATGTCTGGCATCACTTGATGAATACCCCCACGCATTAGGAAGAATCGACTCGGTAGACATATTGCTACCATTCATAATATATTTTATCCCATACTTTCTTGCTTCTTGAAATAAACTAGCAATAAAAGCATGGTCCTGTGGCACATCCAAATTAGCGATTGAAGCTTTAAAAAAAGATAATTGTAAATCTCTTATTTCCTCCCAATCAATTACCAACGTGTGAAGCTCCAAATTCAGTTTTTGAACTATATTCTGGATATTATTAACAGCAAGCTCAGAATTCCATCCTGTATCTACGTGAACAACTAACGCTCTTAAACCAAGTTTTTGTGTTACATACCACGCCATAAAAGAACTATCAACCCCTCCACTTAGACCCATAATGCAATCATATCCCTTTCCTTTACCAGCACTCTTCAACTTTGCCAACATTTTATCGGATTCAATTTTTTGTTGTTCAGATGATAATTTTTCTAATTTCTCATACCTCTCGTAATTTAGAACATGATTACAAACCCCCTCATTATTAAATTCAATCCATGGATCAGAAGTATCCATTACTGTTTTGGTACAAATTTGGTAAGGTTGCTTGTGTAGTTTAAGTGTAAACGGATGATTGACTACTAATGGGTCGATAAAATCAGGTTCGATATACATAGAATATATTTTTTTATGAATATAACATTACTTTTTGATTTAAAAATATTTATTTAGTCTTTTAAAACTCTTAATTTGATTATATATGAATCAAAGGATAAATAATTTCTAAGGTACAAAAAGTATTGTAAGCCATTAATGAAATTAAAACATAATTAACTTTTTTGTATTTATATGATCTGAGATAAAGAAATGGTCTTCTTCTGAGCCAAATATCTTCCATTTCAAGATTGGGCAATTTTTCAAACATAGGCGAATTTGCGCTATGTCTGGAATTATTTGAATAAATTGAAAAAACATCTGGTGGGTAGGGTCTTGAATTTTCCGGATGCTGCCAAAAATCATTAAACCAATTAAGGGTTGATATAACAATAAACCCATTTGGTTTCGTTACCCGATAAGCCTCCATTATAAATTTGTACGCTTCCCAGTTAGTAAAAATTTACATAACATGGGAACAGTGAACTAGATCAAAAGAATCATCCTTAAAGTTTAACTCTGTTGCTGAACCGACTTCGGCCTTTAAGCCTTTTGAAAGTACATACTCAACGTTTTCAACATTAATATCTATTCCTACTGCCTTATCAGGGTATAAGGTTAAAAACATCCCATTTCCACAACCAATATCTAAAATATTTTCAGGTTTCTCTTTATCAATAAACTCTTTTGTAATCTCAAATTCGATTATTCTTTTATCGTATTTTTTTGCCATCCATGTAAATAATGATTTTAAAATTGATTTCATATTAAAAATTGTTTTAATGAGTTAAATATAATATTAATTAATTTTTGAATTTGTATTAAGAATATTATCTGACTTTGCAACAAACTTACATAAAAGTCCGTACATCAAATATGCCAAAACACTAGCAAATACATATAAAAATATGGTTAGGAATGAATTTAGGTTTAAATTATCGGCTAACCTAAATGTAGAAATAATCAAAATACAAAATCCTACTTGCCAAAATATATCCAGTTTTGGTGCCTTTCCTAAAACCATTATAAAACCAAGACTACCGAAAATAAACCTAACCGAATAAAGCAATCCCAATATGATGATATAAGGAATGGCAGGCGTCCATTCTTTTCCAAAAAGTAGTGGAAGCACCGGCTTTGTAAATACTAAAATACCCAAAAATAAAATAAAAGCGATAGCAGAAAAAAGTTTTAGGTTTTTATCAAAAGACCTTTTGCCTACTCCGGTTTCATTTACCTCGTCTGTAATCTCCTTTATATAAAGTTGTTGTACGGCTGCGGTAATAAATTTCAAAGGAAAGTCGATAATTCTTCGCGCTAAAGAAAAATATCCGAGTACATTGGTATCGATTCTTCCCAGAAAAAATACAGGAAGGGTTTGTACAAAATAATTTAAAAAATTACCGGGTAATACTACTGATGGCAATCTCCAATTTTCTATCACTAAATTTCTCATTATATTGAAATCCAATAGTAAAAAATGTTTATAATTTGATCTGAAAAAGGGATAAAAATATAACGAAAATGCGATGATTTGAACTATAATTGTACTGTAAATCAATCCCCAATAACCCATTTTCATATATCCAAAGCTTATCTGAGTAGTAGCCACCAGAATACTCACTGTTATTTTTATTTTTGACATCAAAAAAAATGACCCGGCTTTTGTCATCCAAACAAGTAACAATGTAGTCAATCCTGAGAAAAAAACATAGACGGGCAAAGTCCATGACCAACCTTTTTGCACTTCCGCACCGATGAGTTTTAAGAAAAAATCATTGAAAATAAAAATACCTAAAAATGCCAGAAGGCATGTTGAAGTTAAAGTGATTATACATAATGAAATAGAGTTGATACTTTCTTTTTCTGTCTTTGACGAATAGATTGTCACATCAAATTGTAAAAAGCCTATGACTATGAATAGCAAACATATACTTTTGAATAATTCGTACTGACCAAAGTCAATAGGAGAGTATATTCTAGTCAGAATTGGAGAAACCCCTATTTGTATAGCCTGAGCAAATAATTCACTTCCAGCCAAAGCTATGAAATTTTGAAGATACTGTGAATTTCGAATTTTATTAAAAACTCTTTGCAATGGATCGGAAGTTGAATGTCACCTACCTATTATTATTTATTTATAAACCCTTCAACTTATTGCTTTTGTGAATTCCCAATGACATTATAAAAATAAGGGTTGGAAAGATCCGATAAGCAAACAGTGAATTGGACGACGTTAATCCAAAAAGGATTATAACTAAAACTACAGGATACCAAATCCGGTGTTGATTAAATGAACTTAAAATTAACTCATAAGTCATTAGAAAAGAAAAAATTAAAGATAGAATACCGCCGTAAAGCATTGACGATAATAGATAATTATGTGGATTGTCCTCTAAATCCCCAGAAAAAATTCTACCCATTATTTTCAAATATTCAAATCCACTGCCGAAAATCATTTCTAAATTAGTTCCCTCTGAAAAATAATTTAAACTCCAAGTAAATCTACTAGTCCGCTCATTTTGACCTTGGAGCTCCTCCTTTAATGTAAGTACCCTAGTAATGCTCTGATCTAATAAATCAGTAGATAAAAGATATTCTGCAATATTGCTCCAATAATTACTTATCAAAAAAACCACTACAGTAGGTATAATCAGAGTAGTAACAAGCGTTATTTGCTTACGGGCACTAAATATTTGACTTGAATATGCTACACAAAACAATATAAATCCACTCAATAAAACCCCTCTTCGCGATCCACTTAATAATATGGACAGTATGATTATTCCAATGGTCAAAATATATAGGACCTTAAATAGGCGTTTTGTATTCTTTTTAAATAAACCAATAGACAATAAGGCCCCAATAGTAAGTCCCAAAGAATACACATTATAATCAGCACTTAACGACGAACCCAACAAAAAATTATTTTCGTAATAATACGAATTCAAATACCTGCCTGATGTAATATTAACATATTTTAAAACACCCATTGAGGCTGAAATACAACAACCAAAAAAAACGATGTTCCTGACATATAACTGAAAAAGATCATAATAGACTTGGCCCTGTCTCATCTGGTAAACCAACAAAGCCCCGAACATTGACCACCACAGGATATTAAAGGACTCACTTGTGCTATGATGATAAAATTCCTTGCCTAGGAAATGTTGTAAAGTAAAAATTAAACAACTTAGAGAATACCAGATAAGCAACCGCATATTGCTTATAATAATTCCCTCATCAACTTCTTGTTTAATATTGAAATTAAATATCGACCAAATTAAATAAAAATAAAACCACCAAACAGCCATAAATGAAACGGATAGTCCAAAAGACATTTCTAATATACACAATGAAAATATGATTGCTGGCAAAAGGCTTTTAAAATGCAAACCGAACATAGAGTTTACTGTAACTGTTCAGGTAAGTGATTTTCTATGACATAATTGGCTATTGCCAACGATGCAGTAGCCCCAGGTGAAGGTGCATTAAGCACATGGATTTGGTTGCCCTTTCGTATAACCCGAAAGTCCATTAGAAGATTGCCTCCTCTATCCACAGCCTGAGCGCGTACCCCTGCGGTACCTTTTTCCAACATATAATCTTCAATCCCGGGGATCATTACCTTGGCTTTTGAAATAAAGGCCTTTTTGGAAAGGGACGAAGCAAACTCACCCAAAGCAAAAGAAAAATTTCTTCGTAGAAAATTAAGAAAGCCAATATACGTTAAGCTTTCCCAAGCATCCATCAAACTTATATCTGTATTTGAATACCCTTCGCGCTTTAATGCCAATACAGCATTAGGTCCTACCTCCCGTTCTCCTGAGATCATTCGTGTAAAGTGAATTCCTAAAAATGGGTATTGAATATCTGGAACAGGATAAATCAAGTGATTTACCATATGGTTGAATTCATGCCTAAATTTTAGGTATTCTCCTCTAAAGGGCACAATACGCAACGGTCCTTTATGATTAGTTAAATTTTTGAATGTTCTATCCGAGTGTAAACCTGTACAACTTATTAGATAATCAAACTCAGATAAGGCCTCCTTTGTTTCTATCCTTACTTTACCACTTGGCATTTGGTTTAAACGATCTATGCGACTACTGAACTTAACCTCAGAGCCTAGCTGTATAATTAATTCAATCAGTTTTTGCATCACTGCCTTGTAATCAACTATCCCTTCTTCTGGAACCAACAAAGCCTCGTCTGCTCGCACATTAGGTTCACGAATTCGCAAAGCCTCTTTACTCAAGAAATTCAATCCTTTTAAACCGTTGGCATTTCCTCTTTTGGCTAATTCGCGAAGCGTATCAACTTGCCTTATTGAGGTTGCCAGTACCACCTTTCCACATATCTCATGGCTAATTTCATACTGACGACAAAAGTTTGTCATTTCGCGAATTCCCTCAACAGCAAGTTTCGCCTTTAAGGAACCAGGGACATAATATAAACCACAATGCAACACACCGCTATTCCTGCCTGATTGATGAAAACCCGGGCCCTCTTCTTTTTCAAATACGGTAACTTTTAAACGAGGAAATTTGAGGAGCAACTTATAGGCCGTTGCCAATCCAATTATTCCGCCCCCAATTATTGCAATTCGTTTATTTGACACTTTTTACACTTGAGAATTGGGCAACAATTAAACAATGTTACTGTATTTATAAATTCGCTCTATAATTTCCACTACTTTTAATCCTTCTAAGGCATTGGTAGTTATAGTGTCTCTTTGGTTTATGACATTCACAACATTGTCAATCAAATAATTATGATTCTGTGCAGAGCCTTTGTATGCGCCGTAATCATTCCCTGGATTTGTTGGGGCTAATTCGGGCATTTGGTAGTTTTTGACATGACAATATTCGACCTTATCCATATACTGTCCGCCTATTTTGACTGCACCATTTTCTGCAATAATTGTCATACTGCTTTCAAGGTTCTTATCCCATACCGATGTTGAAAAGTTCAACACCCCACTCCCGCCATTTAAGAAATCAAACGTCACAAAACCAGAGTCTTCAAACTGTGTCAATTCGCCGTGATTAAAATCATAAAAGCGGCTTCGTATATTGTTAATGTCTCCAAACAACCAGTAAAGAATATCAATAAAGTGAGAAAACTGAGTAAATAAGGTGCCTCCATCGAGCTCCTTGTTGCCATGCCAACTTCCAGGCTTGTAATAGCGATCGTCTCGATTCCAGTAGCAATTAAGTTGAACCATATATATTTTACCCAATTGGCCACTTTCCACCATTTCTTTAATCCAAACAGAAGGTGGTGAATATCGATTCTGCATCACTGCAAAAACTTGTTTGTGTACCTGAAGTGCCTTAAAAATCACTTTTTCCGCATCTGATTTTGTAAGCGAAAGTGGCTTTTCAATAACAACATGTTTGCGATGATCTAAGGCCATTAATGAATGCTCACAATGGAATCCGTTGGGCGTTGCAATATTTACCACTTCGATTTCTGGATGTGCATTAAGCATATCAAAAAGTGTCGAGTAAAAAGGAACCTCAAAGTGATCAATTTTCAACTGCTCCTTTGATAAGACATCGCAAATTGCTACGAGATTTGATTCCGAATTATGCTGGATCATTTCAGCGTGTCTTTTGCCTATGTGGCCGCATCCAATAACTGCAAAATTGACTTTTTTCATTCTTTTAATATTTTTTGTACTTGATTATTAGTTAGTTTATATTCGTCATAACTCTCAGGGCACTCGGCCAATCCCTTGTTGTCAAACTCCAATCTATGTCCGTATTCACTCATCCAGCCTATTTGACGTGCTGGATTTCCTACCGCCAGAACATATTCAGGAACGGTCTTTGCAACAACAGCCCCTGCTCCGATGAATGCAAATGCACCGATGTCATGACCGCTAGGGGTGTTTCGTCCATGATTTATTACCCCATCCACTCGGAGCTCAGCCCCGAAGGCGCCACCGAAATCGCCCAGCTCGTCCTGGACGCTATCCGCGAAATCAAGGGCTAAGGCCGTTGGCAAGGCAAGGGCTCTCCCGATGTTCACGGGCTCAACCATTCTTCTTGAATCCTGAATCATCAGGATTTGGATGGGGTTTGGGCCTTAAACACGCGAGCAATCCACGACCTTCCGGGTCCCGGGAACAGGAGCCATGGGGTCAGCAACTGCACCCCAAAAATTACATTAATATTCCAGCCCATGCGAGTCATCGCAAGGCATAACTTTGAATTATGAGTTGTACTCCATTACAATTCAATGAACTTCTACCCATCATTTCTTGGCCAACAACCATGCAGATACAAGAGTTGTAACTAAAAAACACCCCAGTACTGCGGTTAATATCCGCTTTTGACCTCTTTTTTTGAGGGGCATTGTCGGTGTATCTATAACCTGAATCACCGGCTCTTCCCTTTGCAAGGCAAACTTGTTTAATTCTAAGGTCTTAACCAATTCAACCTGCATGGCCGAAAGAATTTGTATTTGCATTTGTTTTTTTGCGGCTGGTACCATTGACTGCATACTTACCAAAGCCTTACTTTGATCTTTTTCTACAGCTGCAGCGCTGATAAGGCCGTAAAGTGTTCTATTTACGGAATCGAGCCTGCTTTCCAATATCCCTATGGTTCGACTAGTTTTACCAACTTTCAAATCAAGGTACAAATCGGTTGCTTTTTTGATAATTAGTTTACTCATCAAAAATGCCCATTGTTCATTGACATCGGTTAAGGTTAGATCAATGATTGATGCCATTCTATTGAGTTTATTCACTGCAATAGATTTTTGTATGTCCATCACGACCTTGGCCAAGATGCTGTCTTTGGCTCGGCCAAAGGCATTCCTTTGCATATTTATTTTATACAACTTTATTTTTTTCTTTTGCAAATCCTTGGGATAGTGGTTATGTAAATAGTTATTAAGCAGATGATCGTTATTCAATTCTGGCAAAGGTTCTAATAACGCGCTTTCGATGATTTTTTGAGAGCACAACATCAACATTAGGTTGTCGGATGAAAATAAGTCACCTCCACCTCCACTTAAATCGAGTCCAAACTGAGATGCCAGACCCATAAAGCTGCCCATACTACTCGTTTTTTCTTCAATCATGAAAGTCAACCGGCTGGTATAAGTTGCCTTGATAAAATAATGCGCACAACCAAAGCCAATGACACCACCCAACAAACCCATGAGGAGTAGGCGCTGCCTGTAGTTCCACAAATAGGATAAATTTGGGAAGTGATTTAGAATAAATTCCTTGAAGGTGATTTTAGGTTTTGCTTGTTGAATCTGATTCATATTATAAATTTATGTGTTTGTTTAAATTATTCCTTGGATTTATTAATTGATTAAAGATTCAATCGCCTATAAAACTATTGGAAATGATTATAGCCTACATTACACCCCACAGCTTCGCCCCCTCAATCCCATGCTTAGAAATTGGTTGAGTAAAAAATTTATTCAAAAATAATGTTTTTATTAGGTATCTATGAGAGTAATCTAATTTATTTTACATGGATATTCACTGTAAAACCATTTAATTCATTCAATAATAATGCAAATTCATAATGGCCCCTGTGCGCTCGTCTCATGCAGGTACATCTCGGCGACACTCGTGTTCGAATCTTAGGTATTTCGACTAAACCAAGCGCGGAACCTCCTCCGCCAACCTTGCACCAAATCCCCGACAGTCCATTCCCTGCGCGGTTGACGAGGGTTTCGAAAGGGTGAGTCGTTCATAATTCCTAGGATTAGAAATAAGTTCTGAGCAAGGCAAGTGTTGTGAGGAGGGTGATCATTTTGGCCGATAATTTATCCCAATCCACTTTCTTGTCATCCGATTTGGATTTGGGCCTCTGGGGAACCAGGATCACCGAAATTTCGTCACCGGGGCGCACCGATGGATGCCGCATTCCCAAC
>Ga0194116_10003406_pt1 | contig 19181 bp, 22 predicted proteins | sample TA2MahsurfametaG_4_FD_148617 | JGI IMG/M metagenome (GOLD analysis project Ga0194116, IMG submission 148617) | Freshwater microbial communities from Lake Tanganyika, Tanzania - TA2015008 Mahale S9 surface | ecosystem: Environmental > Aquatic > Freshwater > Lake | place: Tanzania: Lake...
ACTCCGATCCATCTCGAACTCGGCTGTGAAACGCTGCAGCGCCGACGATATTTGGGGGGTAGCCCCCTGAGAAAATAGGTCGATGCCAGGTAAAACATTCTTTGCTCCAACCCATTTCATCCCATCAACCGCTCCGCTGAGGAGCATGGTGGGTTGAGACAGAGAGGCCACCCCTTGCGGGTGGCTTTTTTGTTGGTTGCTTGCTGATCAAAGCGTTGCCTTGGTGAGCTGCAAGATGCGTGCAAAGGCCACCGCGTAGAGGCTAAGCGTCATCACGTTGAACAGCAGCACGATGATGCGCCCTTGTCGGCTCACGCCTGTGATCACCGGTTTTCCTTTGTTGATCAGCGTGTTGATGGTGGAGTGGAAGTAGTCGAAGCGGCTGAAGCCGTCCTCCTGGTTGACATCGCTGAGGCAAACGACGCCGCCTGACTGCTCTTTGCCGACCCAATCCAGTCGATAGAAGATCCAGCCCCACGTGATCACGTAGTAGGGAAGGAACACCACGATTTGGCCGAGCAGCACACTGGGTTGAACCAGGGATGGCTGAAATAACAAACCGTTGATGATCACAAACTCCATCAGCAATCGCAGCACAAACCACAGGCCTGGGCCATCGAAGCTCCAGCGTGGTAATCGTCGTGATTGTGCGACTCAAAGTCCCATTCCCAGCAGCCAGACAGCTCCGATCACCATCATCACCGGGTGGATTTGATCGCTGATTAGACGGGCAGATTCCGCTAGGAGGTTTTTGGAGATGAGCAGTGCATGGTCGTGGCCGACGGCGCGACGCAGCATCTCCGCGTTGAAGTTGGAGAAGGTATACAACAGGCCGAACACCTCCCATTCCTTCAACTGGCCGATGCGGGCTGCTTCGCTTGTTCCCATCCGGGATGCGGGCAGGTTTGATGTCTGCAGGATGGCATGGAACTGCTGGTTGTGATCAGCCAGCAAAAAGCCCGGCCTGTCGCCAGGTCGGGCAGGGGTATGGGGCCGAACTGCCGCTTTGCGGAGGGGTCAGACTCCGGCTGCTGCTAAAGCAGGGGCGGGTGTGCTGGCGTTCAGCTTGCGAATGACAACCTGCTTGTTGTCGTCGACATCGACGACAGCGCTGTCGCCTTCGCCGATCCGGCCGGAGAGGAACTCCTCAGCCAGGGAGTCTTCAAGCAGGCGCATCACCGCGCGACGCAGCGGGCGGGCGCCATAGCTCGGGTTGTAACCCTCTTCCACCAGGCGCTCCTTGAAGCCGTCGGTGACGGAGAGATGGATGCCCTTCTCCTCCATGCGGCCGAACACTTCCTTGAGCATGATTTCGGCAATTTCCTTCACCTCGTCGCGGCTGAGCTGACGGAAGACGATGATTTCATCGAGACGGTTCAGGAACTCGGGGCGGAAGTATTGCTTCAGCTCTTCGTTCACCAGGGAGCGAATGCGGTTGTAGTTGGTTTCTTCCGCATCGGCACCTGAGAATTCGAAGCCGAGACCGCCGCCACCTTTCTCAATCACCTTCGAACCGATGTTCGAGGTCATGATGATCAGGGTGTTCTTGAAGTCCACCGTGCGGCCCTTCGAATCGGTCAGGCGACCGTCTTCCAGGAGTTGGAGCAGCAGGTTGAACACATCGGGGTGGGCCTTCTCGATTTCATCGAACAGCACCACGGTGTAGGGACGGCGGCGCACTGCTTCGGTGAGTTGGCCACCTTCGTTGAAGCCCACGTAGCCAGGAGGGGAGCCGATCAGCTTGCTGACCGTGTGGCGCTCCATGAACTCCGACATGTCGAGACGGATCATCGCTTCTTCGCTGCCGAAGAAGTAGGCCGCCAACGATTTGGTGAGTTCGGTTTTACCCACACCCGTGGGGCCAGAGAAGATGAAGCTGGCGATCGGGCGATTGGGATTCTTGAGGCCCACCCGCGCGCGGCGGATGGCGCGGGACACCGCCTTCACCGCTTCATCCTGACCGATCAGGCGTTGGTGGAGGGTTTCCTCCATGTTGAGCAGCTTGGCTGACTCGCTTTCGGTGAGCTTCTGCACGGGCACACCCGTCCAGGAGGCCACGATCTGTGCAATGTCTTCCTCGGTGACCATGGGCGTGCGCTCATCGGCAACCGGCTCAGCCACTGCTGTTGCAGTGGCGGCTGCGGGCACCTCTTCACCTTCGGTCTTGGCCTCAGGTTCTTCCTTGCGGGTTTGAAGGATGGAGCGGATCTGATCCCGCAGTTCAACTTCCTTGTCGCGCAGTTCACCGGCTTTGGTGAAGTCCTGCTCGCGAACGGCGTCTTCTTTCTCTTTCTGAATGGCGCGCAGCTGCTTGTCGATCTCCTTGGCTGCAGGCGGCAGCTTGGAGTTCATCAGGCGCACGCGGCTGCCGGCTTCATCGATCAGGTCGATGGCTTTGTCAGGCAGGAAGCGATCCGAGATGTAGCGATCACCCAGGGTTGCGGCCGCGATCAGGGCCTCATCGGCAATGGTGAGCCTGTGATGCGCTTCGTAGCGCTCCTTCAGACCCCGCAGGATCTCGATGGTGTCGTCCACAGACGGCTCGCCCACCTGCACCGGCTGGAAGCGGCGCTCGAGGGCGGCGTCGCGTTCGATGTGTTTGCGGTATTCATCGAGGGTGGTGGCGCCGATGCATTGCAGCTCGCCGCGGGCCAGGGCCGGCTTGAGAATGTTGGCGGCGTCGATCGCACCTTCAGCGGCGCCGGCGCCGATCAGGGTGTGCACCTCGTCGATCACGAGGATCACGTTTCCGGCACCCCGGATCTCCTCCATGATCTTTTTGAGGCGTTCCTCAAATTCACCGCGGTATTTGGTGCCGGCCACCAACAGGCCGATGTCGAGGGTGAGAACGCGTTTGTCTTCCAGGATGTCGGGCACATCGCCCGAATTGATGCGTTGGGCCAGGCCTTCGGCGATCGCCGTTTTGCCCACGCCTGGTTCGCCAATCAGCACGGGGTTGTTCTTGGTGCGGCGCCCCAGGATCTGAATCACCCGCTCGATCTCGTGCTGGCGGCCGACCACGGGGTCGAGTTTGCCGTCAGCAGCCTGCTGGGTGAGGTTGCTGCCGAATTCGTCGAGGGTGGGGGTTTTGGTGGAACCCTTGCCACCACCACCACCGCTGGACACCTCAGCGGTTTCGCCGAGCATGCGGATCACTTGGGTGCGCACCTTGGCCAGGTCGACGCCAAGGTTTTCCAGCACCCGTGCTGCCACGCCCTCGCCTTCGCGGATCAGGCCGAGCAGCAGGTGTTCCGTGCCGATGTAGTTGTGTCCAAGCTGACGCGCCTCTTCCAGCGACAGCTCCAGCACCCGTTTGGCTCGAGGTGTGAAGGGAATTTCAACGGCGACGAACCCGGAGCCGCGACCGATGATTTTCTCCACCTCAACGCGAGCGTCCTTGAGGTTGACGCCCATCGACTTGAGCACCTTGGCGGCCACACCCGTGCCTTCCCCGATCAGGCCGAGCAAGATCTGCTCGGTGCCCACGAAGTTGTGACCAAGGCGGCGGGCCTCCTCTTGGGCCAGCATGATCACCTTGATGGCCTTCTCGGTAAACCGCTCGAACATGGGCGGGGCCTGCTGCACGTGCATCCAACCTATCAGGGTTCGACGGGTGGGTGTGAAGCGCGTTTGACACGCGGCAGAAGCCCAGCTGTCGCAGCGGTGTTGCCCGCCTGTTTCAACAAATCAAGCCGTAAAGATCTTCGGTTGTTCGCATCAGGAATGGGCGGCAATCCGAACCTTTTCTGCTTCCTGTATTCGTAGCCATTGGACCAGGGCATCGTCGCCGTTGCTGTAGTAACCGCGACGGACTCCGGCGGTGCGGAACCCACAGGCCGCGTAGAGGGCCACAGCAGCGCCGTTGGTTGCGGACACCTCCAGGGTGGCGTGGAGCGCACCAAGGTTTCGGGCCTCCTGCAACAAGGCGAGCACCAGGCGGCGGCCAAGGCCCTGGCGCCGCTGGGCCGGATCCACCGCCACGGCTGTGATGTGCAGCTCATCCACCACCAGCCAGCCGCAGGCCACGCCAAGCAGGTGCTGCTGCAGCCGCAGCCCCAGGCAAGGTCGCCGCAGTTCCTGGAGTTCCGTGTGCCATTGCTCGCTCGTCCACAAGCCACCCAGGGCCAGCTGATCAAGGGCCAGGCAATCGTGCAGATCTTCGGGGCCGAGGCGGATCAGGCTGGGCGCTGTCTCAGTTGACACCGGAGCGCGGCAGGGGCTCTTCATAGGATTACCCGATGACACGCACCTCTGCACCCGGCCCCGTTGTGGCTGATGCCGCCGCCCTGCGGCCCTACGAAGCAAACCGCGATGGCAGCAGTCCCAACCGCAACCTCACGCCGCTGACCACGGCCGTGGATGCCGAGGGCCGGCTGGTGGTGGGTGGCTGCGTGCTCAGCGAACTGGCGCGCCGCTACAGCACACCGTTGTATGTGCTCGATGAAACCACCCTGCGCGGCACAGCTCAGGCCTACCGCAAAGCGCTGGCCTCCCACTATCCAGGCTCAGCCTTAGCTCTCTACGCCTCCAAGGCCAACAGCAGCCTGGCTATCACCGCTGTGGTGGCCTCAGAAGGGTTGGGTCTCGATGCCGTGTCCGCCGGTGAACTGCTCACGGCGGTGCAGGGCGGCATGCCGCCGGAGCGCATCGTGTTTCACGGCAACAACAAGAGCCTGGATGAGTTGCGCCTAGCTGTGGAGCTGGGCGTCACGGTGGTGGCCGACAACTGGCTCGATCTGGAGCAGCTGGCCTCCCTACAGCTGGCCACGCCGGTGCGGCTGATGCTGCGCTTCACCCCCGGCATCGAGTGCCACACGCACGAATACATCCGCACCGGTCACCTTGACAGCAAGTTTGGCTTCGACCCCGATCAGCTGCAGGCCGTGCTCGAGCACCTCAAGGGTTGCAGCTGGGCGCAGGTGTGCGGGTTGCATGCCCACATCGGCTCGCAGATTTTTGAGCTGCAGCCCCACCGCGATCTGGCGGGGGTGATGGCGGATGCCCTGAAGCTTGCCCGTGGCATGGGACACCCCGTGAGCGATCTCAACGTGGGTGGTGGTCTGGGGATCCGCTACGTGGAGAGTGATGATCCGCCTTCGATTGAGGCCTGGGTGCGCACCGTGGCTGAAGCCGTGGCCGCAGCCTGCCAGGAGCGGGGATTGGATCTGCCGCGGTTGCTGTGTGAGCCAGGCCGTTCCCTGGTGGCCACGGCGGGTGTGACGCTCTACAGCGTGGGTAGCCGCAAGGAGATCCCCGGCATCCGCAACTATCTCTCAGTGGATGGGGGCATGAGCGATAACCCCCGGCCGATCACCTACCAATCCCTCTACACCGCGGTGCTGGCTGATCGGCCCGAGGCGGAGCCCACGGACACGGTGACCCTTGCGGGCAAACACTGCGAATCCGGCGACGTGCTGCTCAAAGATTTGGCGTTGCCTCCCGCTACCACCGGAGACGTGCTGGCGGTGTTTGCCACCGGTGCCTACAACGCTTCGATGGCATCCAACTACAACCGCATCCCCCGGCCGGCGGCGGTGCTGGTGCACAACGGCCTCGCGGAGCTGGTGCAGCGGCGTGAGCAGCCGGAGGAGCTGCTGCGCTACGACGTTTTGCCAGAGCGACTGCGACCGGTAGCCTGAAACAAGCGCATTGATGGTGGTTGGGGTGCTAGCGGGAATCCAGCTGGGAGCGGTGCTGGATCTCCTTCTCGCCACAGCTCTGGGCATGGTGCTGCTGGCTCGGGTGAATGAGCCGCGAACCCTGTGGTTGCTGCGTGGCTACCTCACCCTGGTGGCGTTGGCCTGGGTGGTGCAGCGCTACGCCAACCTGCCGCTCACCAGCAAATTGGTGGATGCGTTGGTGATGGCCTGCAGCCTTGCCCTCGCCATCCTTTGGCAGGGTGAATTGCGGCGCTTGATGGAGCTGCTCGGCACCGGCCGCCTCGATGTGTTGTTCGGTAGTCAGCGGGGCAACAAGCTCGCCGCCGGTTCCGCCGCGGTGCTCAGTGAAGCGGCTGGCCGCCTGTCACAGCTGCGACGCGGTGGCTTGATCGTGGTGGATCTGGGCAGCGATCTGCGTCCGGAGGACTTCCTCAACCCCGGTATCGCCTTGGATGCCCAGCTCTCGTCGGATTTGTTGCTCAACCTGTTTGCGGTGGATACCCCTCTCCACGACGGTGCCGTGCTGGTGAAGGGCAACCGCATCCTCTCGGCCGGCGTGATCTTGCCGCTCTCCCGGCAGGGCGTGAATCGTTTCGGCACTCGCCACCTGGCGGCTCTGGGGATCACCGAACGCTTCGATCGTTGCCTCTGCATCGTGGTGTCCGAGGAAACCGGCACCCTGTCGATGGCCCGTCAAGGGCGGCTGGAGCGGCCCCTCACCAGCAGCCGCTTGCAGGAACTGCTGGGTGAATCCTTGGCGCAGAGTGCCAAACCAGCTGGCAAAGGGGCTGGGCGTAGCGTGGCCACGGATAAGGCCGAACCCAACGCATGAGTCGCTCCCTGGCGACCGCTACTGCTATCCCGGGGAATCGGCCGTGTTGTGCTGTGCTGCCCGCCGGTTTGGATCCCGCGCGCCTTCCCCGCCATGTGGCGGTGATCATGGATGGCAATGGGCGCTGGGCCAGCCAGCGCAAGCTGCCGCGCGTGATGGGGCATCGTGAGGGCGTTGAGGCTCTGAAGCGCACCCTGCGGCTCTGCAGCGACTGGGGCATCGGTGCCCTCACCGCCTATGCCTTCTCCACCGAAAACTGGAGCCGCCCCGGCGAAGAGGTGAGCTTCCTGATGACCCTGTTTGAGCGGGTGCTGGCCCGAGAGCTCCAGGCTCTTGAGCAGGAACAGGTGCGGATCCGTTTCCTCGGCGATCTGGAGCAGTTGCCTGAAGGCCTGCAGCAGCTGATCGCCGACGCCACGCACCGCACCGCCGCCAATACCGGCATTCACTTCAATGTGTGCACCAACTACGGCGGCCGGCGGGAGCTGGTGCGCGCCGCCCAGCGCCTGGCCGAACAGGCGGCCAGCGGCGATCTCGATCCAGCCTCCATCGATGAACGGCTGTTTGAAGCTCAGCTCTTCACCGCCGGTGAGTCAGACCCTGATCTGTTGATTCGCACCAGCGGCGAGCAGCGCATCAGCAATTTCCTGCTCTGGCAGCTGGCCTATGCCGAACTGCACATCACCGACGTGCTCTGGCCTGATTTCAACGAAGCGGCTCTCACTGCCGCCCTGCTCGATTACCAGCGCCGCCAGCGCCGTTTTGGTGGCGTTGAGCCCCACGCGTCCCGATGAGTCCCATCCCCTTGACCCTGCCTGCCCTCGCGCTGCGCCACGACTGGAGCGTCGCTGAGATTCAGAGCCTCCTGGAGCTGCCCCTGGTGGATCTGCTTTGGCAAGCCCAGGCGGTGCACCGGCAGGCCAACCCGGGCTATCGGGTGCAGCTGGCGTCGCTGCTCAGCGTGAAGACCGGCGGCTGCGAGGAAGACTGCGCCTATTGCCCCCAGTCGATGCACAACAGCAGCGATGTGACCGGCCGGCCGGAGCTGGAGGTGGAACCCGTGCTGGTTCGGGCCCGGGCCGCACGGGATGCCGGTGCCCATCGTTTTTGCATGGGCTGGGCCTGGCGCGATATCCGTGATGGTGCCCCCTTCGACGCCATGCTCGCCATGGTGCGCGGTGTGCGCGAGCTCGGGATGGAGGCCTGCGTGACCGCCGGCATGCTCACCGACAGGCAGGCTGAGCGGCTGGCGGAGGCCGGACTCACCTCCTACAACCACAACCTCGACACCAGCCCCGAGCACTACGACCGGATCATCACCACGCGCACCTTTCAGGAACGGCTGGAAACGCTGCAGCGGGTGCGCCGTGCCGGCATTTCGATGTGCTGCGGCGGCATCATCGGGATGGGCGAAACCCTCACCGATCGGGCCTCGCTGCTGCAGGTGCTTGCCGCGATGAACCCTCATCCCGAGAGCGTGCCCATCAATGCGCTGGTGGCCGTGGAGGGCACGCCCCTGGAAGGTCAGCCTTCGGTGGATCCGCTCGAGTTGGTGCGGATGGTGGCGGTAGCGCGCATCCTCATGCCCCAGAGCCGGGTGCGACTCAGCGCCGGCCGCGAAACCCTCAGCCAGGAAGCCCAGGTGCTGTGCCTGCTGGCCGGGGCGGATTCGATCTTCTACGGCGACACCTTGCTCACCACAGGCAATCCAGATGTGGCGGCTGATCAGGAGCTGCTGGCCGCTGCTGGCGTCACCCCCTGGCGGGAGGCAGTGCCCGCGTGAGCGTTCGGGTGGCGGCGTTTTATGGCTTCACGGCCATGGCGGCGCTCCCTGAACTGCAGGCGGAGCTGCGGGCGTTGGCGGATGCCGGCAACGTGCGCGGCACGATCTTGTTGGCGGAAGAAGGGGTGAATGGCACCATCAGCGGCCCGACGGCCGGGGTGCAGGCGGTGGTGGCTCGGCTGCGGCAGCTGCCGGGGCTGAGCGGTTTGGAGGCCAAGTTCAGCGAGGCGCCGGATCAGGCGTTTCACCGCCTCAAGGTGCGGATCAAGCGCGAGATCGTCACCATGGGCTGCCCCACGGTGAAGCCTGCCGAGCAGGTGGGCACTTACGTGCCGCCCCAGCAGTGGGATGCCCTGATCCGTGATCCCGACACGCTGGTGGTGGACACCCGCAATGCCTATGAGGTGGCGGTGGGCAGCTTCGCCGGCGCGATCGATCCCGGCACCGAGAGCTTTCGCGAGTTCCCCGCCTGGGTGGAGCGGGAGCTGCGCCCCCTGGTGGAGCAGCGCCAACCCAAGGCGATCGCCATGTTCTGCACGGGCGGCATTCGCTGCGAGAAGAGCACCGCCTATCTGCTGCAGCAGGGCTTTACCAACGTGCATCACCTCCAGGGCGGCATCCTGCGCTATCTCGAGGAGATGCCTGAGGCGGACAGCAGCTGGCAGGGGGAGTGTTTTGTGTTTGATCAGCGGGTGAGCGTGAATCACCACCTCGAGCCGGGCAGCTACAGCCTTTGCCATGCCTGTGGTTTGCCGCTCTCGCCGGCCGAGCGGCAGCATCCCGCCTACCGCCAGGGGGTGAGCTGCCCCCATTGCATCGATCGCTTCAGCGATGCGGATCGGGCCCGCTTCGCCGAGCGCCAGCGCCAGATGCAGTTGGCCCGTGAGCGCGGCCAGCAGCACATCGGAGCGCAGGTGGCAGCGGCCCAGGCCGTGGCTGAGGCGGGTGGCTGAGGCCCGAGTGGGCGCCATGGCTGCCGCGTTGCCCTGTCTCTACAGCTTTCGCCGCTGCCCCTATGCGATGCGGGCACGGCTGGCCTTGGCGGCAGCGGGGGTGCAGCCGGGCCGGGATCTTGAGCTGCGGGAAGTGGCGCTGAAGGCCAAGCCGCCGGAGTTGGTGCAGTGTTCGCCCAAGGGCACCGTGCCTGTGTTGGCGCTGCCCGATGGCGCGGTGATTGAGGAGAGCCTGGCGATCATGCGCTGGGCGCTGGCTCAGGCGGATCCCCAGGGTTGGCTGGCTGGTTGGCGTGATGCGGATCGGGCGGTGATGGAAGCGCTGATCGCCGAGAACGATGGGCCGTTCAAGCACCATCTCGATCGCTTCAAATATCCGGATCGCTACCCAGGGGAGACGTCTGAATCCCATCGCCTCGCGGCCCTCGCGATCCTGCAGCGCTGGAGCAGCCGTTTGGGGGCTGGGTGGTTGCTCGGCGATCGCCCCTGCTTGGCGGACTGGGCGCTGTTGCCGTTTGTGCGTCAGTTCCGGCTTGCGGATCCTGAGGGGTTTGAGGGCGAGCCTGGACTGGAGCCCCTGCAGCGCTGGTTGGTTCGGTTTCTCGCCTCCAGCGAACTCGCGGCGGTGATGGATCCCCCCTGGGCCGAGCGCAGCGCCTGGCGCTCACCGACTTGGCTCTATCACCTGGCCCTGCGGGGGGAGTGGGCCGAGGCCCGCCGAGATGGCAGCTACCGCCGCTCCACCCGTGGGCGCAGCCTGGAGGAGGTGGGCTTCATCCACCTCAGTGCCGCCCATCAGGTGGGGGCCACCGCGCAGCGGTTCTATGCCGACCTTCCCTCCGGGGAGGCGCTGCTGCTCAACATTGATCCGCAGCGCCTCGCCGCCGCTGGCTTGAGGGTGGTCGATGAACCCGCGCCTGAGAGCGGTGAGCTGTTCCCCCATCTCTATGGCGCGCTACCGCTGGAGGCGGTGCTGCTCGCCCAGCCTTTGGAGCCATGACCCTGCCCACACTCCCTGAGATCGAACAGGCGGCCGCAGCCCAGGGGCTGTTGTTGCGTTTGCAGGTGCGGCAGCTCCTGGCGATCACCACGTTGCGGGTGGTGGTGGCGCGGCAACGGCCGGGCCAGGCGCCACTGCTGCTGGGGGACCTGAAGGGCTGGGCTCTGCCCCTGCGCGATGGCCTGCAGCTCGACACGATGCGGGTGCAGGGGCCGCAGACCCAGGGGGTGGGCGCCCTGATCTGGGCCGCCACCTTCGCCTGGGCGCTGGAGGCCACCCCCTGCCAGCGCGCCCGTTTGCTCGCCATCCGCGACAACGACCAGCAGCACCGGCGTTTGGTTCGCTACTTCCAGCGGTTGGGCTTCGCGGCCATGCGCGAGGTGGGCGCTGCTGCGGCCGATCTGCCGCTGCGTCTGGTGTGGGGTGGGGCCGGTTTGCTGATGCGCGGTGATTGCGCCGTGGGGTTGGAGCGGGCCTGGCGCTCCGTTCAGGCCGCAGAGCCCGCGTGATAGCTGCTGCGCACCAGGGGGCCTGAGCGCACATCCGCAAAGCCCAGCTCCCGGGCGATCACCGCCAGCTGTTCAAACTCAGCGGGGGTCCAGTAGCGCTCCACGGGGATGTGGGCCAAGGAGGGGCGCAGGTATTGGCCGAGGGTGAGCCGTTGGCAATCCACAGCACGTAGGTCGTGCATCGCTGCCACCACCTCCTCGAAGCGTTCCCCCAACCCGAGCATCAGGCCGCTTTTGGTGGGGATCTCGGGGGCTAGCTCCCGGGCTGCGGCCAGCAAGCCCAGGGAGCGGCGGTAGGTGGCACCGCGGCGCACCTCGCCCTGCAGGCGCTCCACGGTTTCCAGGTTGTGGTTGAAGCACACCGGCGTTGCCGCCAGCACGGCTCCCAGCCGTTGGCGTTGGGCGGCAATCGCCTCGGCTTCGTCGCGGTGTCCGCCCCAGAAGTCGGGGGTGAGCACCTCGATGGCGACCAGGGGATTGCGGCGGCGGATGGCTGCCATCGCGTTGGTGAACAGGCAGGCGCCGTGATCGGCCAGGTCGTCGCGGGCGACGGCGGTGAGCACCACATAGCGCAGGCCCATGGCCTGCACCGCTTCGGCCACCCGCTCCGCTTCTGCGGCGTCGTAGGGGGTGGGGGCCTGACCTTTCTCCACCTGGCAGAAGGCGCAGCTGCGGGTGCAGATCGGGCCGCCCAGCAAAAACGTGGCGGTGCCGGCGGCGTAACACTCGCCGCGGTTGGGGCAGCGGCCTTCCTCGCAGATCGTGTGCAACCGCTGCTGCTTCACCACTGCCTGCACGGCCGCCAGCTCGCTGGCGTTGCCGATGGGTGAGCGCAGCCACTCCGGCAGGCGCTCGGCGGGGGGCGTGGCGCTGTAGCGGCTGCTGGTGCGCTGGGGTGAGCTCATGGCTCGCTACTCCATCCGCCGCCGGCCCTCCAGGGCCCGCGCCAGGGTCACCTCATCGGCGTATTCCAGTTCGCTGCCCACGGGCAGGCCGTAGGCGATGCGGCTCACCTGGGTGAACGGTTTGAGCAATCGCGCCAGATAGAGGCTGGTGGTGTCGCCTTCCACCGAGGGGGTCAGCGCCAGGATCACTTCGCTGATGCCGTCGCGGTCCACCCGCTCCACCAGGGGCTGGATCTGCAGCAGCTCTGGCCCCACGCCATCCATCGGTGAGATCAAGCCACCGAGCACGTGATACGCCCCCTTGAACTCGCGGGTGCGCTCGAGGGCGAGCAGGTCGCGGGAGTCGGCCACCACGCAGAGCACGCCGGTGTTGCGCTCGCTGTTGCGGCAGATCTCACACAGCGGTTCAGCGGCGAGATGGAAGCAGCGCTGGCATTGACCCACCTGGCTTTTGGCCGCCAGCAGCGCGTCGGCAAAGGCCTGAATCTGCTCGTTGGGCTGGCGCAACAGGTGCAGGGCCAGACGCTGGGCCGTGCGCGGACCGATACCCGGAAGTCGCTCGAACTGATCGATCAGTCGGGCCAGGGGGCGGGTGAAGCCGCTCAGGGCGCTGCCAACAGCTGGCGCGAATCTAGGCGGCTTGGCCGCAGCCGCGAGCCAGAATGCAGGCCGACAGCTAGCCGCACTGCATGTTGCCCTCGCTCTTCCGTTCGGGTTCCCGCCGGGCCCCGTTCACCGCTCTGTTGGCCGTGCTGCTGGCCGTAGTGCTGAGCGCTTGCAGCGCCGTGGCTGCCGGGCTGAACTCCTACCAGAGCGCCGATGGGCGTTACGCCTTCCTCTACCCCACGGGTTGGACCCGGGTGCAGGTGAGCGAGGGGCCCCAGGTGGTGTTCCACGACCTGATCAACGCCGATGAAACCCTCAGCCTGGTGGTGTCGGATGTGAACAGCACCAACAGCCTTGAGAATCTCGGCAGTGCTGTGGCCGTGGGCGAGAAGCTGCGCCGCGTGGTGATTGCCCCGGAGGGCAGCGGCCGCGAGGCCGAGCTGGTGGAGGCCTCCGAGCGCGAGGACGGCGGCCGCACCTTCTACGACCTCGAATACACCGTGCACCTCAACGACCGTGATCGCCACGAGCTGGCCACGGTGGTGGTGGACCGCGGCCGTCTCTACACCTTTGCCGCCAGCACCAATGAGGTGCGCTGGCCCAAGGTGCAGAGCCTGTTCCACCAAGTGATCAGCTCCTTCACCCTGCGGATCTGATGCAGACCCCTCCCGCCGCTGTGGTGGAAGTGGAGGGTGTGGTGATTGTTGGCGGGGGGGTGGCTGGATCGCTGCTCGCCCTGGCCCTGCGCGAGCAGGGCGTGGCCGTGACCCTGATCGATCCGCCCGTTGCGGTGGAGGCCCAGAGCGTGTCGGCTACCGCCATCAGCTATGGAGCCCTGCCGGGCTGGCCCCTCGCGGCCACGCCCCTGGCGCGCTTGGCGGCCGGGGCCTCGCGCCATTGGCGCCGCTTGCAGCAGCGCCACGGCGAGCTCGGCTGGCGCCGGCAGCGGCTGCGCTTGAACGGCATGCGGGCGGGATTGGGTGCGACCACCGGCTGGTTGCCGTTTGCCCAGGTGGATACGGCTGTGTTGATGGCCCGTTTACCGGTGCTGCTGGCCGCGGCGGGGGTGCAGCGGCGCTCGGCGCGTGTGCAGAGCCTGGCGCCAGCGGCTGCGGGCTGGCAGCTGGGCTTAGACGATGGCGCGACTTGCCGCGCGGAAGGCGTGGTGTTGGCGGCGGGAGCAGCCTGCCGAACCCTGTGGCCGGCGTTGCCGGAGCGGTTGCGCAGCAGTTGGGCGGCGGTGCTCGAGCTGCCAGCGTTTCCGCCTGGATTGGGGCCTGCAGCGGCCTGGTTGCCCCAACGCTTTGCGCGGGTGGAGCTGGAGCGGCGGGCCCAGACCCTGGTGCAGGCGGAGTGGGTGGTGGATCCAGGCCTGGTGCCGTGGGGAACAGGAGCCTTGTTGGGGCAGCTGAGCCTGATTCGCCCCGGGGGGGCGCTGGAGCCACCACCGCTGGCCGCCGGCAGTGAGCAGCAGCTGCGCGCGGGCCTGGCCATCACCCCCTGGGGAGCGGCCTTGGCCGGGCAGCCGGGGCGGATCCGTGAGGCGGCCGTGGCCTTCTGCAGCGGTGGTGTGCCGCTGGTGGGCCCCGTGCCCCAGGCCCCGGGCCTCTGGGTGTTCAGTGGCTTCAGCGCCGGGTTTTCCCAAGTGCCGGTGTTGGCACCGCTGCTGGCCCAGCGGCTGGCGGCGGCGCCGGGGCCGGCGGCGAGGGCGGAGCGGCGGCTGCAACGGATGGGGGTCTGGCCTGCAGGGGGCTGACAGCGGCGGTTGGTTCCTGCAAGCTGGCGCCCATGACCCAGGCCACGCCCATCACCGTGCCCAGGATGCGGGCACTGGCGGCGCTGATGGTCTGATCATCGTTGTCGTCTACAACGATGATGGCGGCGAGCACTGGATACCAGACAAACTCGATCCGCTCTGTCCACACCGCGATGGTGGCCGTGACAAAGACCGCCACCGCGAGTTTGAGGCTGTTGCGCAGCAATGCGTCGGACACTGGCTGCGGCACAGGGTGCTCACGGGGAGCTTATGGCCGCCCCATGGCGAATGCTTGGTTGCCATGAGCTGGATTCCCTCGCTGTCGCCGGATCTGGAGGTGCTCCTGCGCCTGGGGTTAGCTGTGCTCTGTGGCATGGCGATGGGCTACAACCGTGCACTGCATTTCCGCCATCCCCAGCCCAGCCGGCTGCGCATGCATGTGTTGGTGGGGTTGAGCGCCTGCTTGATGGTGTTGGCGGCGGGGCCCAACATCGAGGCCCGCAGCCGCGTGATTCAGGGGGTGGCCACCGGTGTGGGCTTCCTGGGGGCCGGCGAGATCCTGGTGGATCGCCGCGGCGCCAGCGAGGACGACCCCACCCCCCAGGTGCATGGCCTCACCAGCGCCGCCTCGATCTGGTTCACCGCAGCCCTCGGGGTGACGGTGGCCGCGGCCAGCCCGCTGCTGGCGGTGGTGGCCCTGCTCTTGGCACTGTTGGTGTTGTCGGGCACCGCACATCCCCATGACTGAACGCTTCTGGCACCACAAGCCCTGGTGGTGTCAGCCCTGGTCGATCGTGCTCACGGGTTGCCTGGCGGTGGCCGGGAGCTGGTGGTTGCTGCAGCGCTGGTGGATCACGGCGCCTGTGGCGCTGGCGGTGCTGTTGTGGTGGGGGCTGTTCCTGGTGGTGGTGCCGGCGGCTCAGAACACCGAGCCGTAGCGGTCGGGGTTGGTGCTGGAGCTGGTGGCGGCGCCGCTGGGTTTGGGCCACTCGGCTTCCCAGTAGCTCAGGCCATCGCGCATGAACGGCCGGCCGCCCAGGCGCTCGGCTTCCAGTTTGGTGCCGCCCATGGCGGTGATCAGGCCGCCGATCTCCATCGGGCCCAGGTCAGTTTTCATGTCCTTGCCGGCGGCGGCCAGCAGGGCGGGCATGCGCACCAGGTTTTCAGGTTTGGTGATCTGATTGAACAAGGCCCTGAGCAGCAGTCGCTGGCGATCGAGGCGGCCGATGTCGCCGAGCTCGTCGTGGCGGAAGCGCAGGAAGCCCTCGATATCGCGGCCGCGCAACACCTGGAGGCCTGGCTTCAGATCGATGTGCAGCCCCTGGGTGTTGTCGTTGTAAAACATCCGCTTGGGCACGTTCACCTCCAGCCCGCCCAGGGCATCACCCAGGCGCCGGATCACCGAGAGATTCACCAGGATGTGGTGCTGCACCGGTCGACCCAGGTGTTTGGAGAGCTCCTGCTTCACCGCATCCGGGCCGCCGTAGGCATAGAGGGCGTTGGCCTTGAGCGGGCCGAAGCGGCTGGAGTCGATGTAGGTGTCGCGCGGCACCTGGGTGAGCTTGGTCACCCCGTTCTCGATCCGCAGGGTGTACATCACATCGGTGTTGCCGCCGCCCACATCCGTGCCGAGGATCACCACCTCCTTCTCGCCCATGCCCGTCCAATTGCTGAACGGATTCACTGCCTGGTGATTGCTGCCGGCGGGTGGTCCAGCCAGCAGTTGGGTGAGCGGCGCTGCGAGCAACAGGCCGCCACCGAGGCCCAGGGCAATGGCCATCAGGATCGGACCGCGCTCATCGCGGGGGCGAATGCCGATGCTCTTCAGGCCTGGACTCTTCATTCTCACAACTTATTTCACGCCTCTTGACCAACCCTTCGTGGCTGCGTAAGCGGCGGTCAGTTTTTGGGCTGGCCGGCGGCTGAGCGTGAGCGATCAGAGGCGCAGCGCTTCATCGGCCCGCAGGCCGGCTTGCACCCGCCAGAGGTTCACGTAGGCCCCGCCGGCGGCGATCAGGCTGTCGTGGCTGCCCTGTTCCACGATCCGCCCCCGATCCATCACCACGATCTGATCGGCGTGGCGCACGGTGGAGAGGCGGTGGGCGATCACCAGGGTGGTGCGCTCGGCGGTGATCAGGTCGAGGGAGCGCTGGATCGCCGCTTCGGTTTCGTTGTCCACGGCGGCGGTGGCCTCATCGAGGATCAGCACCGGTGGTTTTTTGAGGATGGCCCGAGCCAGGGCAATGCGCTGGCGCTGGCCTCCCGAGAGCCGCTGGCCCCGCTCCCCAACCACCGTGTCGTAGCCCTGGGGCAGCGCTTCGATGAAGCGTGAGGCCTCAGCGAGTTGGGCGGCTCGTTCGATGGCGGCGCGCGGTGCCTCGAAGCTGCCGTAGGCGATGTTGTCGGCCACCGTGCCGTGGAACAGGAACACCTCCTGGCTCACCAGGCCGATGGCACGTCGCAGATCCGCCAGTTCGAGCTGATCAATCGGTAGGCCATCGAGCAGGATCTCGCCCCCCTGGATCTCGTAGAGCCGCAGCAGCAGCTTCACGATCGTGCTCTTGCCCGAGCCGGTGGCGCCCACGATGCCGATGGTGCTGCCGGTGGGCACCTCCAGGTTGAAGTGGTGGAGCAGGGGGGCTCGGCCGCTGTAGGCGAAATCCACGGATCGGAAGCTCAGTGATCCGCGCACCTGGCTCAGGGGCAGGGGGCGATGGCCGCTGGGGATGGCGATGGGGGTGTCGATCAGATCAAGCACCCGCTGGCTGGAGGCCATCGCGCGTTGGTAGTCGTCGAGGGTGCGGCCGAGGCTGGTGAGCGGCCATAGCAGCCGCTGGGTGATGAACACCAGGAAGGAATAGGTGCCTACGGCGATGGCGCCGCGCCAGGCCTGCAAGCCGCCGATCACCAGGATTGCCAGGAAGGCGAACAGGATCGCGAAGCGGATCAGCGGGATGAACGCCGCCGAGAAGCGGATCGCCCGGGCGTTGCTCTCCCGGTAGGCCTGGCTCTGCTCGGCGAGCCGTTGGTTCTCCCAGGGCTCGGCGGCGTAGCTCTTGATCGTGAGCATGCCGCCGAGGTTGTTGGCGAGGCGGCTGGCCAGATCACCAGCCCGCTCGCGCACCTCGCGGTAGCGGGGTTGGAGCCGCTTCTGAAAGGTGAGCGATCCCCACAGGATCACCGGGATCGGGATGAACGACACCCCCGCCACCGTGGGGGAGAGCCACACCATGGCGCCGCCCACCGCCAGCACGGTGGTGATCAGCTGCAGCAGTTCGTTGGCGCCGTGGTCGAGAAAGCGCTCGAGTTGATTGATGTCGTCGTTGAGGATCGCCAGCAGGCGGCCGCTGCTGCTGGCCTCAAAGAAGCCCATCTCCAGCTGCTGCAGATGGCTGTAGGCCTCCAGGCGCAGCTCGTGTTGCACCGTTTGGGCGAGGTTGCGCCAGAGCAGGGCGTAGAGGTATTCGAACAGTGATTCGGCGCTCCAGATCACAAACGAGAGCAGCGCCAACACCCCCAGCTGGCCCGGCACCGACGTCACCCCGAAGGCCGCCAGCCAGGAGGTGTTCTGTTGCACCACCACATCCACCGCTAGGCCGATCAGCACCGGTGGCGCCAGATCGAACAGCTTGTTGAGCACCGAGCAGCTGGCCGCCAGCCACACCAGGCGGCGATGGGGGCGCAGGCTGCGCAGCAGACGCTGCAGGGATGGTTGAGGGGAGGCCATCGCTGCATTCAAGGGCAGCCCTCTGCGCGAGGGTCGTAGAGGTTGATCGCGATGCGGCCATGACTCCTGCTCCGGCTCAGCGGTTGCGCGCCTTGTTGGATGGCGACGGCTGCGTGGTGATGCCGTGCTGTTTCGATGCGCTCTCCGCGCGGCTGGTGGAGCGCGCGGGGTTTCCGCTCACGTTCATGAGTGGTTTCTCCGTGGCCGCGGCCCGCGCTGCGTTGCCGGATACGGGCTTGCTCACGGTGACGGAGATGCTCGATCAGGGGCGCTCGATCTGCGAGGCGGTGCAGATCCCGGTGATCGGCGATGGCGACACCGGCCATGGCAATCCGCTCAACGTGCGCCGCACCGTGCAGCAGTTCGCCCGCTCTGGCTTCGCCGGGATCATGCTCGAGGATCAGCTGGCCCCGAAGCGCTGCGGCCACACCGGCGTGAAGGAGGTGGTGGGGCGCGACGAAGCGCTTGCCCGGATCCGAGCGGCCGTGGCGGCCCGCGCTGAAGGCGCCGATCTGGTGATCGTGGCCCGCACCGATGCCCGCTCCGCCCTGGCGGCCAGCCATGGCGAGGCCGCGGCGCTGGAGGAGGCCCTATGGCGCCTGAACGCCTTCGCCGACCTCGGGGCCGATGTGCTGTTTCTGGAGGCCGCGCGCTCGGAGGCGGAACTGCGCCGCTTCTGCCGGGAGGTGCCGGGCTGGCGCATGGCCAACATGCTCGAGGGTGGGATCACACCCCTGCTGCCGCCCACGGTTCTGGGGGAGATGGGGATCCGGCTGGCGGCCTATCCGCTCACATTGCTGTCGTGCGCGGCGGCAGCGATGCAGGATGCCCTCAAGGCGCTGCAAGCCGGCCAGACGCCGGAGCGGATGTTGGCCTTCGCTGAGCTGCGGGAGCTGGTGGGCTTTGATCGCTACGACGCCCAGCTGGGCAGCTAGCCGGAGCCCTGGTGAAGCTGTTTGAGGCCGACATTGCGCAGGGTCGCGGCCGCGTTAGACCGGTGGTGTCACCACCAGGAGGTGTTCATGACACGGACCCGAGACTTCCATCGCTTCCACCGCTGGACGGCGAAGTTGCGTCGCCGCAGCCTGCGCAGTGCGCTGCCTGAACCCCGTGAGGGTGAGCTGCAACCCACCCATCCGGTGCGCGATGTGCGTTGCCGCGAATGGCAGCGCGACCAGCTGCACGATCTGATGGAGCCTGAAGAGCTGGAAGCGGTTAGCTGACCCGATCCGGCAGACCAGATCTGAAAAGCGGAAAAGCCCTGAGGCCTGTGTTGCGTGCAGGACCCCAGGGCTTTTTGTTGGGCTTGAAGCTCAATGTGTGGCGCTGATCACCAGCGGTTGCCACCGCCACCGTCGTAGCCGCCACCGCCACCGCCGCCATAGCCGCCGCGACCACCGCCGCCGCCGCCATAACCGCCGCCACCGCCACGGTTGCCGCCGCCGCCACC
>Ga0194116_10003408_pt1 | contig 19177 bp, 8 predicted proteins | sample TA2MahsurfametaG_4_FD_148617 | JGI IMG/M metagenome (GOLD analysis project Ga0194116, IMG submission 148617) | Freshwater microbial communities from Lake Tanganyika, Tanzania - TA2015008 Mahale S9 surface | ecosystem: Environmental > Aquatic > Freshwater > Lake | place: Tanzania: Lake Tanganyika...
ATATGTTTAAAGGTGATTAATCTTACAAATTATGATTACTTATCTGAAACAGGAGATGTAGTAAGATTTTCAGTACAAAGAATAAAATAATAAAAAATGGCAACTACAAATACATGTAAAAAGAATTGCGGATGTCAAGATAGTTTCTTGACAAGTCCTGCACCATGTCCTACTCCACAAGGATGTCCAGAACCAGAACCATGTTCTGAAGTTTTTGACTCACAATGTATAATATATACAGGAGAACCTATAATATGTAATGGAGATACAGTAGTACCTACTAATACTAATATGGCAGAAGCTTTACAATTGATTGTAGCTTACTTTTGTCCAGCACCTTAAGATGTTGCAGGTTTGTTGGTGTTTCTGTAACAAACAAGGCAAAGCCCTCACACTAGTGGGGGTTTTGTTTTATTTGTATATTTGTTAATCTCATTTATTTTTAGTATATTATTATGAAGGAATTTAAGCAACCTGACATTAGTGCTCCAAGATTTAGACCTAGAGTACACAACATTTTAGAAAAAGAGTTCTTTGACAGTTTTAAAAAAAAATTTTCTAGATATAAGAATCTAGAAAATAGTGTTTTAAAAAATATTATAAAGACATACAATAAAACATTATTCAATACAGTAATTGAAACAAGAGATGGTATACAACTACCTGAATCATTAGGCTGGTTGTTTATTGGAACTTGTCAAACAAGTAAAAAGAAAAATGTGGATTTTGGTAAGTCTTTAAAATATGGAGTAACTGTAACTAATAACAATTTAGGAACAGACGGTAAACTAGCTAAAATATTTTATAGCAATAGTGCTAATAAGCATAAAATTAAAAATAGAGAATTTTGGGGGTTTACTGCTTGTAGAGAATTCAAAAGATCAGTTGCTAAATCATATCCGGAAAACTGGAATATGTATTTGGTAGTTGAACCAAAATTACAAATTAAAACACAATATAGTAAAACTGTTTATAAAAACATGTTAAAGACAAAGACTCTACATGCTTTAAAAAACTATAATGAATTTGATATATGACAACAATAGGTGAAGCAATATCAAGAGTTAGAAATACTCTAAAGGCAGTTAAAGAAGATCCTTTCTTGACTGATAGAACTATATATTTTTCATTACTTAAGTATGGTCAAACTCTTCTTAAAAGAGAAGATAACCAATTTAGACTAATGAAAATAAGTTCTATATTTAATGTTTTACCTTATGTAGAATTAATTAGTGTAGATAAAGTAGAAGCTCAATGTATTGGTGTATATTCAGGTTGTTACTTTAAAAGATCTAAAGAAAAATTACCCACTATACTTGATGGTATATTTGGTCCTATTATACGTACTGTATCTTCTATAGATGGCTCTATAGAATTATACAGAACTGATCCGGGTACATGGGTATCTATGACTAAGAGTACTACTTTTAAATATAATAAGAAACAATACTTTTGGTATCTTAATGGTTATTTATATTTACCAAATGTAGACTGGGACGCAGTTAGAGTTGAAGCAATATTTCAAGGAGATACATTAGGTTATCAATGTGGAGAAGATAATAAAGATTCTTGTGTAATTAGACAAGACCAACCTTTACCTTTTCCAGAATATTTATTTTCTGAAGTAGAGCAATTTGTAATTAAAGAACTTACTATGGCTATACAAGTACCTACAGATGGTGCTGATGATAGTCAAAATTCACTTAGATAATGGATTATAATTATACACTCCGGTACCGTACATTTGACCAGTTATTGGAAGATGTATCTGTTGATTTAAATACATTTGCTTTAGAGAACATGATAGAGCCACAGACTCTTATCAAGTTAGCTAAAAAATTAAACTATGATTTAGGTTTAAGAATAAATCAACAGAAAGAAATTATATTAGAAGTCTGTCATGGTAAAGTTAAATTACCTGATGATTTTTATACATTTAACTTTGCATTTGTTTGTGGTGAATTTGAACAAAGAGTAGGTTATGATGGATGGGCTTCTGGTACTAATGTACAAGAAGTACCTTATCAAGAAGTACCTAGTACAACAGATACATGCGCAGCACCCACAATAAACTGTAGAACCTGTAATTCTAATCCATGTAATCATACAGCAGCTTGCGGACTTAATTATCCTATAGCAGATCCAATACCTACTCAGTATGATCCTAACAATCCATACGGAGATACTTGTATTGCTCCAAGAGTTTTTATGAATTGCAAAGGTGAACAATATGAATTAGTACAAATTATAAATACAAGTAATGTAAGAATATATAAAAATCTTATTCCACTTAGAATGAAGGCTAGTCAAGAAATAGAATGTGACTGTCCTAATCTTTATTATAATACTGTAAACCAAGGTTGGATTAAAGGAGGTTTTTTATTTACAACATTTCAAACTGGAAAAGTATATTTAAACTATCAGGGTCAGATGGAAGATGATCAAGGTAACTTATTGGTACCAGATCATGATCTTATAAATGAATATTATGAGTATGCATTTAAACAAAGAATTCTTGAGAATCTATATATGAATGGGGAAGATGTAATGCAAAGACTTCAACTTGTTGAACAAAGATTAAGACCTGCAAGAAATCAAGCTCTCACCGTAGTTAATACTCCAAACTTTAAAGAAATGGAACAACTATGGTGGACAAATAGAAAAGCAATGTACTCTAAGTATTATGATATGTTTAAATCATATTCTCCTAATAGTGCTTATTATAGAAACCTAGGATTTAATAGAGTAAAATAATATGGCAAAGAACATACAAAATAGTGCGCAGAATTTAACTAATACATTTACAAAAGGTCTTAATAAAGATTCTGATCCTTCATTTGTATCTGAAGGTATGTGGTTACATGCCCGGAATGCTGTAAACAATACAGCAGAAGGAGACTTAGGTACATTATCAAATGAGAGTTCAAACTATCTTTGTGCAACAGCCGGATCAACAATGCCACCTACTGTAGTAAATAAATACATTATAGGAGGAATACATTTATTCAGTGATACTTGGGTTATATATACAGCAGGTCATGATGTAAATGGTGTTACAGTAATGTCAGAGATTGGTCTTCTTGAAGAAAGTAAATGTACATATAGACCTATTGTACAAGATGCTTGTTTAGGTTTTGATAAAAGATTTTTAATATCCGGTTCTTCAAGAGAAAAAGAAGATTGTACTTGGCAAGTATATTGGGCAGATGGTTTAAATCCTGATAGATTTTTAAATGTTGGGGATCCTAAATTATGGCCAGATCCTGCAAACTATTTTTGGTCTGTGTCACAAAGTAACTATACTAATAGTGTAAACTTTTATACTAATTATAACAATACATCTGATACAATACTTTGGCCCGGAGTAACTTGGATACAAAAGTGTACACCAATAGATACTAATAATCCTTGTGAGTTTTGTGTAGATCAAAATAAATTAGATTGTGATAAAATAAGATTAGCAAGATTAATGAGTACACCTTGTCTTAAATTAAGTTTAGGTGTAACAGGAGGAACTTTAAGAAACGGTACTTACTTTGCAACAATAGCTTATAGTATAAAGGGTCAGAAAATAACAGATTATTTTTCACAAAGTAATTATCAGTTTGTTTACACATTTGAAGATTTACAGGGTTCTTTAGATTTAGAAGTAAGTGCAGACTCAGAAAATTTTGATGAGTTTGAATTAGTAATAGTACAGTGTATTAATAATGGTACAGTAGCAAAAAGAATTGGTACATATTCTACTAATACAAGCAGAATTACTTTAGATCAAATTAAAGAAGATACTCTTACAGTTCCGTTAGAAGACATTCCTTTACAAACACCAGTATTTGAAAAGTCAGATCAGATTACTGAAGTAAACAATTACTTACTAAGAGTAGGACCTACATCTAAGTTTGATTTTAATTATCAACCCTTAGCAAACTTAATTAGATCCCGTTGGGCTTCAGTTGAATATCCTGCTAACTATTATGTAAATGGTGGTAATAAAACTAGTTATTTAAGAGATGAAGTATATGCATTCTTTATACGTTGGGTATATGATACAGGTGATAAGTCTGCTTCTTATCATATCCCCGGGAGACCTCCTAAAAATTATACAATACCAGGAACTGCTAATACCTATCCTGAAGAGTCAACAAGTTATAATGGAAAAAACATCCTTTATTATGATTCAACAGATCCTTTAAAAACAGAACAAGTATTTGAAGTATATAATACTGCTAGTACTTTATTACCTGTAAACATTCCGGGTACTGAAACAATAGGTGGTAAAATAGTTTTACCAGATGGAGGTATAGTAAATAGAGTGGGTGAAATGGGTTATTGGGAATCAACAGAAAACTATCCTGATAATCAAGCAGAAATTTGGAACCCAAGTGAACATTGTTGGACTGGACAAGCAGGTGCATCAAAAGAATATGACTTATGTGGTAAAAAAATTAGACACCATAAGTTTCCTGATAATACTACAGATCCACATTTTACACCTAATGTAAATGCTACAGGCTCACAAGTAGATGTTCCTTCTATAAGAATATTAGGAGTATATTTTGAAAATATAATTTTTCCAAAAGATAATGATGGTAATGATATACCAGGTATTGTAGGATATGAAATACTAAGAAGTTCTAGAGAAGGTAACAGAAGTGTTATTGCTAAAGGTATGATAAATAACTTTAGAACTTATGAAGACATCGGAGATTATAATACTACACAATCTTCTCTAAGAACAAGAGGTTTATATTTAAATCATCCATTTAACTGTATATATCCTCCATATAATACTAATAACCCAGGTGATCATAATTATTTATATAATGATCCTTTTATTAGAATTCCTGATCCTAATGATCCAGACCCTCTAGATTCAGGAGGTAGTGTATTAAATCAAAGTATACCAGAAGATATTATTTCATTTCACTCTCCAGATACTACATTTAGAAATCCATTCTTATCAGCTACTGAATTTAAAACATATGGTTATATATCAGGAGTTTCAGATCAAAAATTTGTTGAACCTTCTAAACATCCTCAGTTTAAATTAATAAGTGATCAAGCATGGGCTACAGCCTTATTTGTAGGTTTTGGAGAAGCTATAGTATCTTTACTAGGTAAAAGAGTTTACAATCAACCTGGCGGAAGTTTTACTGCACAATATCAATTACCTGAAGTGGGAGGTAATACATTACCAATTGGTATACAAACTAACTTAGATGATGCTTTTTTATTTTATACACAATTACAGTTATATAATGCTCAAGAAGGTATTTATGATCTTTCAGGTGGTTTTTTATTAGATGCTTTTACAGGAACTAATGTAGAACAACAACTATTACAAAATTTTAATGAAAATGCTTTAGCTTTTGGTGGAAATTATACAGCTCCTTGGTTATCTGTTGAGACTACGGCAAACTCATATTTACCAGCATACTTAGAAACAGGTTTTAGTGTATTAGGTGCTATAAATAAGTTTGCATATTATTTTTCTGAAGGTGCTAATGTTACACTTGATGCTATATATGCTTTCTTACCATATAGACAATATGCACTTCAACAACAAGCTTATGGATTTTATGATAGTTGGAGTATTACACAAACATTATCAGATAGTAATTTAAAAAGATTTAAAATTGGAGAGGCTTTTTATTTAAGAGATTCTTTACAAACCATGCCTTCTTATGCAAACAACAGTGTGCCTGGCACTTGGTATAGATATAAAATAAATAATCTTAAAAGATCTGACACAGTAGTTTTAAGAACTCTTACAGGTCCTAGATATAATGTTAGTTATCCAAATGGTTTAAACAAAGGACCTGCATTTTTACAAAATGATGAATCATTAGTTACTGTTGGTCAGTTAGGTTATGAAACTACTCCTGATAGAGATTTTGGAAAAAATATTGCTAGCTATTATGGAGCTATAAAAGTTAGATTACAAAATCAGTATGGACAATTAGATTCCATAAAACAAATTGTAATCACACCTTGTGAACAAAAAATAAATTATACAGACCCTACAGATATTAATTACTTTGTACAAACAGGACCCTATCAATGTACTCCGGGAGTAAATAGTAATTATACTGTTAAGTCTTTAACTAAAACCCCTATATTTTTTGGTGGAGATACTTATATTAATAGGTATGCTGAAAAAAACACAATGTTCTTTTTTAATGATTGGTTATATGATTTTCCAAATGGATTTGAGTATAATTATCTTTTAAGAAGAATGTTTATAAATCCTAGATTCTGGGTAAACTCTCAGAGATATGATATTTCAGAAATGAGTCCAGCAAACTTCCTTTCACCTAGTTATCCTGGTGGAGGATTTAGACCAAGAAACTTTTATCAACTAGATCACAATAGTTATAACTATCAAACAGATGCTGAAGGTAACTATCCTCCTGCTGTTGGTTTTGGTGTAAAGAATTCTTATTTCTATTTAGCTAATTCTTCTGTTAGAGATTTTTATGTAGAGAGTGATGTTCTTGTAGATTTTAGAGAAGCTGGTTCACAACAATTTGAAAAAGTATATAATCCATATAACTATACAGATTTACCTGTATTGTTTGATATGAATCCTGTAAATATTACTCAAGGAGATTATTATGAATATGACTATTCTTTAAGTGTAAGTAAATTATATAATCAGTATTTTTCATCTGGTAATTTACAATCTAGATATTATGATCCTTTTGTTTCTAAACTTTGTTATACATATTTTCCTGATAGAATTTATTATTCTTTACAACAAGTAGAAGAAGCATTTAAAGATAGTTGGTTTGTATATTTACCAAATAACTATAAGGAATTTAAATCACAAATATCTGGTGTAAAGTCAATAAATAAAAATGGTATATTAATTACTTTTAAAAATGATAGCCCATTAATGTATCAAGGTGTAGATGTTCTTCAGACAGATCTTAATACAAAAATTACTATAGGTGATGGTGGTTTATTTTCACAACCACAACAAACAGTATCAAATGCAGATAAACCATATGAATATGGATCATCTCAAAATAGATTGTCTGTAATAAATACTCCTGCTGGTTTGTACTATGTTTCTCAAAACCAAGCAAAGATATATCAGTATGGTGGTAACATGTTAAAAGAAATATCTCAGATAGGTTTAAAATGGTGGTTTACATTATTCTTACCATATAAGTTACTTGAAGATTTTCCTAATTACCCGTGGCAGGATAATCCTGTTGCTGGTATAGGAATACAATCTATCTATGATAATCAAAACTCTATTTTATATTTTGCTAAAAAAGATTATAAATTAAAACCTATAGAACAGAGACCTGTGGGTCCTGTAGAATATGTACCTTATGTTTCAACAGGAAAATATAAAGGTAGAGGTGATTACTTTACAGTAGGTGGAAAAGGTAAATATTTAATTGGTGATCCTGCTTTATTTGAAAGTGCATCTTGGACAATAAGTTTTGACCCTAAAAATAATTTCTGGATAAGTTTTCATGACTGGCATCCAGATTTAACATTCCCTACAAAAACTACATTTTTAACTTCAAAAGGTAATACTTTATGGGCACATAATAATGTGTGTAATAGTTTCTGTAATTACTATGGAAGCCCTTACCCTTTTGAAATAGAACTACCAATTATTACAGGACAGAGTGTAACTACAATTAAATCTATAGAATATATATTAGAATGTTATAAGAGAAAAGCTGGTAGCTGTGTTGATCAGTTTCATGTACTAGATTATAATTTTGATAAAGCAGTAATATATAATTCAGAACAAGTATCCGGGTATTTAAATTTAAACATCTTCCCTAAAAATAATGTAACACTTAGTTTAGATTATCCTAAGTTTAACCCAATTATACCAACTATTATAGATGATACTATAGTAGGTTTACCAGGGTTTGATATACTATTCTCTAAAGAAGAAAACAAATACAGATTTAATCAGTTCTGGGATATAACAAAAGATAGAGGAGAGTTTCCTATTGGTTCAGGTTATCCTCCGCAAGGTCCATTAGTACCTGGAACAACACAACTTTTAGGAAATTATCCTAGTGAAAATATTTGGGTAACTAGAGCAGATGGTTATAGAAAAGAATTAAATTTAGCTAACTTAGATTTAACTAAACCAGAATTACAAAGAAAGAAGTTTAGACATTATTTAAATATACTCCATTTAAAAAGAGAAATTTCTAATGATGTGAATATGATAATTAAACTTACAAATAGTAAAAACCAAATATCACTTAGGTAATGAGTTATAATAAAAAAGCCTTATCTAAAGCAAAATTAGATTTAGATAAATACAAGAAACCTAATCCGTATAAAAAAGATATTATTTATACTGAACAAGGTCAATGGAAATTCCCGGGTCAAAAAACTAGAATACCTTCTAGTGATATTACTATGCAAGGAGTACCTTATCCTGTATTTGCACAACCTAATATTGGTAAACCACAAATGATGTATCCTGGACAAGAATATAATTTTCCAGGAGCAGACTATGTAGATGAAACTCCTATGGTAAAAAAAGGAGGTTTAGTACGAATGCCTAAACCAACTAAAAAGGGTCTAGCCTCTAAAAAATATTCAAGAAGTCTTTCTGCTACAAATAAACTGTTTACAGAAAACCCTCTATTTAAAAAACCAAAATCTAAAAAAAGAAAAGTATTTGATCCTAATGCTAAGTATTACCAAGATGGTGGTGTTCCTTATAATTATAATCAATTTACTTCTGTTGATCCAGAAGTAGAGGAAACACCAATACCATTTAATCCAATAAGAACAGAAAATGATCCAGAAGATTATAACCAATTTCTAGAGTATTCTGAATCAGCTCCTGAAAATAGGAGACCTTATTCTTTTTATGGTGATTCAAATGAATATGATCACTATGGTATGTGGGATGCATTAGGTAAACCTAAAAACTTTGAAGAAGCTTTACAAATGAATCCTGATTGGCAACCAGATCCTTATGATGGATATTATCATGGTTTTAGTGTTAATCCAAATACAGGAGTATTTTTAAAATCAGGTAAACCAGGATTTAAAGAAGGTGATACAACATGGATGGAAATAAATGGTCACTATCTAAGTAATAGAGCTAATGATAGTACACCAGTATATGATCCTGATTTACAAAGGTTTAAATATATACCTAAGGAAAAAGACGGAGGATATTTAGAATTGGATCTTACTCCGGAACAAATAAAAGAGTATGCTAAAGGTGGTTATATAGTAGAAGAACTACCTGAGATGCAACCAGGTGGAACATGGAAACCAGGAACTGTAGTAAGACCTACATTAAGTAAATCTGATATGGCTACCGTTAAAAAAGAAGTAGCTAAAGCAAAACCAGTTGCTGTTTCAAAACCAGTAGCAAAAAAACAATCAACATCTAGTTTTGCAGATAGGGCTGCTCAAGTAAACAAAGAAAATAAATTAAAAGGTATTGAAAACATATCAGTAGATGAAGCAACTTGGAATGCTAATAGAGACCGTCAAAATAAAGAACACTTATCAGAACTTTTAACAGGTGCCGGAGAAATTACAGGTATAAATTCTGCTATAAGAACAGGAGAAAGAATTGTAGATGATCCTTTAAAGTTTGCTGATGATTTGACTACAGGTATAAGTCAAGCTCCGGAAACTCTTGTTGAAGGTGCTATGACACTAGGTAGTAAACTATTTGGAGATAATAAAGACTATGTTGATGTTGACACAGATGCATTAGGTGTTGTTGCAGATTTTGCAGGTGCTTTACCAGTTGTTGGTGCAGCAGGTAAAGTTGCAAAACCTTTTTTAAAAAGTGGATTAAAATACGCAGATAATGTAATATATCCTACAAGAGGATATAGAGCTAGTACATTTAATAAAAATTTAGAAAATATAAATTATGGTTTAGGAGATGATCCTATAAATGCAGCAAAACAAAAAGAACTTATAACTAAAGTAAATGAAAAAGGAGATTTTTTTACAACAGACTTGGAAGAAATGTCACAATATTTAAAAGGAAATGAAGGCAGGAGAGGTGTTTTTATGGGAGATGATATGGTGATAGAAGAAGTAAAAATACCTTTTTGGAAAAAAAATATTTTAAGTGATTCAGATGTGGTAAACTTAAAAACAGCACAAGGTTCTGTATTACCAGGGCAACCTAGAACTATGTTTCAATCAGAAATAAATGCTAATGAATACATTATCCCTAGAAAAAATATTTTTTATCCAAGAAAATCAACAGTAATAAAAGCAGCACCAGAGGAAGTTTTTAAACAACCTGTTTATGCTAAGAATTTTAGAGGAGAAGATATTGATATAAGTGAGTTTGATTTTAATTATTCTCCTTTTTCACCGGATGATCCTGTATTTTCAAATAAAGGCTATCAGTATCTAGAAGATCAAATAACAGGAGCAACCGGTAAAGAACTACCTTTATATAATCCTAATCCACTTCAACCACATACAAGATATAAAAATTATTCTAAAGGTAATTCTAATTATAAAAAAGGTGGTAATATTAATAACTATGCTCCGGGAGGAGAACTATCTCCTAAAGATTTAGACCCAGCTACTCTAGAAAAATACTTATCAGATTTAAGAGGTTTGGAAAACTCTATTAAAAAAGGTTACAAAAATAATAAATGGTATCCTCATGCAAGTGTTGAAGGTGGTGCTAATACCATAGCTTATGGACATAAATTACAACCTGGTGAATCATTTGCTTCAGGTTTGACTGAACAACAAGCTAGAGACTTACAGAAAAAAGATGTATTAGCTCATCAGACTAAAGCAGAAAAATATGTAGATGACAAATATGGTACAGGAACTTATGACAAGTTACCTCAAAATAGTCAAATGATGCTTACTGATTATGCATATAATTTAGGTAGCTTAAATAAGTTCCCAAGTTTTGTAGAAGGAGTTGTAAAAGGAGATAAAAATAAAATGCTCCAGCAATATGAAAGAAGAGGATTAACACAAAGAAATAACTGGACTAAAGATGTAATAAATACTACTGATTTCTCTAAAGGTTCAGATGAAGGTTTTTTTGGTTGGCTTAAAACTGCTTTGTCAAACAAGAAGAATGGTGGGGCTATTGAAATAGATATTAAAAATAAAGAAGACCTAAAAAGATATGTTGATCAGGGTTTCATTATAGAAGAATTGTAAATTTTTAAAGTTTATTCATTAAATTAAATTTTAGTATATTAGTATATAACACGTTATTATGAAAGTAAGAATAACTAAAGCACCAGATGGAAAAGGAAAGTTTGTAAGTAAACTACAAAAATTTACAGCACAAATGGGTGGAACAGCTCCTTCTTCTCAACAACAATTGGTAAATTTTATAGCAAATGATATTGCTTCAGGAAAAGCTAAAGAAGAAACTATGATTAAACTCTTTGCTATTTTAGGCAATGATTTTAATTCTGCTAATAGTTACTATGATCAAGTGTATCAAATGTATGCTTCTCAAAATAAAGAAGAAGATGAAGAAGAAGAAACAGATGAAGCAACAGAATCTAATAAAGTAGAAATAGCAAATAGTCCTGTAACACAACCTGTTTCAGAACAGAATGAAACTAAAATTTCTAATGATCTTATAGCTGAAGATAGAGACGACTCAGACTTTGATGCAGAAATATACTCTGACTATGAAGATCCTAATGCAACTACTCAAGCTAAATTAGGAGGTAACTTTAAAAAGGAAAGAAGAAAGTATGTAAACAATATTCTTAAACTGGCTAAAAAAGAACTTGGTGGAACAACACAACTAACTCAATCTTCTACACCAGATCCAACTGGTGAAGAAGTTAGAAATAATATGAAAGGTTCTTTTGTAAATAATCTTAAGAATAATGCTCAGTTAGCTGTAATAAAAGAACAAGCAGAAAATCAGTTTGATACATACATGCAAGATGGTGGTCAAGAACAACCATATGACTTTACTCATTATACTCATGGTGATACTGATGTGTTTCATGATCCTATGAATGAGTTAGTACAAGCAAGATTAGGCTTTAATAAAAGAAGAGGTTTTAGAAACAATCCTTATTACATGACACCTTTTATGGGTCTTACTCCTGATATGTTACAAATGGGAATGATGGGACCTATAAGTAAATTAGATGTTACAAGATCCCATTGGTTAACAGGAAGACCTTCTAGATACTCTATGGAATTTAGCCCTATGCCAGGAATGGGTATGGGTTATTATTTACCTGGTTATGGGCACGGTATGAGAGCTACTGGAAATAAAACTCCGGGTAGACTTGTAACTGAACAAATCAGTAAAGATGTAAATAATGAGAGTATAAAAGAAGTAGCAAATACAACTAACTCTGAAGCTGCAAATAATGCTACTGGTCCAAAAAATTGGAATGAGGCAGATTATAATAGTGATGGTATTCCAGATTATTTACAACCAGATGGTGCAGGAACAGAAGATCTAGCAATGGGTAGAAATTTACCTGTAGGTCCAGTAGAAAATCCTAATGATCCTACTGAAGAAATACCTACAGAAAAAGTTATTACTAAACCTAAAAAGAAATCTACTCCTAAAACAGTTACTCCAGAAGTTACTCCAGTAGTTACTCCTCCTTCAGATCCATTTGGTATTGGTGCAGGAATTGAGAATCTTATTAGAGGAGGTGCTGAGTATCTAGACCAAGGTATTACAAAAGGAAAAGATTGGTTAGTAGAAAATTCTAAAAAAATGCAAAATGATGCTAAATGGGAAAAGTATAGAACTGAGTCTGGCGCATTAATGTCAGGACCATATGTTCCAAGTTATCATTATTATGGTTCAGTAGGTATGGGTCCTCAAGCAGCACAAGCAGATGATGATTTAGTGCAAACACTTGCATTAGGTGTACCTAACTTAGTTAGTGGTGCAGCTAATTTGTTTAGAGGTGCCGCTGGAAATGCAGCACAACAAGCAGCTGGAAATGCAGCACAGAGAGGTGCTAACAAAATTTATATAGACTTTTGGAAATCTATAAAAAATAATCCAAGATCTTTAGATGGCTATCTTAGAAATCCAAAAATGCAACAAGAAGCTAATAAGTTATTTAAAGATTATTGGAAAGCTACAAATAGAAAAGGTTTACCTGAACCTCCATCTGGCACTCAATTAAAATTTTCATTTCCTGGAATGGAAGTAGGAGGTATAGTAAATGATCCATTTATGGATCCTTACGGAAACTTACAAAAGTTTATTTATGGTGGTAATGATGCTTTTACTCAAGCAGATTTAGATGATACTTATTCTAAAGATACAACAGATGCTTACTTTGCTGATGGTGGTTTAACTAAAGCACAGTATGGTATTATGCATCCTCAACGTGCATTTGATTTAACAAGAGGACAAGGTCCACAACAAGGTGGTTTTAGAGTTGGAGATCAAATTATATTTAATCAAAATAGAGATAACTATGGACAAAATCCTCCAAATACAGCATATGGCTCTTATGATGATTATACTAAACAAATAGGAGATAGATTAGGCATGTCTTTAAGAGATGACCTATCTGCTAAAGAAATGTATGAATTAGCTCAAAAGGCCGGTATGGCTAATCCTCAAAGTAATACAAGAACACAGACTAATGTAAACAGAAATGCTTATCCTAATTATTTTAACGCAGGTTATAATAGAGGGCAGTTTCCTGGAATGTATTATGATCCTAGATTAGGAAACAGAGGTCCTGGTATATTTCCAGGGAGATTTGCTACTTATGCGGGAACATGGGCAAAACCAATGGGTATGCGTGTAGCAGGAACTAATCAACCTTACACAGGTATGTTTGATCCTTCTAGTATTGCTAAGATAAATGTTACAAAATCTAATTGGCTAACAGGAGCTCCTAGAAGATATACTATAGATTATAATGTAAACAGAGATGCTTCTGGAAAACCAATGATTAATCTACCTACTTCAGGTAGTTTAGCATCCGCAGGTAATACATCTGCCGGTAGCAATGTACCTAAAGGAAATGATCTACAATCTACTTTACAGAGAGAAACTCAAGGTTTATCTGGTAGAGATTTGAGAGTTAAAGAGCGTGATATAAAAAGAGCTTTTAATCAAGGTTATGGTAGTGATTATGCATATGATGATAGTAGAAATGGAAATTTTTCATCTACTCCATCATCTACTGTAAAAGCACCTGGAGAAGATAAAGAGTATATTGCAGAATTCCAACAAAAACAAAAAGATAGAGGTTTAGTATGGAATGAACAACAAAAGAAATGGGTACCTAATGCACAGAATATGGCGGCTATTAATGCTGCAACTGATCCAAACTATGTAGCTAATCAACAAACTGCAGGTAATGCTTTGGAGCAAATGGTAAATAATCCATCTAATCTTTTTGATTACTCTAATTCCCCTAGACAATCTAGTGCTCCTGATGTAAAACAATCTGCACCTACTGGACAAACACAATCTCCAACAGCTTTAGATTATTTACAAGGGAAAGCTCAACCAACAAGTAGAACACAAAGTGGTACTACAGTAATTAATGCTGCTGGAGAACCAATAACAGATGAAAGTTTTACAGAAGCTAATGCACCTTCTGCAGCAAATCCAGTATCTGCACCATCTAATCCATTAGCAGCATTTATACAATCTGCTATGGGTTCACCAAGTAGCACATCTACTGAAAATTTATTTAATGCTGTGCAACAAATGAAAGCTAATGCTTCTCCTCAAAGTTCAGCAAATGTAGAAACCGGTAGACCAGGTTTTGATTTACCTACAACACCAAGTGCACCAGAAGCAAAATTTGAGATTGACAAAAACAATCCTTATAATGAACAAAAGGAAATGTACTACTATCTCCAAAATATGAGGAATGAAGCTTATCCAGAATGGAGAAGAAATACAGTTCCTTTTAAAAAATTTGGTGGTTATTATCAGCCGGGTGGAGAGAAGAGAAGAATAATGCCTCAATTATTTGACCGCTTAGATAGACTCAGATCTTTTCTTGGTAACAATGATGAAGAGTCTGTACAAATGCCTCAACAAACATTTGAAGAAGAAATACCTTTAGAAGATTTTTATAATCAAAGTAACTTCTATGATTTTAACTTTCAAAATACATTACCTGTACCAGAAGAAGAACTGATGTATCAAACAGAATATACTCCTGAACAATTGGGTTTAGTTGAACCAGTTAGTAAACAATCAGAGTTTAGTAATACGAAAAAATCTACTAAACCAAAATCTAATTCATCTGGTAAATCTAAATCTACTTCATCTACTAAACCTAAATCTACTACTAGCTCAAATGTATCAGCTGATGATTATGATAAATATGTTTCTGAAAATAAAAATAATTATAAGCCACTTTCATCTGAAGAATTAAAAAAAGCACAAGCTGCTAAATTAAAACAGGATGAGGCTAGATATCGTAATAGAAACTATAATAGTTATACTGATGCTAAGAATGCAGCTAGACAATTTTCTGATGTTTCTACACAAGATGATCTTATTTTTAGAATGAACAATCAGCTAAAAACTTTGAGAGACCAAGAAATGACTTTATTATATAAATCTAATAAAACAGCAGCTGAAAAGAAAAAGCATGCAGAGTTAAATAAACAAGCAAATGATTTAACACTTAAGATACAAGCAGAAGAAGCTAAACTTAAAAAGATAGTTGATGCAAAACTTGCTGGTAAAAAAAGATTTGGCGGAATACCTCAAGCTGGATATGGTTTTGAAACTCCTGTTACTGAAGATGACAGAACTAAACCTGCATTAGATAGAATGCAAACTATGTCTTCTAAAGATGCGGGAACACAATTACTGAATACTCAATTAGATAAAATGAGAGAAGAGTATGGTGAAAAACCTGGAGTAGTTTCTGTAGATTACAGAAATAAAAATATGTGGGAATTAAATCCAGAAATAGGTAATATTCAATTTAATACTGCTTTAGCTGGAGCTACTGGACTTAAAAATATAGGAGATACAAAAGGTGTGCAAGCAGATTTATATAATGCATTTAAAGGTGATGCATCTGCTCCTGAAACAGCAATGATAGATGAAGGAAACTATGATACTAATACAGGTACATTTAAACCAAATCAACAAGGTTTTGAAAAAAGAGTTCAATATGGTGGGCCTATATATGAAGATGGTGGAAGTGTGTATGATGATATGGAAGAAGGAGATGAAGTAATGATGACACCAGAAGAACTTCAAGAATTTTTAAATAATGGTGGTGAAGTAGAATATATATACTAAAACAAATGATAAAAGTAAGAATTAAAAAAGTTCCTGGTTTAAAACAAGCTAGAACTGGTTATCAAGTTCAAGGTGCATTAGCAAATGACGTACCTGCCTTTGGTGGTGCTGACTATAATGCTTATATAGGAAAACCTCAAACTAAAGTTAATAGAACTTTGCAACCTATTGCAAGAGAAGGAGCTAATCTAGAAGCTGAAAAGAATGAAACAGTTGTTACTAATGATGGTAGTAATATGCCTGCATTTTATACAATTGGTGGTAAAAGACATTATGAAGGAGGTACTCCTTTAAATTTACCAGATGATAGTTTTATTTTCAGTGATACTAAGGCAATGAAAATAAAGGATCCTGCTATACTTAAAAGATTTGGTTTATCACCTAAAGATGGTGGGTATACTCCTGCAACTATATCTAAAAAGTATGATTTAAATCCTTATAGAAAAATTCTACAAGATCCTGACTCAGATAAATTAGAAAGAAAGACTGCTGAAATGATGCTAAAAAACTATACAATGAAGTTAGGAGAATTAGCATTAATTCAAGAATCTATGAAAGGTTTTCCACAAGACATACCTTTGATTTCTAAACCTTATATGGAAGCAAATGGTATTTCTGAAGAGGAGTTATTACCACAAAAAGCCCAACCACAGCAGCAACCTACTGAAGAGTATGCAGATTATGAAGAAGTAGAACAAGAAAATCAGATGCCTTCAGAAATGCCAAGTGGAGAACCTATTGCTCAACCTATGCAAGATGAACAAATGATGCAAATGGGACAAGAGCAAATGATGGCTTACGGAGGATATCCTATGGAAGATTATTTCTTTCCTTACAATCCTGTTGAAATGGCTTATGGAGGTTACTTACCTGAAGCTGCTACAGGAGCTATAACACCATATGAGAAAGCTAAAACTAAACAAGGTAATGTTACACCAACTGGTCAACAAAATAAGTTTAGTGATAGAGGTCAAAAGCTTGAGGATTATCTAGGACAATGGGAAGCTGATATACCTGGTATTAAAGATATGTCAGAAGGACAAGCTCAAAAAGCTATCTATGAATGGTCTTTAAAAAATAATCCAGATGCTATTAGATCAATGTGGAAACAATTTGGTTTAACAGCTAAAGGAATGAAAAGCTCTAAACTTAAAGGACTTAGCCAAAATAAAACTGGTCAATTTACAGAAGAAATGCTTAAAGATCCAGAACTATTAGAGAAATTACAAGAAGCTTATGTAGATAATTATTTTGGAGTTAGACAATTAGATCCTTTAGCTAAAAGGAAAGAGGATCCAAAAGTTATAGAAAATCCTAACGCTCCTGTTCAAAAATGTTATTGCCCTGATGAAAATGGTAATGAAGTTGAGACACCTATGGTAGATGGTAAATGTCTATGTGATGAGTATACTGCAGAGTCAGAATATGATCCTGGTTTTGCTCCACCAAGAAGAAGATCAGGCTTTTTTTTACAAGATACTATAAATACTGCTAATGCATTTGCAAATCTAATGGGATTAAAGAAATACTTACCTATTACACAAAGAATGCAACCTATAGAGTATGGAGTAAACTATTTAGATCCTACAAGAAACATTGCTGCACAAAATGAAGCTACTGCACAATTAGCTAAGGCTGTTTCTTCAACAGCTGCTGGTCCTGCAAATAGAGCTACTTTAGCTGCAATGCAAGGTAAGTTATCAAAAGGTGTTTCTGATGTATCTAGTCAATATGATAATGCTAATGTAGGTATTGCTAATCAATATGAACAAGGGTTAGGTGCTTTAAGAAACCAATATAATATGATGAATAATCAGTTGACTAAACAATTAGGAAATGAGAATGCTATTGCTAATCAAAATTATGATAATTCTGAAAGGCTTTTTAGAGGTGATGTTGCTAAAGGATATACTACAGGACTTACTAATGCTGCACAAATAGATGCTGTTAATCAACTAAATGAAAATTATAAAGTTGATCCTGAATCAGGTGGTTTTGTAGATTATGTAGCAACTGATAAAACTGTTGATCCAGGTACTAAACAAAAAGATGCCTTAGATTTTGCATATGAATTACAAGGTTCTGGTCTAAGTCCAAAGATGCAAGAAATGTTATTTAAACAAAATTATGGTCTGGGTAGATATGGTGGACAATTTGCTAATGGTGGAGCATATGTAATGGGTGATACAGTTTTTCCATTTATGTTTTATTAAACTTTAAAAGTTTATTAAACTTATAAAATTTTGATAGTTTTACAATAGATAATAAGAATCAATTATGGCAACGTATTTACAAGGCGTCACAGATTATATACCTCAGTTTCAACCCTTTCAACCTGACTTAAATTTTTATGCAAATGTTTTGCAGACAAAACAAACTCAGTATGATAATAATTGGAAGGCATTAAATAATATGTATGGTAAATTATACCATGCAGATTTAACTAGAGACGGTAATATTAATAAAAGAGATACTTATTTAAAACAAGCTGAGTTTGATTTAAAAAGAATTTCTCAAATGGATTTATCATTAGAGCAAAATGTAAATCAAGCTACACAAATATTTAAACCATTATATGAAGATAAAGGCTTAGTAAAAGATATGGCCTGGACTAAAAATTATATGACGGAAAGAGCTAAAGGAGAATCTTTTAAAAATGCTTATGATGAAAAATTGCAAGATAGATATTGGGATGTAGGTTTAAGAGAACTAGATTATAAAAGAGAAGAATTTAAAAAAGCAGATGATGCAACAGCTATGAGTTTTGGAAATGCTACATATACTCCATATGTAAATGCTATGTCTGTAGCTCAAGATGTAGCTAAAGAAGCTGGATTATCTATTGAGTCAGTAAAGTTTAGTCCTGATGGTAGATGGATTATTAAAAACAAAAATGGTGAACAATTAATAGAACCATTAAGTAAATTATTT
>Ga0194116_10003414_pt1 | contig 19153 bp, 6 predicted proteins | sample TA2MahsurfametaG_4_FD_148617 | JGI IMG/M metagenome (GOLD analysis project Ga0194116, IMG submission 148617) | Freshwater microbial communities from Lake Tanganyika, Tanzania - TA2015008 Mahale S9 surface | ecosystem: Environmental > Aquatic > Freshwater > Lake | place: Tanzania: Lake Tanganyika...
CCCCAATCCCCATAAATTGTATTCTAGAATTTAAAAATTAAATAAATAAAATAAAAGGATTTATTAGTATAATTTTAAAATTATTTTGCTAATAATCAATTTATTGAAATCTTTATCTTTATATTTTTAATTCAAATATAATAATAAACCTTCTTAAAATACATTGAGTAAACAAAAAAATTATACTTATTTTATATATTTTATTTTAAATAAATGTTAAGTGGAAAAGAAAATTACACAAATCCACAAACAGATAATTCAATATTTGAATCAACAACTAATAACACAATAAACAATATTAATATAAACAATTCAAATATTCAGCAATTTTCAAATTTAAATCAAAATAATCAATTTTTTCAAAAAATTCCAGCATATCATTATAATAATCAAGCTAATTCTAATCAGATTAACTCAACAAATCAAAATATTTATCAAAGCAATCAAAATCCTCCCTATAATACTTTTAATATGTCTAATACAAATATTAATTCATATATTAATCAAGGTTATTCATCGATTCAAGATTCGAGTATATTTAATCCTCAAATAAATTTACCTTCTAATTATAATTTTGCTTCTAATAGTAATTTTGTTAATTTAAATTTGCAATCTAATACAAACCCTCAAAGTCATTTCATAAATGCTTCTAATTCTCAGATAAAGCAAACACAAAAAATTGACATTAATGGTGAAGTACTAGAAATCACGCCTTTAGGAAGCGGATCAGAAGTTGGAAGATCTTGTGTTGTAATGCGTTTTCGAGGAAAAAATATAATGTTTGACTGTGGTATCCATCCAGCTTACAATGGGCTTGGATCTCTTCCATATTTTGATGAAATCGAGCCTGAAAGTATTGATTTGCTTTTAATAACACATTTCCATTTGGATCACTGTGGGGCTTTACCATATTTCTTAGAAAAAACAGGATTCAAAGGCGATTGTTTTATGACTCATCCAACAAAAGCAATTTATAAACTAACTCTTGCAGATTATTTGAAAGTTTCACATGTTAATACAGACGAATCTCTGTATCAAGAACGAGATTTAGTTAAAAGTTTTGAAAAAATAAAAATTATAGACTACCATCAAGAAATTATATCTCATGGAATAAAATTTTGGGCTTATAATGCAGGTCATGTTTTGGGTGCTGCAATGTTTCTTGTAGAAATTGAAGGAATTAGAGTACTATATACTGGCGATTTTTCAAGAGAAATCGATAGGCATTTAAAGCCTGCAGAAATCCCTGCAAATTTTGATGTGAATATTCTAATTGTAGAAAGCACCTATGGAGTACATAAACACGAAGAAAGATCTAGAAGAGAAAATGATTTTAAAAGATATGTTTATGAAATCATTAAAAGAGGTGGAAAATGTCTTTTGCCAGTATTTGCAGCTGGAAGAGCTCAGGAGCTATTACTAATTTTAGACGAGTATTGGGAACACAATCCTGATATCCAAGATGTTCCGATTTATTATGCAAGCTCACTTGCCTCAAATTACTTAGATATTTTTAAAACTTATATAAATATGACTGGAGATTATGTAAAAAACAAATTTTACGAAGAAGGAATAAATCCGTTTAGATTCAAGCATATTAATTGTGTAAAAACCATTGAATATTTAGACGAAAATAACCCAGCGGTAGTGTTTGCTTCACCAGGAATGTTGCAATCAGGACTTTCAAGGAATTTATTTGAAAAATGGTGTGAAAATTCTCAAAATGGAGTCATCATAACTGGTTACAGTGTAGAAGGAACTTTAGCGAAATATATTTTAGGTGAGCCGAATGAAATAAAGTTATCAAACGGGCATAATGTGCCTTTGAAAATGGCTGTAAAAAATGTAACTTTTTCTGCACATTCTGACTTCGCTCATACAAGCGAATTCATTGAGAAAATCAAACCACAGAACATTGTTCTTGTTCATGGTGAGGGAAAAGAAATGGAAAGACTGAGAAATGAGCTTGAAAGGCTTAAAGTCGAAAATAAAAATTTTAGAGAATTTAATCCAAAGATTTTCAATCCTAAAAATTGTCAAAAAATTGAATTCTGTTTTAAAATAGAACGGAATTCATTTATTGTAGGAAATCTTTCAAAAAAAGTTTTGAATAGTTTAAACTCAATATATAATATAGAGATCAATAGCAGATTATCTAATGATGTAATTAATTATAAGAAAAAAAGCTTTCTAAATAGGTTGGGCAAATTTGGGAATCAAAATTGTACACTTGAACTGGTAGAAGAAAATAAAGATAATGAAAAAATTGAGAAAGAAAAACTCTCGAAAATCAATAATAGTGAGTTTGATATTTTAAATGAAATAAATAATGATTTGGATAGGATTTATAATTCAAAAAATGAAGAAATCAATAAAAATTTTCAAAGTGCAAATAAAGTTGATAAAGATGGGAATACGTACAATGATGAAGATGAATACGAAGAGAACTATATAGAATGCAAAGGTTTGTTGTTGGAAAATGAAAATTTAATTTTAGATAAAAATGACATTAAAGAATACTCTTCAATTCAAAATATTAATAAATTCAAACAAATTTTAAAAATAAATTATACTCAATGTAAAAATATGCTTTTGTTTATAATAAAAGATTACTATGAACAGATAATTGAAATTGAAAAAAATAAATTTTGTATTAATGATAATATATATGTTTATTTTCAGCCAAATAATATTGTTTTAGAATGGTATTCAAGCTCCAAGAATGATTTAGTTGCTGATTCTATTGCATTGTTAATTTATCAGATTGAAAATCATCCTAATAATCAAACATTTTCGCATTATACAAGTAAAGAAAATATTTGTTCTTATAAGCTCAAAAATTTTTTTAATTATTTAAAAACGAAATATGAATCAGTGGAAAGAGAAGGAGAAGATTTTATAAATATTAAGGATGAAGGAATGATATGTAGAATAGAAGTTATTTCTGAAAAATTTAAAATAATTAGTGATTTGAATAAAAATAATAATCCGTTTGAAGAAAAGATTAATAATGATATAAAGTTTTTCGACACTTTATAAGTTAATTTGATTAGAGCTTATGTAAAGATTAAACAAATATTAATTTTAATGTTAGTCAGCTATAATTAAGTTTGAATAAATAATTTAAATATTTATAATTTATATTAAAATCTAAAAAAATAATTAATTCAAAATTTCTGGAAAGTCTTAAATTGTAAAATATCCAAAATTATAATACTGAAAATCTTTAAAAAAATTCTTTATCAAATAATTCTTAAAGGGAAAATAATGAAGGTATTTAAAATAAATTAATCTAATAAAGATAGAAAATTGAGGTCTATACATTAAAATTAATTGATTAAAATTAATTTAAATACTTGTGATCTTTATTATTTTAAATATTAAATTTTAAATTCTATTTTAAAATAAAAATTATTCAAAATGATGATTTTTAATTTTTCATAGATAAAATCCTATCACCAATAAAAATTGTTATAAATACATAGATTTTCTAAATTTATTCAGCTTGCAAATAGTAAATCCAAGAAGGTAATTTATTCAAAGTTATTATTAATCTTCCTGTATTCACATTGTCCTGTCCGGCTTTGAAAGAAATAGGAATTTTCAAAGGCTTTTTAGGCTAAAAATAATTTATAATAAATGATTATTTAAGAAAAAAATCTTATATTTATTCCAAATTAAAGATAAAACCTATAAGTATAATATATATAAATATAATGAAAAAATGATTACCTCAATCTTAGGAGCGAGTTTTCCTCCTAATATAAAATTAGGATTATCAAATCTGACCAAAATATCAGCAGCTTCATTAAGAGGGTTCTTGAATTCCAAATCAAAGTTCTTTCCAATTGGAATTTTTATTGGTCCTTGTGCTTGAGGTGGATAACTAGAACCAACTAAAATCCAATTGTATTCTCCGCCATCAGGTGAAGTTACTCTCAAAATAGCTTTGCTCTCTCCAATGAAATAAGGTTCGAATCTTAAAGAAGATATTATTTCTGTTCCTTTAGATGGATCTGCTGGAGCAGCAGTAATAACAGCCTGGTCAGGAATAAAATCTATAGGAATAGGCATATTTTCCATGAATTTCTCGATTTTAACAGCGTAAGTTGTTTGCTTTTTCAAATAATTAATAAAGCTGAAGGAAATGATTTTATCAGAACCTAAACATGCAGAGATGGTATTTAATGTTTTTATCTGAGTCGTTGGATTTCCTTTTAAAAGCAATGGATATTTAAGATCACCGAGTTCGGGAGATTTAATTGTTATAGTTGCATTATTTTGTCCAACAACTAAAGGACGATATGAGATTTCAATTGGAATTTCCTAAAAGAATTTAATTTACTTTTTAAGATGAAGAAAAATTTTTATATAAAAAATTAAAATTATTGAAAATCAAAAATACGCTTTCAGGAATGATTTGGAAATTATTTGGTTTTATCATAACATATTCATTATCACAAATAATTTGAGTTGCTTGAATTTGAAGTGGAGTTTTAAGTGGATTAGCAATAGTAATATTCCCAGATACAATTTCTCTTACAACTCCAGATAATTCTGTTAGAGGATAAGGATCAGCTGCATTGACAGTTATTTGAATAGTAAAGTAAACATATTCTTTGGTTTCAATATTTTCAAAAGTTATGGTCATCGAAAAAATTCCTTCTTTCCACGACCTAAAAGACAATTTATAATCTTTTGTGGAATTAGATGCAATATCAATGGTATTTGCTCCTTTAATGAAGACGGTTGGATCATTTTTATCAACCTAAATTTTATATAAATAAAAAATTTAGAAAGAATAAAAATTTATAAATTTTTATATAAAATTCCTACAATATAAAATATTTTTATGTGAATCAAAAATAAAGAATATTTTGAAAAAATAAAATGAAAAAAAGTTATTACTGTCCAAGTAACTTTAAATCTTTGAGTAGTATACAACCAGTTACTAACATCTAACTTTATAACTTTCCATTCTCTTGCTTTTGCAACATCATTAATTGTTTTTTTAGCTTTGGGAGGATTCGAAATACCGATTATTTTTTGGACTTTGGCTGTTCCATCAGGTAATGGGAAGAACACTGTTGCTTCATGTTCAATAGTATTTGCATTATTAGGCAATTTCGACATTGTAAGAGGTAAATATGTAAGAATATATGTACCTTCTACATTTGGTTTTATTTCAAAATTCAAATCGCCTTTATAATATGATACAAACTGTTCGTTTTTGGACATTATAGAAGGAATAATCCTCCAAGGTTTATCCGAAGTATTTTTAATTTTAATTTCAGTTGTGATTGGAACTCTAACTTCTGTTTCTATGCGTTTTTCGGAAATAGAATCTTTTGGAACATCTGTACTTCTACCGTAAAGTGTAATATACAGAGGTTCAAAATTTTCTACCAAACATTTAATTTTTTCGAAATAAATATTATTATCTTCTGTTTTTGGATGGAATATTATATCTAAATTGACTTCATCATGAGGCGGAATTACTCCTTGATTTGGACTGAAAGTAAAGAATTTTGAATAATCTTTTTTAGGATTTGGAGCTTCAAATTTAAATTTAGCAGGCAAATCACCAAAGTTTCTTATCAACACTTGTTTGATTGTCATAGAATTAACAACAACAGTTCCAAATGAAGGGATTTCCCCTACTATTTTTACATCAACTCCATAACTTGCTCCGGTAAGAGTCAAAAGTTTTCTAATATCAGTTTGATTGATTTTAATCATTAAATCCTCTTGAAATTGTGGAATTCGAATATTAGGGTTAAATAACATATCCACTTTAATATTTCCTTTAGGCTCCAAAGTATAAACTTTTTCTGGATTGAAATTAGTAGGGAAACTTATACAACGTTTTGAAAGCGACTGAGGATTTTCTGCAAATATTTGAACATCAGCTTTAATCTTTCCTCTGTTGATTAAATTGAAATCCATTTTTTTGCTTTGACCAAGTTGAATAATTCCAAAATTTAAGTTTTGTAAAAGCGGATCTTCTAATTCAACTTTAAGTGGAATACCTTCACCAGTTACTTCTACATCAACATCATAAATACCGTTAAATTTAAATTTGATAACATCACGGTATTTAGTAATTTCTCTTGGAATGAAAACAATTGGAATTTCAAGAATATCTGTAGCTGAAGTGTATGGTAATATTACTTGCCCAGTGCTAAGTTGGACATCCAAATAACTTTTATTTTTATTTTCAAAATTTGTTTCAATGGTTAAAGCCTCTTTATCCATATTCTTTACAGTAATAATTTGCGTAACAGGAGTTGGCTGCCTCATTACATAACATGGTCCGAAATTACAAGAAACTGTAGAAAATACAATAGAAGGTGATCTTGCTTTCGCATTAAGAATAAATGTGTAAGTTGGTCCACTTACTATTTGCATGACAATTTTGTGATTTTGTAAATGAATTTTTGTAAGAGGGAGTATAGTTAAGCTAATTTGTAATTTTTCATTCTTTTTAACAGTTCCTGAATCAGGAGATATTTTTAAATAATCTGCTCCATTTTTCTTAAAGATATAGTGAAAATTGAAACTACCATTATTTTCTAAAAGAATTGATCTCTCACGTTTTTCATTTACAAAGAATTCTCCGAAATCTATTGAATGCTCTTGTCTAGGTAATAGTTTAAGTTCAGGTTTATTACATAAAAATACACCGTGTGAAATTGTATAACCAACTCCTTTTACGTTAAGAGTTAAAGGCTTTAATCTTTGTTTTACTCTTAATATTAAATTGTAATTAAATTCTTTTTCAACTCTTGGCATAAATGTTACTTCAATTTTTGTACTAGACTTTGGCTGTAAAGTACCTGCAATTGGAGAAACAATTAAAGAATCTCCATACATACTGTTTCCTTTTATACTATCTTTATCAAAGTTGAATTTATAAGGTAAATGCTCTTCATTAATAATTTCTATTATTTCTTTATTCCTTCCTCCTAATAATAAAGGACCGAAATTTATTTTTCCTTGATTGAACAGTATCATTGGTTCTCTTGCTACCCCATGGAAAAGGAATTTATGTGTAAGTTTTTCTGAATTAATTTTGAAATTCCAGAAGGATTCATGAGTTTCTAAAGAATTTGGAATATATTCAAAAATCATTTCGAATTTTTTTCCAGAATAAATAACGCCTTTTGGAGTTATGCATTTAAATAGCTTGGAATTTAGATTGGTTTCTTCATCTTGTTGTTCCCATTCAAATTCATATCCTAAATTAGTTGGATTCAAAACAAAGAAGCGTTTTGTGTTTTTAACCTGCATACCAATGCTCTCAATTTCAACGTAGGTATAACCATTTTCTTGTTTTATACCTTCTTGGAGTTCCTATATTTTTATATTAATTTAATTTTTATTTTTTGATTATTATTAAAAAAGTTTTTTTTTGATTTTTTAAAAATTCTAATTTAATTGAAATATATTTCCTCTGAAGATTTATTCATATGAAAATAATCGAAAAAAATAAAATAATAAAAAATATTAAAAACTTACGAAATGACAAACAGGTCTTTCAGCTTCTCCAGTGAGTTCGATTTGAAGTGGGGAAATTTGTGGATCCAAATCTTTCATATGACAAATTAAAAATCTCTTAAATCCAAAATCATCAACTTCTATAGGACTAAATCTTACTAAGAAAGGTTCATCTGAATTAGGTGGGATAACGCCCTGCTTAGGGCTGATTGAGAAAGGTCCTTGATCATTAGCATTTGGATTTGGGTTATTCGGATTAGTAAAAACAAAAGAATAATGAATGCTCATTGCACTTGTGTTCTTAATAAAGAAATCATGCTTCCTTGATCCATACATCATTGTAGGCTTAAATCGAATCTGAGAAATTTGGCATTGAAATTTAGCATAATCACTAACTGCAGTTAATTTCAATGTAATATATTTTTCAGATTTTTCAATTATGCTATATTGTGGTTCTGGATATACTTCTTCAATTTCAACAAATCCATCATCCTTTAATATAGGACTTTGAGGCTGGAGCTCGTCTTCTTTTTTTTTATTTTTATCTAATGCATTAGCTCCTTTTTTATTATCTACAGCAGCTTTTTTACCACCTGCACCACTCATTGATGTGATTATAGTTTCTATTTCTTCTTTTCTTTTTTGTTTATCTTCTTCTCGTTTTTTAAATATTGCTTGATATTCTAATTGTGTTACTTTTCGCATGTATTTCATATTAGAATCCCAATCTTCTATGTTATTTACAAATTTAATTTGTTTTAATTCAATCATCAAGTCTTTTTGGGAGTATTTAACTGGTTCTTTTCCAGAAAACACAGCTATTAAAGTTTTTGTTGTTTTAGGTAAAATGATCCCATAGGCTGGAGTTATTTCTAAACATGGTTCTAAATTGTTTAACCAGAAAAATTTGTATGGCGTATCAGACTGATTATTCATATCAAATGTTATAGTTTTAGAATTTCCAATACAAATATCTCCATAAATTAGCTCATTTTCTATTTGCAAATTTTCAAAAGATATAGATTCAAAATAGCCTTCACCTAAAAGCACAATTTTAGGACTTTCATAAGGATTGAAAAGAGTTTTATAAGTTAGAATAGCTTTTTCTTGAATAGCAGATTTTGGCTCAAATTTAATATCAAACGTTTGATAATTTTTTGGTTGAATCGTTGCAGTTGTAGGATTACAAAATGCAAAACATTCATTTAAAATTTGATCAAATTTTACTGTTGCAGGCACAGTACCATCATTTTTTAGTTGAATTTGATTATTATTAAACTTTCCTAAACGAGTTTTTTTAAATCTTAAAATAGCTGATCCATCATCATTATATTCTTGCGGCTGTTCCAAAACTATTGTTGGTAAAGTTCCTTCTCCTCTTAGCTCAAAACGCAAAACTCCAGTTTCAGGATTAGAATCACCACCTTCAACAATTGCTTCAAAAAGAGCTGAATAAGGCATTACCGATGTAGGCTTGAAAGTTACGCTTACATATTCAGATTCATTAGGATAAATTTTTAGGGGAGTTTTATGAGCAACTTCAAATGCAAATCCTTCTGATTTTGAATTGGTTCTTGGTTTAACACTTATTTTCACAGTGCATGGAATTTTGTTTGAATTCAGGATTTTAAATCTCTCTGTAACTCCATTAGGGTTTTTAGATGCTATAACTGTTCCAAACCAGAATACTCTTTCATCTATTCCATAAATACTAGAAGTAATAACACTTTGGCGGTTTATATCTGGGTTTAAACTTGGAAGGACTGTTTGCTCTTCAAAAATATTATCAAAGTCTTTAGTATCAATTGAAGGAATACAAGATTCAGCAACCAAATCAAAAGGAATTCCAAGTGGATTATCATCTGGTTGTCTCCCTTGAATATCTATAGCTAAAACTGTATTATAGAATTTATTTGATTCTGCTTGGAAAAGAATATCAATTTTTGAAGATGAACCTGGTGCAATTACTCCTTTGAAATTTGATAAAGAAAATCTATTAATTTTTAAAGCATTTTCATCAACTTTTTTACCCCCTTTTTTATCATCAGCTTTAGCTGGAGCCGGAGCATTTGGCTTCTTAGCAGGAGGTTGACCTTTTGCTCCTCCTTTTCCCATTACTTCAAGTGCTTCACGCATTTCAAGCTCTTTTTGTTTTTGCTCTTCTATTTCTCTTTGGTCTTTTTCTTCTTTAAGTTTAATCATTTTAGATTCTTCTAAATATTCCATTAATTCATATACGAAATCAAATTGACCTTCATTTCTGATTTCTATAGATCTTGTAGTGGAATCATTAAATTGTAATGATCCAAAGTTTATAATTTTCAAAGGACTTATAGTGTATTTTGAGAAGTAAGAAGCAACATTTATGAAAATTGGAATTTCCTGATCTTTTATATTTTTTTCTCCTTCATATATGACAAGTTTTATTTCTGTACCATTTTTAGCAGGTGATATATTTATGTCTCTTGGATAAGGTAAGAAACATGCTAAAATATTTCTTTCTTTTCCAGGTTCTATCTCACCATCATTTGGTTCAAATTTAAACAATTCTTGCCAGAATTTTTTGTTTATTTCAAATTTATATTTAATTTTATAAATTCCTAAATTCTTAAGTAAGAATGGAAAGCTCTTGTAATCACGAACTTTCACATTTCCGAAATCTATTACTTTATTATCAGAATTTATTACAAGATCAACATTAACTTTAAATGCTTCTGCACTAACTTTTATGTTTCGAGGTGGCATTTTTATACCATAATTCAAGTTGTCTTCAATATCAAGTGTTAGATTAAAGTTGAATTTTTCTTGTTTATCTGAACTAAAAGTCACAGTGATCACTTGCTCTTTTCCTTTTTCAACAACACCTTGTGTAGCATCAAATTTAAATTGCGGAGGAACCTGAGCAATACCACTTAATTGCCATTTACAATTAACTTCTGAAATATTTTTAAGTTTTATTTGCTTAGGAAGGGTTTGATTAATAATAAGCTTTTCAAAATCAATAAAATCAGGTTCAACTTCTACTCTTGGCTCTGCTCCTTTACATGTTAAATTTATTTTGATAGGAGTAGGATTATCTTTAATTAAACATATTAAAATATCCTTGTATTCTACTGTTCTTTGAGGAAAAGCATAAACTTGAAGTAATTTTGTTTCTTCTTTTTTAATATCAAATGAAGTAGTTGTGAGAAGAAATGGAGTAGGTGGCTCAACAACTGCAGGTTGAGTATTTTTTGGCTTATTCATATTAGTAGTATGAGAAGAGTTCATTCCATCTGTATTTGAACCTAAAAATAAATTGAATCCTAATCCTTCAGTGTTTAGGCTTGATAAAAAGACAAAATCAACACGCAAATCAAATTTTCCATTATTAGTGAAACGTAATTGCCTACAATTGGTATCTTTGTATCTTTCAATATTTTTTCGTTCTGAATCTTTTGTAATTAAAATATAACCGAAATCTTCCTCATAATTTTTCTTACGATTCATAAGTCCTATTGCCCCTGGCTTGGCTTTATTCATAAATATATTGGAAGGCATGGTACTCAGAGAAGGATAATCTGATATCCCAGTAAGACTTAGTTTAAATTCTTTTGGTGGGTAAGTCATAATTTCAAATGACATTGTCTGGGGTTTTACTGCTACTTCTTTACAGAAGAATCCTACTAAAACTTTTACACTCTCACCTTTTTTGATAAACCATCTAGATTTTGGAAATAGAATATCTTTTGGTTTAAATTCATCATATGTTCCTTTATCTTTTGGATCCTTAGGATTTTTGGCAACTGGAGTAGGTTTCGGTTTACCTTTATCTTTTCCACTAGAGTTTTTAAGCTCATCAAGTCTTTTGTCTTCTTCAATTAGTAGAGCAACTATTTCTTCTATTGAAGATGTACCTTCAAATTCTGGTGAAGTAGACAAAGCCTTTAGGAAAAATGATGTAATTTGGGGTCTATCAATTCGATTATTTGGGCGCTTAATTATTTGATATTCTTCATCAGGAGGTATAGGCATATCTTCTGGATCAGGTAATTTTGGATTTGGAATTGATTTACAGAAATTATATACTAGAAGAGGTAAGTAATGTTCAAATGTAATAGGAGTGATTTTTCTTTCTAAATTCTTATGAATTGTACTTAAAAGATTTGTATTATTATTGTTATTAATAAGATTATTGGTATTATTATCCATTCCTAATTTATTAAAAGTATTGTTATTTGCTGTAGCATTGTTTATAATATTCATATGAACTGTGTTATTTCCTCCATCAATTTGAGATTTTTCAAATTTATTTGAATCTAAATTACTCGCATTAAAATTAACATTTTCGGTTTGTTTACTCATTTCATCATCAACGCTTTTATTGAAGAATTTTTCTTCTGAATTAATATTCAAAGAACTGTGATCTATTTTTTCATTGTTTATATGTTCCCTTAAATCTTTCAACTCAAGTAATTTTTGGATTAAAGAGTTTTTACGAACAACATATTGTTCTAATTCTTCAGGTGTTAAAAATTTTGGTTTTGTAAAATCTAAAGCATTTGGAATATTCATGATCCCTCCATAAAAATGAGAAAGAGCATTTACAGAATTTTCTTGTTTTCCAAATAAAGTCGTATTAAGTTTATCTTTGTTGTTAGTATTATAAACAGTATCTCTTCCACCGGTTTTGGAAAAATTATTATTAGTTCCATTGTTTGTTAAATTGGCATTGCTACTTGATAAGTTTCCAATCTGTGTTGAGCTTCCAACTTTTCCGGGTTGCTTACCTTTAGAAGGCGAAACTACAGCTACATTTGCTTTTTGTTTGTTTTTTTCATTTGTTGAAACGCCATCTTTAACACTAGCTGATTCATTTTGTCTTTTGGAAGCTTTTTCTTTATTAAAATGATCATTTATTCCTTTCCAATCAACGAAATTGCAAACTTCCATTTGATTCTCATCTTGGGGATATTCAAAATAAGCGAAAACAATATTCTCATTTTTTAAGACATCTTCTAAAACTTCCAACATGAATTCTTCAGATTCTATTAAGTCACAATTTAAATCCTCAAAAACAGCCCCCACATTACAATCGGATTTTGAAAGCCTATTTTTAATCAATTCTGACATTAATTCTTTGCTTAGTCCTAAAAACTTTCTTTCATCAATGGGGGTTTCATCAATCTTTATCTTTTTAGCTTTAGCTTGTTTGATTGCTTTATCTTTTTCTACTTTAGCTATTTCCAATTCTTTTTTTTTTTCATCTAAATAAATCTTAACTTTTTCAACTATTTCATTGAATTCATTCTGGACATTCCATTCCAAAATGTTCTTTAAATTGACAACTCCTCTAAATTGAAATTTCCTTTGTTCAGTCAGAACTGAAGAAATTCCGCTTTTTTCAGGACCAATTAATATAACATTATATTTCAAATGACAATCGATTTGAGGTTGAATTTTTATCTCCAATTCTTCTTTAGGATCTGGAATCTCTAATTTTTCAAGTAGACGGTCTTTTTCATTTACAATTGCCAATTTTCCTCCTGAAGCTTTGCTTACATTTTGATTATTATGTTGTGAAGGAGTATTTTCATTTTCATCAGTTTTTAAAGCTTTTGCTTCATTAATTTTTTCGTTTAATAATTGTGCATAATTTGAAAATTTCTTCCAGATTGGTTCTCCTGCATTTCTTATTTGCAAATCCAAATTAGAATTTTGATGCTTGATGAAAGAATAATAATATCTAATCATATCTTCTTCTTGTAAGTATATTTCGTCAAAATCCAAAGAATAAACTTCGATATCTATATCATTAGGATTGAATAACTCAACATAATCTAAAGCATATTTATAATAAGGTAAAACCGGTCCAATATTCAAGCTTTCAGGAATAATTTTCAATTCTAGCTCAGCACCTGATCCATCCAAAAAGAATTCAATATGTCTTGGATTATCATCAATGATAAACTCATACCTTGATTTATAATTTTTGGCTTTTTGAGGTACGAATGAAACGGTGATTGTTTTTTTTTTCCCAGGTTCAAGCCTTTCATTTGTTGGGAAAATAGAGAAAATTTCTGTTTCTTCTTTTTTATCATCTTTATCTTGTTTTTTTGAAGGAGGATCTCTATTAATTATATTCCATTTGACTGGTACCTTAGTGATATTTTCTATTCTAAATCGCATAATTTTTTTACGACCAATATAAACCTTATCAAATTTCACCTCATTAATAGATAACTTCAAATCAGGAATAGCAACAAATGAGTTAAGCTCAATTTCATATGTTTCTCCGTCTTTCATTGTAATTTTCATAATGTTTTTAATGAAACTAAGATTTCTATTATTTGTTTCATGAGTAATATTCAAAGTAATGAAGCTAAATGGTTCAATTACAAATTTATCTCCTTGAACATTTGAACTAATGATGTATCCTAGATTAGCAAGTTCTTTGCGTTCTATAGAAAAATTAACTTGTGTTTTATTAAAATTGGATATGTCAAATTTTAACTCAACTTTCTTTCCTGCTACAATATTTCCAAAGTCTAAAGTATAGGTACTAATTTTTATATCTTTCATAAAATTGTTTAATTGCCTCTCTCTAACTTCACCTGGATTATTTGATCTTTTAACTTTCTCAGGTCCTGTTTGGATACCGATTTCAAATTTGTTCATTTTCTCTATAAGCTTTTTGCATAAAATATCTCTGTTAACTTCCATCTCGTGTTCTGAAGCAATTGACATTATTGCGCTATTTTGTACTAAAGTATTTTTTTTATCTACAGCTGTAGGTCCTGTTTTTTTATTTAAGTTTATGTTTTTTTTTATCAAATAATTTGGAATATATTCATTCATTTTCTTTTTTCGAGATTCAAGCCTATTTTCTGCCTCCATCATTATTTCTTTAAACTCAGCTTCTTTTCTATTCATACTAAGAATCAATCCTCTGTAGATTCCAATTGCCTTTATTCTCACTTTAATAGGTTCAAAATGAGCAATTTCTATAATTAGCTCATCGTCCAAAGTATCTGGAATACCAGGAATTATTTCAATTTCAATTTTCTTAAATTCTCTTGCCTTTATTTCATCATAAATAGAGCTAATAGACATATAACGCAATTTATCTGCATTGTAATTTATTCTATAAACGAAAGGCACATCTCCTTCATTTTTTATTACCATATCCAATTTTGACCTTTCATTAAAAGGAATTTCTCCAAATAAAATATTAAATTCACGTTTATTCATATCATGAGAATCTTGATCATTTACAACTATTTTGTATTTAATCTCAGAAGCCTCTCCAACTAAATCAATCATGTATTCGGGACCCCCTTCAACACAACACTTTGCTTTTGCATAATATTTTTGATTCATCCCAGGACTAAATGAAATTTCTGTTACTTCTTTCTCGCCTTTTTTAAGTCTTCCATTCATTGGAATTATTCCGAAAACTTCATTTAATGGGATTTTGCGACCTTCGCGTTTTCTATTCTTTGTTGGTTCATAACTATTTTCTTCTTCAACAAGGAACCATTCATAAATAACATCCATTTCTGATTCATTTTCTAGAGTAATTAAATTCTTTTTGAATGTATCATTTAATAAGCAGCCAAAGTCAAGTCTTGTTGGAGTTATTGTTAAATTTGGAAAATTTATCTTTCCCACTAAATCAATAGTTTCTGATTGTTCGTGATTTATATGCTGAATAGTTAATTTTGAAATAAAATTTGATATTTCCTTTTTAATTTTATATGAACTTGGATCAAACTCTACTTCTAGCGAATCAAGTTCATTAGGTTCTATAGTGAATTTATCTTTTGAAATTGAAAAAGGAGGATTAACACTAATCATAAACTGAGCTTGTAATTTACTGATATTTTTAATAGTGAGATTATTTTTTATAAAATCAACATCTGAGTCCTTATCATATGAATAAGTAAAATAAAGCTTTTTAGGATATTCAAGCATAGGATTTATGAACTCTGCTTCAACTAATATATTATCCCATTGTGGTGCTCCTCCGCTACTTTCGCCTTCTCTGTAATTTTGTATTTGAAAATATTCTTTTTTTATTCCTACTTGAGGAGAAAAAGCAATAAGCTTGAAAATGCAGCCAGATCTAGCATTAACATGTCCTCCTTTCCTTGCAAGTGTAAAAAATTCTCGATTTTCCTCTTCTTCTTCCAAATTTTTATTCTTGTTATTAGCATTATTATTATTATTATTTTGTGTTGTTTTTGCTTTATCATCTACTCTTACATTTTTCTTTAAACTTTTTTTGAGCCAAGAAATCATTTGCTTTGACCTTCCTCTATTCTCAAAGCGAATTTCTTTGACATATTCTTTATTAGTAAAAATAGTCCCAAAGAAAATTGAAGATCCATTTGTATCTGGTAATTCAGGAACAACAACGGTTGTTCCTTCTCCTTTGGCTTTTAGAGTTAATTTAATATCTTCAGCTTCATCAATTTTAATATAAAGCAATTCTGCAAATCTCATTGCTTCGTCTGGTCTGCATAATACTTCCAAATCTATAGTTGATTTTTTGGGAATAACTCCCATTTTATTGACAATAGAAAAGATATTAGGCACGTTTTTCATAAAAGCAGTATAAGTAGCATCTATTGGATTATCATTTAGAAGAGTAATTTTATCTTTGCGAGTATTCAGTACATGGATGTTTCCAAAATCCAATTCCTCTAAACCTTTGTCAACTTTAACAGTAGGACCAATACTATGCGCTTTGATATTAATTGTTGTTGTGTTTCCTCCATTATTTCTAGTTTTGCAAAGAATTTCTAATTTTAGTCTAAATGGGCCAAGTTTATTTGGAACTAAACATACATTCAAATTGTAAGTTTCTTCAGGGCCTATTTTTCCACTATCAGTTTGGCTGGTTAACACGCCCCAAGTTTTAGAAGTTTCATCTTGAGGTAAAATTTGGAATTGAGCATTTAAAGTTGAAGAAGTATTAATTAATTTTATTGTTTTAATAGTTTCAGCTCTTATATAAACTTTTTCAAAGTTTAATTCATCTGATGGATCAATTATGACTTCTGGAATTTCACAAACAGCAGTAACAGGTAGAGTAAGCATATCATACCCTAATTTTTGAAATAAATTTATCCATTATAAATTTTTGAGTTTTATATAATTTTTTTTTAAAATAAAGTTTTTAAAATAAAAAATCCTACCAATATCTTCCATATCCATTAAAACTACAATTTCATAAGCTCTTTCGCTTTCAGGCTTAAATTCAATTTCAATTTTTTTTCTTTCTTTTTTTTCTATTATTCCTTGGATTGGATTAATTATGAAAATAGTATTTATTTGATTTACATCTTTTGAATCAGTGGAAATTCTAAGCCTATATTTTATACTTACATCACTTTCATTGATAAGCTCAACTTCTCTTTTTCTTGGGAATCCTAAGCTGACTTTACCAAAATCAATTCTCTCTTCAGAAAATCTGCAAAAAGGTGCAATAACATGTCCTTTAAAAACAACAGGTAAAACAGCCCCACTTTTTAATATTTTTATCAAAAATTTTTCTGTGAATTCTCCTAATCTTTCTGCATGAAATGTTATAGGAACTACCATTTCTCCACTTTCTTTTTCTCCTCTTGGTTTCAATACTCCTTGAGTTATTCCAAATTTAAATTGTTTTGCACAAGGCGTATTTGGTGCTTCTATTACGAATTCACAATCAATGACTCCGATATTGGTGATAACAAGAGCGTTATCAGTAAATTTGTATTCTGAAGTAATTGCTCTATCTAATAAATTATGTTCATAAAAATTCAATTTTGCTTTTGGTCCAATTCCCACTCCAGACATATCAAGTCTTAATCTTTTTTCGAGTCCTGTAACATCGCAATATGCTTCTGATCTATATGTAATCGCTTTTTCTGGTTTAAATGTAATTCCAATGACCATTTTTGTGTTAGGCCAAATTTTTCCAGTCAAAGGCTCAATTTGAAAATTGGGATTTTCATAACACATCTGATCTTCATTAAGAGATTTTTTAATTTTTTCAAATTTTCTAGCAATTTCGTTTACACTTTTTAAATGATTTCTTTCGTTTATTAAAATTTTTTCTTCTTCATCATAAGAATCTTCTAAATCAATACTGGTGTCTTCAGCACCTTGGACTTCTTCATAATCAATCTGCAATTCATTCAAAATTTTCTCTTCAGCTTCTTGTCTATTTAAATTTTCAAATACCTTCTTTTTAATTTCATCTTCTTTTTCCTTAGAAGGATGTTGTTTCCAAACGAATTCAATAGGTACGCTTGTTTTATTGTGCAACTCAACGACATATTGAGAATGCAATGTAATATAAGCATCTTCAAGTTTAATACTTCTTGGAATAAGTTCAACGTCATCGTTCTTGCTACATCCCTCAATCCAGATAGGGGCTTCAAATTCATCATAAGAAAGAATCATTTGCTCCTTATAATATCTTGCTTCTTCAGGGCTAAATGTACAAATAATTTGCTCAGATTTTCCCATGTCTAAAATTCCTTCTTTTTTGCTTACTGAAATATTGGTTGAAGAGCATTTCAACATCCATTTTGTAATTTTTTCTCCTACATTGCGTAAAATGATAGGTTTCTCAATTCTATACTTTACTGGTACTTCCCCAAAGTCTATGCGGTCCATAAATTCAAGCATAACTTTGCAGCCAATTCCACGAATAGGAACAATGAATTTTTCTCTTTCTGTAATGACAATCAAATCATAAGATACATCCACTTTGGCTTCTGGAGTGAATTTTATTTGATAACAAACTTCCATTCCTGGAGCAACTTTTGTATTATTAATGTCTATTTCAGAACCAGTCCCATTTTTTTTCTTTCTATAAGGAAGCACTTGAAATAGTCTATTTTCTGGTTGAACGATTGAAACTCTTCTCGGAACTTTATCACGATTCCTATTAAATTATTATTTATTAAAGAAAAAAAATCTCAATTGAGAATAACAATAAAATAACTATTCGTACAAAAATTTGATAAAAATCAATCTTTTAAATTCTATTAAAAATTTTACTTTAAAATTTTTATTATTAATCAAATTATAAAAATAAGGGATTTTTAAATATTTAATTTATATTATTTAGGAAAATAGGTAGTTTAAAATTCTTTGAATTTTAGAAAATATCATATGAACAAATATTATTTTAATAATAAAACGTAACTTTTACTTTTTAATTTACAATACATAAAATTGAAAATTTAATTTTTCAGGAAATTTTATTTGAATTAAAAAAGTGAATTAATTTACAATAATCTCAAAATTTGTGATCTTATTTGAAGAGGTTCATAATCAGTAAATAATATAACTTTTGGCTCAGGTTGAAATAAAGGTTCATCTATATCTACCGAGAAATCTGTGTGTAAAGAGTTATCTCCGATGTTTAGAAATTGTATAATTTGAACTTTTTTATATTGATCCAAAATAGAATTCGTTGCTCTCTAATTATTTTAAATAAGAATAAAAAATTTTACAGTTCGAGCTATCTGTTCTTGACTCATTGGTAACTTAGTTGAATCCTTTTCCCTTTTAGGTTTCATTAATTTTAATTATTTTTTTTTTTATTTTTAATTTTATATTTAAATTTTTGAATTAATTTCTATCCAATAAGCTTGATGAATATATTTTTGAAACATGG
>Ga0194116_10003415_pt1 | contig 19147 bp, 4 predicted proteins | sample TA2MahsurfametaG_4_FD_148617 | JGI IMG/M metagenome (GOLD analysis project Ga0194116, IMG submission 148617) | Freshwater microbial communities from Lake Tanganyika, Tanzania - TA2015008 Mahale S9 surface | ecosystem: Environmental > Aquatic > Freshwater > Lake | place: Tanzania: Lake Tanganyika...
TTTTAACTATAAATTAATTTTATAGAAAAATTTTATTTATGATATATACTAGGCATGAATTTATAATTTTTAGAATTAATACAAGTGAAACAAATTTAAATAAAAATTATTAAATTAACTTTAATTAAAAATGCTTTCAAAAACCAGCAAAAATTTTATTCAGAAATGCTTCTCGACTAAAGCGTCCAAAAAATTGACTAAAATCTGCGAACAAACTATTTCAGAAATAAAAGCAGCGGGTACATATAAACGAGAAAAGCAAATAACATCTCCTCAAAGTGTCGAAATTACTGTAAATGATAGAAAAATGCTAAATTTTTGCGCTAATAATTATCTTGGTTTATCAAATAATAAAGAATTAATTGATTCTGCTAAAGCGGCTCTTGATTCTCGAGGATATGGTATGAGCTCAGTTAGATTTATTTGTGGAACACAAGATATTCATAAATCGTTAGAATCTTCAATTTCAAAATTTCATAGCTTTGAAGATGCTATATTATATTCAAGCTGCTTTGATGCCAATGCAGGTTTCTTCGAAGCCATGTTAGCTGAAAATGATGCTGTGATATCAGATGCTTTAAATCATGCTTCGATTATAGATGGAATTAGACTTTGCAAAGCAAAAAGATTTAGATATAAACATTTGGATTTGAATGATTTAGAAGAACAGCTTAAATGTGCAGAAGGAGCCGGAGCTAGGATGAAATTTATCGTGACTGATGGAGTTTTTAGTATGGATGGTGATATTGCCCCCCTTGATAAGATTGTCCAAATCGCAGAAAAATATGAAGCTAATTTATTTGTTGACGAATCTCATTCATCTGGATTTATTGGTAAAACAGGCAGAGGAACTCCTGAATTGTTTGAAGTTAATGAGTATGTTGATGTAATTAATTCAACCCTTGGAAAAGCCCTTGGAGGAGGTAGTGGAGGATACAGTACAGGAAGTAAGGAATTAATTGATGTCTTAAGACAAAAAAGTCGTCCTTATCTGTTTTCAAATTCTCTTGTACCAAGTATTGCACAAGCAAGTATTCAAGTTTTTGATATATTGACTAATTCAAGCCATTTAGTTGAAAAATTGAAAAGAAATACCGATCAATTTCGAAATTCAATGAAAAAAATTGGTTTTAATGTTTTAGGAAGTGATGGATGTCCAATTGCTCCTGTACTTTTGAAAGATGAAAAATTGGCAACTGAATTTGGAGAAAAAATGGCAAATGAAGGTATATATGTTGTAGGATTCAGTTATCCTGTTGTACCTAAAGGCCAAGCTAGAATAAGAGTTCAACTTTCAGCTGCGCATGAAAAGGAACACATAGATAAAGCAGTTGCTGCATTTGAGAAATTGGGAAGAGAATTGAAAGTTATTTAAGGACTATAAAGAAATTTCAATTTCAAATTTCTTGTTGGATTTGATAATACTTTTACTAAATCATCTAATTTAATCAATAAAACAAGAATAATTGTAAAATTATTTTATTTATAAAAATACTTATTAAAATTGATAATACTTTAATACATAAACAAACTTGTCTATATTCAATAATTCTAGATATCCAGACAAAATATTAAATCTTTTGTTAAATTTTGTTTTGCCAAAATTCAACCTAACTTTAGAATATTTTAAATTAAGATTCATTGTAATGCCAAAATAAAGTAACTTTAATTTGTTACATTAATTTATTTGAAAGGATTTATTATTCCTTCATTTTAATAATTTTTTATAAAATCTGTTTTATAAAAAATTTTCTTTATTTTATTAGAAATTCAAAGAATCAAAATTATAGAGGTTTTTACTCTCTTTTTGAAAAAAAAAATTATTCATTTTAATATTTTTCTTTGTTTTTCATTAGCTTTCTTATTATAAAATTTTTTATCTATGATAATTTCAAATTATATTAAAATAATTTATTAGAATCAACAAATTTTTAATGTACAATTATTTGTTTGAAAATTTTTAACAAAAAAATAAAATTTATTTTCTTTGAAAAATATCAGAGAATATAAGAAAATTTTGCTTAATTGAAATATAATTTTTAATAAAAGTAGTTGATGTTTTCTTTTAGTATTCAGCTGTATTAAAAACTTTTCTAAGAATTCATAAAAATATTTTCAACTTCAAAATTGAAAGAATTAAACATTTGGTAGTAAATTATTAATTTTTTTCAAATGAATATATTCAGAAAATTATATACCTATTCTATATTTTTTAAACTTTTTTTTATTCTGCAATAAATTAAATTTGAATATATAAATTATAATTGAAAATATTAATAAATTTTAATGGGAATACAACAAACCAAAACTTTGTTAAAAACATACTATTCAAAACCTAGTCCAAAAGACCCAGATAGTTATTTACAAAAAGGTTTTTGTCCAGAAGCTTTGAAATTAACTGAATTTCTTGATCATTTCTGGGATAGTGGTGCTAACGAACATTTTGATTGGACTAATATTCAAGAAAATAAAAAATTTGAAGAAATTCAGAAAGAAAAAGACAAATTTTATTTAAGGGAAAAATATATTTTATCTGAATTACCAGAAACCAAAATCATATATGATAATATATTCAATATTGAGACTTTAGCTGAAAATAAAGAAGCTTATAATCCCACTGAAACCAAATATTTCTCAGAATATTTTATAAAAAGGATGAACATTCTCTTATTTGCATATGTAAAAAAAATCATATCTACGCTAAATGAAAGTAGTTCTTTAGACTGTATGGCGAAGTATTTTGAATCTAATAATGAGACACAGTCAAAAGTGCTATATGATATGGGAATGAATTTATTTGTGAGAATGCTTGAAGATCAAACGCTTGTAAATTCGAATAAAAAACTAAAAGAAGAAACATTAGATTTCATGTTAAATAGCATGATTTTCGTTCGACCTCTTAATTTTTATGGGGAAACAAAAGATTTTTTTATGTTGGATAAATCATTAGATCAAATAGTGAATTATTTAAAAAAAATTATTATTGATGATAAAGAAGAAAAAAATCTGAGAATTAAAGCCTATAAAATTATGCTTAATTTAGCACTTGCTAAGGGTTCCCTCAAGAATCTATTAGATTTTGTAAAGTATTACGATTATATTAATGATTTTGTAGATTTAAACACAGAAATAAATATTTTTAAAAATGAATTCATAAAGCTTTCCCTTTCACATCCAACAAGTACCAACGTAATATGTAAAAGCAAACTATGGAATTTTAAGATCTCACAAAAAAAGAAAAAAGATGCTCCAGAAGAAATAAAACTTGATGCTCATTTAAGTCTTACAAGCGATGGAAGCTTTTTATACATATACAGTAGCGCTGGCTATCTGATAAAAGTTGGATCTGGATATAATAATACAATGCTTGGAAATGTTTATGCTTGCAGAGAAAATTTCCGTGTTGGAGAGAAAGGAACAATCGTCCTAATTGAAGGTGTTTTATACTATCGTTCAACTAATTTGGATCCTGATCCTGTGATTTGTTTGGATAGTGAATCACTTACAGATATCACAATTAATTATATGCTAAATTCTCGTGAACCTAATCATCTTTGGATTGAAGGGAAAAAAAATGATTTTGAATTTCCACATTCTTCATATAAAGAGATGAATGAACTTATTGAAAAAAAAAAGAATATGGGAGCAGAAGATAAGCCAAATCAGCGACCTACAACAGCCTCTCCTATTACAACTGATGGACGTTATATTTACATAATGTCAAAATGGTTTGATGAATATGATACTAATTTAGAAAAAGTTCAAGACGATGATGATGATGAACCAAAAAACATAAATAAAAAAGCAATTGTTTCGATTTATGGCGTGGATATATATGATCCGTTGAATAACATGTGTAATATAAAATCAGTAAAATTAAATCTGAAAAAGCAAGCTTCCAGTTCGAATCTTTTCTCTGAAGAAGTTACTTTTCCTGATCTTTTAGCAAATGGTGTTGTTTATACAAATGGAAATATTATTTGCATTGGCCAATATAAATTTAGTCTTATAACTGGAGAACAAATAGAAAGTGATTTGTCTGTAACTATTGATACCATCAAAAGTGCTTGCTATGATCTTACTAATAATGTAATCTGGGGAATATTACATAAAAGTGAAAGCAATAATCAAGAAAAATTGGAAATAATTTGCTATTTTAATCATTCTGCAAAGCCTATTATTGAGTATCCAAATAACCATCCAAAGTATATGCCTTGCAGTCTAGAAAAGATTATTCATTTAGCAGAAGAAAAAATTAAATTGGAAAATTTATCTGAAAAAATATCAATAAAAAAATACCAGAGAGAGAATACTCTTAATATACTCAATTTAGAGGATAATGATTCAGAACAATACAAAAAACAAAATTTATTTTTAGAACAAACTCAAGAAGAAAAGGAAAAAATTACTCTTTATAAAAAGTCTGTAAAATGTTTAATTTTGTCAACAATAGCAAAATTAAGTGAATATTATGGGCAAGTACCTGATATCAGAAGTGCAAATACTGATCAAGAAAGAGGACATATATTTTCAATAGCTTGTCGAAGACCTTATTGTGTTAAATTAGAATCAGAGATTTTTGAGAATTTAATTGTTTTTATAAATCACTTTTCAGAAAGCTTCTTCAAAATATTTGAAAAAAAAGCGAAAACAGAAATAGATGAAAAAGAAGAAAATGAAAAAATTAACGAAATTGAAAACGAATTAGATATGCTGAATTATTTAGATAGCTATTGTCTTTTGTCAACAATAAAAATTTTAAGAACAAATCTAAGCTGTCTAAGCCGTTCTAACTTAGATCTGAAGTTTTTCATTAAAGACACTAATAATAATCCATTTTTAAAAGTCAAAGAATTTATTTTCAAAATTTTAGAAATTTATAACAAAAAAATTATCTACTTTGAAAGAGTTAAGCAAGATTTAACCAAGTTACAGGAAAATGAGAAAAAAAACTTTGAAATAATAAAAGCACTGTATGAAGAATGCAAAATTATTTTGTTAGTTAGTGTAAATACCTTGTATCCTGATTATAATGATATTATCGAAATTTTAGAGACTGAAATTGTTAATTTCAAAACTAGCAATTATTCGAAAGATGTTGTAAATTGTATATTAGAATGGATGTCTTCTGAAGAAAATATGAAAAATTTATTATTAAAATTGAAAAATAATCAAATAAATAAAATATTTGAGATATTCAAAACAGTTTCTGGATGGGAAGTTATGAATTTTTCAAATTATTTAAAAAATTTTAAAGACTTTTCTCAAAGCATACCAAAATTTAGCTCATCTACAAATGATGAAATCATTGCTTTTAAATTTTCTTCTAATATGCAAACAGAAATATTAAAGTCAATATCCAAAAAATTGCTCAATGAAAATTATGATGATATTGAAAATGAATTACTACTAAAGTCATTTTCAAATATTATATTTGAAAATGTTCTAGATATCTTTAAGGATATATCTGGATTCATAGTAAATATAAAAAACTTAATTACTAAAGATTATTATAAAAACAAAAAAATTGAAAAAAAAGATAAATTCATTGATGATGAAGAAGTTATTGATACTTGCTTCTCAACTCAAAAAGAAGATAATAATTCTATAAATAAAACTACTGAAAAACATATATCGAAAGAAGAATGTAAAATTGCCGATAATATTTCTTTAGAGGAATATTTAAAATCAAAGATTAAAGATATTTGGAATTTTATTATGGATAAAATTATATGCAATAATTTATTGATAATAAAAATATTTAATTTTCATATTGATTCACTGTCTATACTTACATCTAATTTTGTGATTAGCAGCCTTATGCTGAATTCTTTTAACAATTTAATAAGCGAACTTAATAAAATTTACAAATTAATAAAAGAACTTGAAGCTGAAAATAAGACAATAGAGACTGAGAAAAGCGATTATAAAGAACTTATATTTGAATCTGATCATCCTTATAGAAACAATGAAACAAAATGGTTCACAATCGATATACCAGGGGAAAAAGAACTTTTTATTGAATTTGATCCATTATGTGATTTAAAGCCAAACTGTGCTTACGTAAATTTCTACACTGATCGAACTATGAGCTTATACGCTTTTCCGAGCCATGTTTTACTAAATACTAATAATTTTCCCAAAGAGCCTATTCATTGCACTAATTCACCTATAGAACTTTATTATAATTCTGATTCATGTGCAAATACTAGTTCGTTATGGGGATTCCGAATCAAAGTACATAATGGAAACAAAAAATCAACTGTAATCACAAATGATCAGTTTTCAAATCTCATGAGAAGAGTTTGCTGGGTAAGCAGCAAATGTTCCGCTCAATTACTTAGGGCAAATTTTACAAAACCAGTTTCATCAAGTAATGAAGAAGATGATTTAAAATATAATAATCTTTTAAACTCTAAATTATTTGCTGGTGGATTGGATTTTGAAGAAATAAGAAAAGAAAATGATCAAAATATATCCAATGTTTTAAATATATTAGAAGATTTAATTCCTGAAACTTCACATGAAATAGAAGCACCTCAAGAACTCACAGAAAAATCTCTTTTAATGAATATTTTAAATGGTGATAATGAAAATGTAAATAGATTGCTTTCTGCAATTCAAAAGAAATTTTCAGAAGAAACTGTTTGGGCACATATAGGAGGACAAAAAGCAGATAGATTAGTAAGAGCTGCATTTGCAGCTTTGCTAAGACATTCTGGTCAAGCACATGATTTTAATGAGTTATTAGACTTAGTAGAATTTTCAGAAGAAATCGTGGAAGAAAGAGATACTGTTGAAAATATTATTGGATTAGGTAATAATGATAAGATTTTAAAAAAAAATAGCAATTTTGGAAAAAATGCTAATAGTAATAATACTAATACATTAAATTTAACTTTGACGCCTAATTTAATTAATTCTGTCCATTATCATTCAAAGTTCAATTCAATCTATAAGAAATGGCAAGCTGCTTCACGTATGAGAACATGGCTTGTAGAAAAAAAGAAAAATGTTGATGAAGCTTTAGAAAAATCTAAGCCCACTGTAACTTCTAAAAAAGATGATAATAACACTAGCATAGGTAATACTATTGATTCTGCAAATACATTTACAAATTATAATGATAACAAAAATACAAGTTTAAATCAATCAAACAATAATTCTGGAAATGCAAATTCAATAGCCATTTCAAATAATAACATTAATACAGATGTAAAAAATGAAGATAATAATTCAGAAGAAATAATGAATAAAATTATTGAACAAACAGTAATAAAAGCTAAATTCTTAATAAAACTTAACCCTTCCCCTGCATTTGTGGAAAATTTAGAAGACTTGAAGCCTAAGACTAATCATTCGAGTATTTTAATTCGCAGTTCTTCTTTAGAAATAAACTCTAATGGAAGTGCAGATGACTCGTGGAAAACACGTTTAAATCAATGGAAATTACTTCAAAAGTCTAAAAAAATTATACGATCTGTTGAAGAAGAAGCTAATGAAAAATTAACTTCTTTAACTAGCTCGGTTTTATTAACTTTACAAAGCACCATTTCTTCAAAAAGACTTTTTAATAAAATTAAAATTGCAACTATAAAAGCAAAAGCAAGAGAAATTGGACTAATTACTTTAAAAAACATATTTGAAGAGACTTCACATTCTTCGCTGATTAAAGATTTACTTTCTTGGTTTTGTGCAAGTTTACGTAAGACAGATAACAAAATTTGTCATTATTTAGATAATATTAGTGGGTGTGGAAGACATTTTGAATTTCGTATTGAGGAGAGTTTTCATAACTTCATTATATTACTTATACAAAAGCTCATATGTATTGATGATACAATAGAATTAAAATCTTTTGTAGATGCTTTAATGTGGAGATATTCAACTGCTGATCATAAATTTCTTGTAGAACAATCAGTATTTTTGATTCTTTGGGGTACATATAATGCTAATATGAAAAATGCATGGGGTAAACCGTTGAAACCAACCATAGAACTCCCTAATGGAAAAGAAATAAAAACACCTAATTTTGAATTTACAAAAGATATAATAGAACTTTTTGAAATTCTTTCAAATATATGTATTGAAAAAGCCACAATTAGTCAATGGGAAAAACAAAAGCAAGCTGATAAAAATAACCTAACTACCGCAGCTAATTCAGCACCTAATAAAGCGCCAGTTAATATCAAGTTTCCTAATCTCGAGCGTACCATAAGTTCTATTGATGATAATTCTTCCGAAAGTTTGATTACTCATATTCTCGATGTTATATTTGGAGAAGCATCAAATGCAATTAATTCATATATGAAATTTAGAGGAATTTCATATAAATTATGGCAACAATATGAACTATATGAAGAGGAGAAATTGGATGAGAAGAAAAAAAAGAAAAAAACGACAAATAATGGAGCTGAAAACCAAGAGAGAACTAGAAGGTCTGTTCGTCGTGGTAGAGGTAGAAGAGTTGTATATGAAAATTCTCTAGACTCATTTGAGGAACAACCAGATTATTCTAATGAGGAGGAAGAAGCAGGATCAGATGATTCAGTGTCAAGATCTGGAAATGAAGATGATGATATGCAAAATAATGTAGTAAATACTGATAATCTTGTAGCTGAAGATGTTGAGGTTTCCGTTTTGAATAATATCAATAATGTAGATAACAAAGATGAAAATTCCAAAAAGAAAAAAGAAGAAGAAAAAAATCAAGAAGAAAAGCCTTATTTTTACGAACATGAAGATAAGATTAATCTATATGACGAGCTGAGATTAGAAGAATCTGGTAAAGGTTATATTGCTTCTAATTCAAAAACTAACATTACAGTAAATGAGCTATTAACTTTAGTTTTTAATCAAAATGAAGTCATTTATGATCCTAACTTTTTAAATAGACTTTTAATTGTGCTTTATAAATGCTCTACACAATATCAAAATGAAAAAATTCTTTTCAATATAGCGAATCCTTTAAGCTTTTCTATTCTTTTCAAGTTAATTAGAATATGCTCTACGCCTGAAAAAATTTTGATTGCTAAAATTTTATTCAATTTATCACCACATATTCCTGAAGAAATTTTAATTGAAGGTATTGACTTATTTTTAAAAGATTCTGAAAATGATGTATTTATTAAAGAATTTTCTTTAAAACGAGAAAAATATGGAAATTTCGATAAAAATATCTTTATTGAGTTCATTATAGAATTAATTACTGATTTAAGAATTAAATGTTGGATAAGAGAGAATGATTCAAGCGGAGCATATATTGTAACTTCCCACTTAATTCAATTATTGAGAATACTCTGGCTCAATGAAAACTGGAAAATTTTAATAAATAATTTATTTAATGATCTAATTAATTTTGAGGAATTAAATCTAAAATATTCAGAATTGGAAGAAAAAGAGAAAATCTTGTCTTTAAAAAAAATTCTTAGAAAAGAAATAATCCTAGGAATTTTTGGAGGTGAACACTATGGCTTAGCTATTGGAGCGGAAATAAAAGTTAAAAATGAATTTTCCCAAAATTCCATTGATTTAGATTTTATTAAGAAAGATTTTTCAGATCATTATAATTCAGGAACTATTTTAGGCTTTGGGCCTTCTATTGATGAATTATGGCATAAAAAAATTACCAAAGAAAATAAAAATGATAAAAAAAATAAAAAAAGCAATCCTGTGTATTTGACACCAAATAATAATGTTGATTCGCAAGTATGCGTTCTTCTTCAAGATTCAATTTTAAAAGATGAATTTAATTTAATTGATATTACACCGAAATTTTACAATCAGCATGAGATTATAGTAAGAAAACAAAAAATCAATTTTGAAAATTTAACCATTTCTGCAAAAGATTTAGAAAAAATTTTGATTTTTATTACTGATTCCTATAGTGAAAATAAAGAAAGCATCTGTGCAATAATTAATTTGAGATCCGATTATTTAAGGTTTTTGGATCTTTTATTCAAATCAAGCAAAGGTCTATCATTATTAGCTGAAATTGACTTAAATATAATTTCGAAAATTTTTACAAAAATATCAGAAATTTCAAATCAAAAAATTGTTAATGCAAATAATTTCCTCAATCTAGAACTATTGGAAGAAAAAAGATTCCGAATTATAAATTATTGTTTGGAAAATAAAGCAAGTTTAAATGAACTTGAGGAAATTACAGCCTCCTTTAAAAAACCCAATAATTTAATAGTTCGAATAAACAAAGATTATTTCATTAATATAGCTTATCAAGTTATTAATGTTTCAAACTTTCAATTATTAGGAAAGCTAAATGAGTTTAGGGCATTAGGTATAGAAAATAAATTAATCGTTGATCATCAAAAAAAAGAGAATAAAAAACAATATGATTCAGAAAAATTCGAATTTGTCTTATGTAATTTTGAAAATATCGAATATTATTTAAATGAGTATAAAAAGGTATTGATTATTACTAATAATCCTTCAGAAGTAAAATTCTCTGAATCTAAGTATAAAAAATATGAGAATTCTGCTATTGTTATTTTAGATAATCAAAGTTTCGAAGAAATCGTAAATGTTTATAATGATTTAGTTGTTAATAAAAGAAAGGTTGGAGAAATCCCCAGCTTGAATAAAATAATTACGATAAATAAAATAGAAGAAAATAAAGTTACTATAAATAATTTAGAAAATGAAAAAGATATTTCTTCTCTTCAAGTGGCAAATGTAGAAAATAATTTCGAAAAAGATTTAATAGAATCTACAATCCGAGAGTTAGAAGAATTTGGCTTTGACCCTGAGTTAATAAAAACAGAAATTATAAAAATGAAAGACAATTTCAACTTAAATGATTTAATTACCAATTTAATTGAATATAAAGATAAAGCCAAAGAAAAATCAGATGAAAATAATCTTGAAAATTTCGAATTAAACGATGATCCAAATTCAGTATTTATAGGTAATTTTGATGTTCCATTACCACCTTCAAAGGATAATAATTCAACAACTGAGAAAAAAAAAGAAAATAACGAAGATGAGTTAGATGATGAAAATAAAAATGATTGTTTTAACACCAAAGAAGAAGAAAAAAAGTCTGTTACTCCAGATTTCTTTGAAGAATTAATTATTCCAGAAAAGGCAGATAATTATTTAATATACAATTTATTCAAAACGATTAATGAAAAAATTTCTATTTTATATCTTAGAAGGATTTTAATTAGTATTGTGATTAAATTAGTTCAACAATTAGAAGAAAATTCTCAAAATGAGAAAAATTTAAACAATAATTGTGATAAAGAAAAAGCAGAAAATATACTCACTCTCATTCCTGAAGAATACTTCCTAAAAAATTTAAAATTGCTAACTAATGAAGGATTATTTTCAAATTCAATAAATTATGGTTCTGATTTACTTTTGCAAATTAAAGAATCATTAATTAAATTATTTTCCAATAATAAACATAAAAAAGTTTTGGAAATAACCGATAGGTTAACAAAAGATACATATAGAGATTTGGAAAAAATTCTCAGCGGAAAAATTGAACACTATGATTTCGTTACAAATAACGAAGATTCTATTCTTAAAAAACCTGTTTTATTCTTTTCTATTTGGAATTTAATGATAATGAACGAATATTCAAAAAATAAGCCTGAATATAATTACATATTTAATATTTTAAGTGGAGTTGTTTTAAAAATTAAGGATAATAAACAAATTAGATGGTTTTTACTTGATTTATTAATCCAATTCATAAATAGAATTTTCATTAATATAAAATCAGATCTAGAACTTGCAAGAAATTTAACAAATGAAAAATCTTTCAAATGCATTGAAAATATAAATAAATTAAGAATTTTCTTAGATGAATCAATTGCTAAAGAATCAAAAAAAAGTTTATCGAAACGTTCTCAAATGATTTGTGAACTTTTAATCAATTTGGAAGAACTTGAATCAAAATTAAAAAGTGTTACTGGTAAAAAAGAAGACAACAATATTTTAAATTTACTAGAAGCAAACATTAAGAAAGATAATTTTATTGTTGATTTGTTGACTACCTTTGAAATGATGAAGGACTTTTTTGAAAAACCATACTTAAAGTATTTAGCTTGGACTGAAATGAATCCAGAAATAATAAATTCTTCCAAACTTGTATTTGAAAGTGCTCATTTATATCCTAAAGCACCACATACAATTCTTATTAATATCCCAAATTCCATTAGTTTAGATGTGAATATATTCTCTGATACTTTATTAGATAATGGTGATGCAATAGTTTACTCTCTAGATAAAAATGGAAATTTCCCTTTAGAATGTTATGTTAACAGATCTTCAAAAAAGCAATTTTCTATTCATTCATCTCATGTTTTTGTACATTTTCCATCTAATTATCTTAATGAAGTATATTCCTTTGGATCAAATGGAAGTAATAGACTTGGTCATTCCGGTACAGAAGTTTACAATCCAAAACTTATTGATTCTTTGAGCAGTTATATTATTAAAGATATTTGCATTGGAGATACCTATGTTCTTGTCCTTACAAATAATGGGGAACTTTTCGCTTGTGGATCAGGTTTAGGTTCAGGTTTAAAACAAAATTCTAATACTTTTGTAAAATCTGTAAATATTTTGAATCCTGATAAAATCAATTCTCAAGGAATTTCATTTATCGGTGTCAATCAAGGCTCAACAATCATTTCCACTAAAGATTATTCTTATTTTTCAATTGGCCCAAATGGAAATGGACAATTAGGACAAGGTTGGACTTCTCCTGTTAATGACATCACTTCAATGAATTTCGTTAAAAAAATTAAACAAATCTCAATTTCTGATACACATACTATGATGGTTTCTCTCGAAGGACAAATTTATCATACTGGAAACAATGATTATTATCAATCTGGAGAGTATAATACTACTCGTAATAATACACCGAAACTTGTGGATCTGGGAAAAGAATTTATTTGTGAATGTTTGAGTGCTGGTGAATACTTTACAATCTTTGTAATGAAGAATATTCTAACAAAAAAATCCAAGCTTTATTCTTCTGGTTATAATAAAAATGGAAGAAATGGAATAGGTAAAGATGATGATTCTTATCAAGTTTTCAAAATTGTGCCTTGTTTTGAAAACGAAAATATTGAATTTAAATTTTGCACTTCTTCTAAAACTAGTTCTGCAGCTATTTCTACGACTGGAAAGCTCTATACTTGGGGATTAAACACCAAAGGTAGCTTAGGTTTTGGTCATTTTAATAATGTTTTAGAACCAACACAAGTTACTTATTTCGATAAATACGAAGTTTTCGAAGCAAGTATGAGTGTTGAACATATGCTTGTTTTAGTTAAAGATGCTGAGAAAAATAAAATTAGCGTTTTTGGTTGCGGAGACTATTCAAATGGAATGCTTGGTGAGACAATAACACAGAAAACTGAAAAAAAAGATTGCATTTCAACACCTATAAAAATAAGCTTTTTTGAGGGCAAAAATCCATATAAAATTGTCACAGGCCCAAGAGCGAGTATTGTAATGTGTAAAATAAAGCCATATGAAGAAATAAGAGATACACATAATAATTCAATCGAATGTGCATTATGTTCAAAAAGACCAATAATAGGTAACTTATATGCTGAAATCTTTAATGCTCCTGAAACCAATTCTGCTCAAACCTCCTTTGTAAATGAAAATGAAATTAAATTTTACTGTACTCAATGTGAGAAAATAAATGAACTTTCAAGTAAATCACCGAGATTACTAATTAAAGCACCACTTCGTGATTATGGAGTTTTCAAAGAATTTATTAAAAAACCAAATTTACTTCCAAAATATGAAGTTCCAAACTCTCCAAACAATACTATTACAAATAGCGAAAAACCTGAAGAAATTAACTGTAAAAACTGTAAAGAACCAATTAATTATGCTGTTGAAGGCTGTTATCAATATCAAGAAAATAAAGCTATTTATGCACTTTGCAATAATTGTATTGATTTTTACCCTTCTTGCATTACCAGTGCCAAAATATATCTGAGAACCTTCACAAAATTTAAAACCATAGATATCACTAACGTTAATTTATATTATGACAACTCCATTTCTTATGGTCATAAATTTTCCATTACTCCTGTTCTAAACGAGAAAGGCAGTGAAGCAATTATCGAAAAAAATATTATATCTTATTCAAGTTTCCTTGAAGAAATAAATGATTTTAATAAATTTGAAATTTATGAGCAATTAGTAGATTTATTAAACAACTACGCTCAGAAAAGCGAGAAATCAATATTCACTTATCAACCAAAGGATTTAAGCTTTAAAAAAGAAGAATTAAGTGTCCGAAGTTCTTTAGAAAAATCCTCTCCTGATGTGCTTCGAAAAATGTTTGTTATTTTAAAAATCTTAAACACAAGAGTTAAAGATTTATTACCATTTATTGATTTTTCAAAAGTTCTCCAGGACAATCAGCGTCTTTCATACCATTTCAATAAAATAACTCCACTAATTTTTTGGGAAACGAAATTTGAATTAATCAAATCCTATCTTGAAAAGACATGTGCAGATTATGAATGTGGAGAAGTTAAAGTTAATCGTATGAAAACAAGGCGCTTTATCGAAAAAGGAAAACCAGATCATACAGGTGAATTTACAGTTTTCGGTCAAATAATCCAATATCTGAAAACAAAAACATTCAAAATCTTCAAGAAAAAAGAGGGGGGAAACAATAATAAAATGTTCAACGTTACTTTTGTAGGTGAAGCTTCTATTGATGCAGGAGGCCCTTATAGAGAAGCTTTGACACAAGCCTGTTCTGAATTGCAGTCTTCTGCCTTGCCTCTTTTTATTCCAAGTCCTAATCAAAAAAATGAAAGTGGATTATTCAGAGAGAAATGGATTATAAATCCTTCTGCAAAATCGACCACACATTTAGAAATGTTCAAATACTTTGGTGGATTAATTGGATACGCTATGCGAACTGGTGAATTTTTGAATTTGGATCTACCATCAATTTTCTGGAAAAAATTGTTAGAGGCTAATGTTGATAGAAAAGATCTTGAATTAATAGACAGATATACAATTCAGTGCTTAGATGATATTATTAATATACATAAAAAAGGAGTTAGTGAAAAAAATTTCAATTTTATTGTTGATCAAAAATTCACTACCTGTTTAAGCGATGGTACAGAAGTAGAACTTGTAGAAGATGGAAGAAATATTGATGTAACATTTGCTAATAGAAATAAATATTGTGAACTTGTTGAGAAAATTAGAATGGAAGAAAGTAAAGTACAAATTGCAGCAATAAGAGGAGGTTTAGAGTAATTACTTTTATTTGAATTTTAATAATTTATATGTTTTTTTAATTTAGTATTCTATTTATTTAAAATAAAATGTAGATATGTAATTCCAATTGGTTTGTTAAAATTATTGTCGTGGAAAGAATTGGAAACTCTTGTTTGCGGAAAGCCTATACTAGATATTGAATTACTCAAGGAAAATACTGTTTATAGAGTAATTAATTGAAAAATATTTTTGCATCTTCAAAATTAATTTTCTTGAAAATTCCAATTTTTATTTTTAATCCTTTTTAAATTTCAGGGCTGTAATGAAAACGAAACTGTTATTCAAAATCTATGGAAGTGTTTAGAAGAATTTTCAGCTGAGGAGAGAAGTATGTACTTAAGATTTGTTTGGGGTAGATCTAGATTACCTTTAACATCTAAAGATTTCCCTATGAAGCATAGGATTGAAATGTAAATGATTATTTCAATAAATTAGTTAATTTTTATTAAAATTCAAAAATAATAAAAAAATTTAGATTGCATCATAATAATCCTGATGTTGCTCTCCCTACATCCCATACGTGCTTCTTTTCTTTGGAAATACCTAAGTATTCAACTATTGAAATATTAAAAGAAAAATTGAAATATGCAATTACTCATTGTCAAGCTATAGATACTGATGGAAGACCTTATGAAATATGGCAGGATGAAGATTAAATAAAACAATAACTTTGAAAAAATATAGCATATATTTAAAAAATTAAAATATTTTATTATGAATTTTAAATTGACACTATTTTAAAGTTTCAAATTGTATAATCATAATTTTAAAAGATCAATAAAAGCTTTATTCACTTATCTAATTTAAATTGAACTATAAAAAAATAGTTTAATTTTATTTCGAAAAAATTTTTTTTCGTGCTTAATTTATTATTATGTTAATTGTTTAAAATAAAGTTTTTCTTTATATATAATTTTTTATAAAAATAGTTTTTAATTAAAATAAGAAGAAGACGTTTTTGGTAAAATTATTTTATAAATTCTAGCTCAATTATGAGCAAATTTGAGATACAGTGATAAATTAATAAATCATTTTTGAATGAATTTTATTTACAGTAAAAATGAGGACTATAAATATGTTATATTAAAAAATACTATTAATTTTTCTAATTAAATTTAATAAAATTTAAATTTTAGAAAATAAAAAATGCTAAAAACTAATGAAATAACAGCAAATTTAAGAAAAAATATTGATTCAAGCAACAAAAAGCCTGTAGACAATGTAAACAAAAGATACAGAGTTCTTTCGATGAATGACAGCCTTCTGAATACCGTTGTAAATAACAGCATGGAAGAAAAAAAATATTCAAAGGAAATTAATTTGAATAATTCTAAATTAAATATCCATCAAAATTGTATAAATAATTGTATTAATTCCGACATTAAAAAAAATAAGACTTCTTCTTTACCTTCTGAAAATAAATCTCATTTTAAAAATTTAAATACTTTATCTTCTAGGAATTCAGCTGGAAAAAAGTATAATTTTACTCAAACTCATAACGATATTCCTATACCAAAAAACAAAAACCAAAGTAAATTCAACTTTATTAGCAAAAATTATAATAATCCTAATAAAGAAATATCATATTTATTGAAGCCTAATAAGGTAAATTCAAGCATATTATTTAATGTGAATGATAATAAAGTTAAAGAAAATTTAAATTCTACAAACAATTCAAACAACTCCAACAATTCAAATTTATCCGACAAGGAAAAAACACAAGAAAATAATAATCACACAAATAGCTCGAATAATAGCAATCACAATTCTAATAATTATAAAAATAAAACTAAATTTAATTCATATAGGCTTATAAATAGTAATAAAAGCTGCAGTAAAGAGAGAATAAATAAAGATAATAATAAAACAAAAATTATAAATCATAATATATTAGAAAATAACAGAACAATAAATCTTTCTCATAACAATATTCCGAATAACTCATTCAATAGCCAATATTTAAAAAGAAACAGCACTGAAAATCTTCATAATTCAACTAATAATAACTATTATAACAACAATTCTCCAAGAGATAAAAATCAAAAGATTTACAACTTAAATAATTCCTCATCATCCTATAGTATTAATATGGCAAATTTAAAAGAAATTAATATGCTCAAGATAAAGAACGCAAAACTAGAAAATGAACAATTACTTTTAAATGAAAAAATGAAAAGTTTAAATCAAACACATATTTTCTATTCAAATGAAAATGATATTTTAAAAAGCAAACTCACAGATTTACAAGATGATTATAAAAAAGACTTGGAAAATATGAAAAAATATAAAAGCGAAGTTAATCAATTAAAAATTCTTAATATGAAATTTAACCAAAATATTAAATCTTCTATAAATACAATGTTGGATATTATTGAAATGTTTTTGTCTCCTCGAGGAAATAATATAAAACAATCGCTTATATATAATGATAATAATTCTTATTCTATCGATATTTATGATAGCTACAATAATGAAGAAGAAAGAAGAAACATAATTTTTGATCAAATACAAAATTTGCTTATTTCGAAATTCAATATTATGAAAAAAGTACTAAATGTTAATTTCGATTTAGAAATTGAAAAAGTGAAAAATTGGAGTAATGCGTTAAATGTTAATAAATTTAATAATAATGATATTAATGTTTCTAATATTAAATTATCTGTTAAAAACTATGAAAGCAGTTCTTACGAAAGCTCAAAAAAAAATTCTCAAGATTTTTTCGATTTATCAATTTCGAACCAATTTTATGTAAAAAACAATAGCCCTAAATTTAATAATAGTTTTGGAATAGAAAATGAAGCTACCAGTGATAAACTTATTAAAATGAATAACAGCAATAAAAATTCTAGTTCAAATATTATAGGAATTAATGCTTTTAATACTAATAATTTTCTAAGTGCCGGGAATCTGAGTTTAAATAATTTAAATAGAATACCCAGCACTAATAAAAATATTGATAATTTGAATTCTAATAGTGCTAATAAAGCTAAAGATATTATTAATGCTAGTATAAACAATGTAAATTATTTAAGCTTAAGTAATATGAATTCAAATTTGATAAATAATGCTGGAAAGGAGAATACTACAGAAGAAAAAATGATAAATCTAAATTTGAATTTTAATGAATCTTTTTTAAAAGATTTGAATAGTGGACAATGTAATTAATTATTAGTTTTATTATTAACTTTAGGAAAAAATTACTTTTATAAAGAAAGAATATCATTTTTACAATATAATTTATTATTTCCAAAAAACTAAATAATTTTAGATGATTCTTTCAATGATAATCGACCAAAATTTGAGACACAAACAAATGAGGAAATTATTAGAATTAATCAACAAGGCATAGAAGGAGATAATATCTCCAATAATGAAGATATAAATATAAACATAGAAGATTGCTCTATGATAAATATTAATGCTGAAAATAAAGACAATACCAATAACCAAAATATAAATAAAATGTTTTCCTTCGATTTGAATGATGAGCAAGCTGATTTTAATAACGATTTTAATATTGCTTTAGGTCCCAATCCTATAAATATCAAAGAAACTATTGAAAATGAAATTAATGAAAAAGAAAATAAAAATTTATCTTTTAGAGAAACAAGTTCACCAAAAGAGTTTGTGATTTTGCCTCCTACTATAATAAATACAAAATAACCATTTTAATTTATCTTTTTATTTATTATTCATAGTTTTTACTTATTTAAAAAATAAATATCTATAATAGTTTATCATTTAAAATAAATAATAATTATAAATTGTAAAAAAAAATTAAATAATAATTATTTATTAAATAAATTTCAAGAAAAAATAGAAATTTCTAAAATTAATTAAATTATAGGGG
>Ga0194116_10003416_pt1 | contig 19141 bp, 14 predicted proteins | sample TA2MahsurfametaG_4_FD_148617 | JGI IMG/M metagenome (GOLD analysis project Ga0194116, IMG submission 148617) | Freshwater microbial communities from Lake Tanganyika, Tanzania - TA2015008 Mahale S9 surface | ecosystem: Environmental > Aquatic > Freshwater > Lake | place: Tanzania: Lake...
GGGGTTTTTATGCGTAACTAGATGACATCAAAGCATCAACAATATCTTTATCATATGCAGATGCTGGTTTTCCTGATGATGCTGCTGATGCTACCGTAGTTCTTTGTGAATTGTCAACAACAACACTACCAGCACCACCTAAAGATGCTCGTTGACCTTCAGCAACGGCCATTGATGCTGCAGTAACAGCCGCTCCTTTTGAAGAAGGTGTAGCAGAAGCTAAAGTTGCTGAAGAACCACCAACTCCACCAGCACTTCCGGCACCACCACCTGCCATTTGAGTAGTATACATATTTACTTTAGCTAAATTTTGAGCATGAATTCCTCTGTCTAAATTTGCTCTTGGTCCAGCGATAGCTTGAGTTACTGCACGATTAGCTTCTTCTTGTGTTGAAAAACTATTTCGTAATTTAGCATCCTTCATATATCTTGCTGTAATTCTAGCTGCAATCACAGGATCATTTGCTAAATCAGGATTATTTACTAAATCAACTCCTAACGCTGCGCCCATTTTAGCGTAATTATCTTTACCTGTTAATTGTATAAAACCTCGGCCACGATACTTAAATCCATCTCCTGGTTGGCTATTACCCATTTTTCCACCGTATACTAATTCTGCTAAACCTTCAGGATTTTTTAAATATTGTGAAGCTTGTTCATCTGTTAAATTTTTTGTAGCTGTTGGAAAAACTGTTCTTAATCTTTCTAAAGAAGAATAATTTAAATTTTCAGATGTTGGATTAAATCCAGATTCCTTTTTAATATTTCCCATAATGGCTAATTGAGTTTTTTCATCACTAATACCTTCTTGTGCTAAAGCCATTTTGATAGCACCCTCAATTCCTGATTGAGAAACTTTTGATGGAGTTTTTGGTGAAGTTGGCGCAGCTGGTGTTGGAGCTGTTGATGGTTCTCCAGACGTTACATATCCACCAGACCCTGTCCTAATAGCTTCTCCAGATCCACTTACTACAACATTTGATGGTATTGATTCAGTTGTAGGAGTTATGGCAGGAGTTGGCGTTGTTGAAATTTCTGGTGATACAGATAGTCCTAATCTTCTTTTTTCTGCTTCACTTTCATCAGGTAAGGCTTTAACTGCATCTCTGCGATCTAGCTCAGCCGCAGCTGCTCGGATTGCGGGATCTTCTGATGATCTCATGCTTTCACGGACTTTTTTCAGTTCTTCATCTGATGCTTGTGGTGTGGTTGGTTCTGCTCGACCTCCTTGTTCAGGAGTATATCCACCACCTTTTTCCATTTTGTCTACTGTTTCAGCTTCTCCAGAATCTTTTTTTATGAGAAAATATAAAAGTCCAGCAAGACCAGCAATTCCTAAAATTGGTAATGTAGCAGATGCTAAAAAAGGCAAAGCTTTAGCCAAAGCACCAGATAATTTTCCGCCAACAGCTCCTGCTGCAGCACCACCTAAAGCACCAAGTAATGTGTCAGACAATCCTACGGTTTCTACATACAATGCAGTAGATTTTGATTGGCCATCTCTTTTTGTTCCGCCCAAAGGACCAGGCAATCCAACAGAACCAGCTTTACCTCTTAGTTTAGAAAATGCAGATTCAAATATTGATTCTCTTTCTTTTGCTCGCATAAAAAACATATCGCCTTTTGTTGCAGCAGCACCACCTTGAAGTTTTACAACCTTTGCAATATTTTGACGCATCAAATTCATATCTCTTGCCATCGCTGGAAGAACCATTGTATTTTTTGCAGTCATTTTAGTTGCAACAGCAACATCTGTTAGAGCACCAGAATCTAGTTGTGCAGTTGGTGTTATTTTAGATTTAAGTGAATCACCGCCACTTGGTTTTATTGCACTATAAGATTTAAGAGAAGGAAACATAGCAGTAATTAATCCACTTTGATCAAATATTTGTCGTGGATCAATTTTTTCTGCTAATCTTTTTCCTAAGGCAGAGCTTACTCCACCACCAGTTTTAGATTCTTGTTTGTAAATATCGGCTAAACGTGCCATTTATTTTTTTGCCCTTTGTTTCATTTTAATTTTTTCGTTTTCTTCTTCCAAGTATTTAATTAATAATGTAAGATATATTTCCCTTTCCCACGGCACCATATTTTCTAATTCAGTTAAACTATATTTGTGGTGTTGCATCATAGCAAAATTTGTTTGATAATAATTATTTAAACTATCGTGTGAAAGGGTCAGACGAAAAAATTTTGAAGACCCTCTAAAATAATATTCTCTTTGTAGCCACATTTACGGCAATTAAAACTCAAATCTTTCTTAATTTTTGGTGCCGTTTCAAAAAATTTTTGTATTTTTTCTAAATCTTTTTGTTGCAAATTATCAATAAACTCTACAATTTCTTCTTTTGAAACATCTTTTGTATAGTAAAGTTGATCACCATCAAAAACGTAATCAATACAACTTATTAAAAGTTCAATTAATATTTCTTCTTCTGTTTGGCTTTTTAAATTTGACACTATTTCAAATGTTGGATATTTCATCACTATACCTAAATTGTCCGTTAACATAATTTTTTTATTATGATTTGGATTTTTAATTGGTTCAATTTCCAACAAATTTATATCAAATTTTTCTAAAGATCCACAAGTTGTCTCTTCACCTTTTTCGTCTTTTATTTTATTATTACATTTATATTGCAGATTTACAACTTCATTTACAGATCGGGCTCTTAAATTTAAAAAAATGTACTCTAAATCAAAAACTGGTAAAGATTCAATATCAATATTGTCAATTATACAATTTTTAGATATTTGTCTTACCACATTTAAAGAATCTTTTGGATCTTCTGATTGCGAAGCCATTAATAAAAGTTTTTGTTCTTTTACAAGAAACGGTCTAAAACGAACTTTTTTTCCAGAAGATAAAAGCTCAAGTTCATAAACTGGTACATCTATTTTCGGTAAAGCCATGATAACCTCGCTAAGTTAATTTTAAAAAGCACGACCAAGAGGCAGTGTTCTTGCAGCCACACTTCCAAATAGTGAAGTGACCGCAGCAGCAAGATCATAATTGCCATTATAAATCGTTTTATATCTTTGATAAGCAAATTGAATTGTTAATCTGTGAAAACCGTCCTCTGACCAGCTCAAAGATTGAGGCGCAATTCCTATTGGAAATGCGTCAATTAATTCTACTGCATAAATTTGTTTAATAAATTCATCATATTGAATTATTTTAATATTACACAAATATCTTGTAGTATTTCCTTTTGAAAATCGTAAATTATTTGTATCTGATGGGTGAATGGATTCAATCCATCGATCAAAAAGTTTTCTTTCAAAAAAATCATTTGTGCAAAGAAATGTAAAGCTTGTATCATTATATTGTGTTTGATATGGTACTTTAAATGTAGGGCCATAAATTTTTACATCAGCTGTTTGAAGTGTTTTGCCTGGTAATTCTGCTGCCTCACATTGTAGTGCTAAATATCTAGATAAAGAAGCATTAGAAGTTCTTGATTGATCATCTTCTTGGCCTTTTCGACCAAAAGCTGTGCTAATTGCACTTGTAACATCAGTAAAAATTGAATTTGGAAAGTTTAATATTTTTTCAATAACTGAATTACCAACAAATTCATTAACATAAGTTGGAATAGGAAGTATAACTTCAAATCGTGATGGTTTTGCAAGACCATCTTTACCACGGATATTTGATAGAAAAAGATTTGGTGAAAATGACATTTAAAATTTCTTTCGTGATTCGGCGTAAACTTTACTTTCAGAAGCATTTACAAAAGTTTCCATTGGCAATAGTGCAGCAATATCCCACTCATCAGCAGATATCTCTAAAAATCGTGAAGTAACATGGTTGTAAAGATATCTTTTGATGCATGGCATAGCTTCAAAAGCAGATGATGCTCGTTTAAGATAATCATAATTTAATTTCAATTTTGTTTTTTCATCAAACTTTTTATTAGATGCTGTATCACTTAATTTGTCCAATAATGTGATTCGTTGCCTTGGGTGAATGTAATGTAAGTTCAACCCTAAGAAACCGTCTGAGTATTGTTCTATTGGTATTACCAATGGAAACCTGTCGTAATATGGCATTGAATCTTTGCTTTTTGGATCATAATAGTAAAAATACATTTTTCCAATAAATGACTTATTTTTTAATCTTTGCCTATCACGAATCAGAGATGAAGGAGATGGTTTTAAATCTTTTACTTTTTGTTGCAACCATGCTCTCGCTAAGCGAGTTCTTGGATTTAAACCCTCTTTAGCAAGTGATTCTTTGATACGGTTGATAAGATAAGCCATTACGCTATTTATCTCAAAGTTCAAGCCCTAGTTCTTTTTCAGTGATTAGCATAAACCTCCAACCATGTTCTTTACAAAATAAATCAGCAGCTCGCCATTTTTCTTGATTTATTGCATATGTGGCAACTTCTTGTAAAAACTTTTGTGTTTTACGCTTCTGCTTTGGAAGTTGTGTTTGATGAAATGGCTTGATTTCCATAACCACAGTTATTTCTTTATCAACCTGACGAATTCTTGCAATAAAATCAGGAAAATAACGATGAATTTTTTGATCCACAGGAGACTTATAAGGTATTGGCAACTCTTCACTTGCCCACCAGATAACATTGGGTTGTTCATCTAGATACTTCATTACACGAAGTTCCCATGATGACCGATAAACAATGTTTTTGGCATCGCCTTTGTATTTGTTTTGGTTGCGTGGACTAAACCATCCTTTATATGACATAAATACTATCTATCTCTTTTTAGGACTTCCATATGCCATTATTCGGCTTCGGCGACATTAAATTTAATAAAGATCTTTCCTCTACTAAAGGACCTTTAAAATCTCTTGTAGGAAGCAAATACGCCACCACAACACTACGATACCCTTTGGATATTGGTAATACTGACAAAGGCCATTATATGGTCTTATACATTAAAAAACAACAAGGTTCACAATCAGATGAAAATTTAACTCAAACTAATTTTGTTGAAGCTACAAATTCAGCCTTAAAAGGTTCTGTAAATGATATAATAAATTCAGCTTCACAAGCAATAAAAAGTAATTTTGGTGGTGAGTTAGCATCTGGTGTTCAAAATGCTTTTAATCAAGTAAACAATATAACTGGCGGTGCTATTGGCAATTTAGCAAGTTCTGTTAGAGGAACTTTTAAATCTATCACAGGTGTAGCATCAAATTTAAATAATCCTTTTGGACAAGCAAATATATTTAATGCAAATGGTGCAGCTTCTCAAGAGATTAATAGAAATAACATTAAATCTCTTGTATCAAGTGGAGATATTATTCGTAACATTAAAAAAACAACAAGAACTGGCCAAGTAATTACTTTGTACATGCCAGATACATTACAATTTGAATATAAACAAAATTATGAACAATTAAGTTTAGCACAAACGGCGGCTGGACTTGTTGGAGGCTCAGTTGTTACAAACATAGTAGAAGGTCAATATGTTCAAGCTTTTGAAAATGCAATAAGAAGCACTCCTGCTCTTGCTCAGCAACAAGCAAATAGGCGATTAGGTGCGGTTGGTGCAGTTGGTGGTTTTTTGGCAACTGGCGCAGTGGTAAATCCATTGTTAGAAGTTTTATACACCTCTCCACAATTTCGAAGCTTCCAATATGATTTTATTTTTTATCCAAGAGATGAAAGAGAAGCTGTTGAAGTTCAAAAAATTATCAACACATTACAATTTCATCAGGCACCAGAATTTAAAAGAGGAACAGCCGGTAGTTTACTTTTACCTCCGTCTGAATTTGATATAGAATTTTATTATCTTGGAAAAGTAAACGATAATTTACCAAAAATTGGCAATTGTGTTTTATCCTCAATACAAGTGAATTATGCACCAAATGGTTTTTACACTTATGAAGTTCCAGGTCAAAATGCTACTATTGGTGGAACCGGTATGCCAGTTGCAATTCAAGTAACTTTACAATTCCAAGAAACAACTTATCTTACAAAAAATAAACCAACTACTCAACTTGGAATAGTAAAAGATATTTTTGATCCATCTAATGCTGAGAGAGATCGGTGATGGCTAAACTTTTCAGATATTATCCAAAAACATTTTATACAAGTAACAATTCTGTCACTGGTGTAGATGCAGTTACAAACATCATTACTAGATTTAGTTTTGAAAATTCTCTTAAACAAAATGCAAATGCATTTTACAAATATCAAATACAAGATGGTGATACTCCAGAAATTATTGCTGATAAATTTTATGGCAATGTAGAATATCATTGGGTGGTTTTATTATTTAATGATATCATTGATCCGCAGTTTGATTGGCCTTATGATCAAAACACGATTATAAAATACATTGATCAAAAATATACTGCGAATGGTGCAGCTAATACAACTGTTCAAAGTGGTATTATTTGGGCCCTAAGCGAAAATAATGTTCAAGCATATTTTAAAATAATTACAACAACTGGAAATGATGGTGTTGCTACAATTGAAAAATTTCAAATAAATGGTAATACCTATGCAAATTTAGCATCAAGCACCACAAATTATACAACTCAAGCAAATGAAACAGTTACTATTGCTATTTCAAAAGAAAAACGCTCTTATTATACCTATGAAATTGAAGAAAATGAAAATAAAAGAGAAATTAATCTTTTGAAATCTGAGTTTATACCTGAAATAGAAAAAGAATTTAAAAGAGTAATTAGTTTATGAGTTTAAAAATGTTAAAATCAACTCAATTTGAAATAATTGAGTTGGTTCTTGTCACTAAAGGTGGTAAAATTGACATAGCAAATATTTGTGAAGAAATAAACATTTATGATACTGTGTTTTTATCAGTGATGAGTGGCAATTTAGTAATTGGAGATTCAATTGGTTTATCAAGTAAACTTCTTTTTGATGGTTCTGAAGCTATTTTAATCAATATTAAAAAAGATAAAAACTCTGAAATATTAGATTTTAAAAGAGCCTTTCGTATTTACAAACAAACTAATAGATCAATTATTAAACCAGGTTTTGAAAAATATATTCTTCATTTTGCTTCGGACGAATTAATTTACTCTGACCAACAAAGAATAAACCAATCTTATGAAACTAATTATTCAAAAATAGTAGAGAGAATTTTAGCAGATTATTTAAAAATACCTCAAAATACTTTAGGTGGCATTTATGAATTTTCTTCTGGTATTCAAAAAATTGTTATACCTAATTTAAGACCCTTGGAAGCCATTGAATGGTGTGCAAAGAGAGCCTTAGATGAAAATCAATCTCCAAATTTTATGTTCTTTCAAAATATTTCAGGCTTTAATTTTGCAACACTTTCTACATTATTAACTCAACCTCCCATACTTGATGTATTATATAAAACAAAAAATATTGGAGGTGAAAATGCATTTGATGAAATTGGTGGTGCTAGATATCTAGAAGTTGTTTCTTTAAATGATACCATTGAAAGAACTCGATCAGGTGTTAATGCAGGTAAATTTATTGGGTTTGATCCAATTACACGAACAATTAGCACAAAAAATATTTCATATGGTGATCATTACGCAAATATGAAACATGGCAATAAAACGCCAAATTTTACTCAAATTCAAAGCCGAGATGGTATGCTTAATTCTGAATCCTTTAATTCTCGAAAAGTAGTAAGTATTTTTAACTACAATAGACAATTTAGCGAATACATTAAGAAAAAAGAACCATTTTCTTTGTCACAAAGAGATGGAATTGAAAGTTGGTTTTTCCAAAGAAAAGCAATAATTAAAAATCTAATGTCTAAAAGATTAAAACTTGTAATGCCTGGTAATTTTCAATTATCATCGGGCTTTAACGTAAATGTAAATGCACCAATTATTGGTTCACAATCTGGTGAAGATAAAAGTATAAATGGTAAATATTTGATTGTGGCTTCTCATCAAATAATTGGATATGAAAAACACGAAACAATTATTGAAGTGGCTTCTAGTTCATCAGATGTAGATTTTATTTCTTCTAGTGATGCTGAACAACAAAGAGAAATTTTAACATATTAACATGATTAAAAACGAAGAAAATAAAGATTTTGCTGGTAAAGCAGGTTTTATTTGGTGGATTGGCATTGTTGAAGATAGGCAAGACCCATTAAAACTTGGTCGTTGCCGTGTTCGTTGTGTTGGTTGGCATTCAGAAAATAAAATGTATCTGCCAACTGAAATGTTATCTTGGGCTACTCCAACATTTCCAACAAATAATCCTTCAACTTATGCTCCAAAAGAAGGAGATATGGTATTTGGATTTTTTGCTGATGGAGAAAGTGCTCAATCTCCAATTATGGTTGGAGTTTTTCCAAGCATACCACTTAAAGAAGGAAATGCACAAGAAGCATTTAATGATAGCCGAGATGCAGGTCAATTGGCTATAGCCCCGGTTAAACCTTCCGAATCTGCTACTCTTTATCCTCGCCGTTTAGACGAGCCATCAACTTCTCGTTTAGCAAGAAATGACTCTGATTATCCATCACCAATTAATCAAAGTAAAGCCGCAAATAAATTATCAAAAGTAGAACCAAACTCTTATTACAATGCAGTTTATCCCTACAATAATGTGTATGAATCTGAATCTGGCCATGCATTAGAGTTTGATGATACAAAAGATGCTGAAAGAATTCATTTATATCATAGATCGGGTTCATATGTTGAATGGGGACCAAATGGCGATAGAGCTGAGAGAATACAGAAAGATAAGTTTACAGTAGTTGTTGGAAATGATTCCGTTTATGTAAAAGGAGATGTAACTGTTTTTGTAGATGGTTCAGCAAATATAACGGTAGGTGGAGATGTAACTGGTGTTGTAGATGGTTCAGTAAATATGACGGTAGGTGGAACGGTTACAGCGTCAGCTCAATCTTTTAATTTAACCGGTGATTTAAATGTGACCGGAGATATTACTGCGTCTGGAGTTGTAACGGATAGTGGTGCAACTCTTGCTACACATACACATCCTGATCCACAAGGTGGTAATACTGGCCCTCCAAATTAGAATAAATAAACAATGGCAATAGTAAACATAGAAACTTCACGAACTTTTAGAGATTTGGATTTGAATTTTACAATTCATCCAGTTAAAAAAGATGTCAATACTCACAAAAATGAGTATGCTGTAATTAATTCAATTAAAAATTTGGTACTAACAAATCATTATGAGCGGCCTTTTCAACCAGACCTTGGTAGTAATATTCGGCGACTTCTTTTTGAACAAGTTGACTCTATAACAGCAGCACAAATCGAAAGAGAAATTACAGAAGTAATTCAAAATTTTGAACCTAGAGCAGAAGTATCAAAGGTAGAAGCTGTGCCAACACCAGATGAAAATAGATATAAAATTTACTTAGAATTTTTTATTATTAATAATCCTGCACCAATTACAATTAATTTTTTCCTAGAACGGATTAGATAAAATGGTAGACCGTTTAAGAGTAACTGAGTTAGATTTTGACACCATCAAAACTAACCTTAAAGCATTTTTAAAACAACAATCAGAGTTTACAGACTATGATTTTGATGGTGCTGGCCTGTCGATTTTATTAGACATTCTTGCTTATAATACTCATTATAATGCTTATTATCTAAACATGGTTGCCAACGAGGCATTTCTCGATACCGCTATTCTCCGTGATTCTGCTGTTTCTCATGCTAAAACTCTTGGTTATACACCATATTCTACACGAACACCAGTTGCAACTATTGATTTTACAGTAGAGTCTAATTCTTCAACTTCTGGTACTTGCACTTTGCCTCAAGGTTTTTCATTTCTTTCAAATCAAATTGATAGTAAAGCCTATAATTTTGTGGTATTAAATGATACAACAGTAACAAAATCAAACACAAAATATATTTTTGAAAATTTAAATTTAAATGAAGGACAATTAATTACTTACTCTTTTAATTATGATCAAGGATCAAATCCAAAATCTGTTTTTGAATTGCCTGATATTGGCATTGATACGACAACAATTCAAGTTACAGTAACACCAAACGCAGCAAATAGTGCGTCATCAGTTTATAACAAAGTTACTGATGTATTGGATATTACTTCGGCATCTGAAGTTTTCTTTTTACAAGAGAGTCGCGGAGGATTATTTGAAATATATTTTGGAAATGATGTTGTTGGTAAAGCTTTACCTGATGGTGCTATTGTTTCTGTTACCTATCTTGTAACAAATGGAGTTCTTGCTAATAAAGCAAATAATTTTGTTGCTACAGCTTCAGTTACAGATTCTTTAGGTAATTCTCTTTCAAACTTTACTATAACTCCAAAAAGTGGCGCCTCTGGTGGTGCAGATCGTGAGTCTGTAGATAACATTAAATTTTCAGCAGCTGCTAGATTTTCATCTCAAAATCGTTTAGTAACTTTTAAAGATTATGAAACATATATTTTAAATAATTATCCAAACATCAATTCAATTTCAGTTTGGGGTGGTGAAGATAATGATCCGCCAGTTTATGGTAAAGTTTTTATTTCAATGAATCCAAGAGATAATTATTACATTTCTGAAACAGAAAAACGAAGAATTATTGAAGAAATTATTTCACCTAAATCAATTATTGCTGTTACTAACGAAATTATTGATCCAGAATATTTGTTTCTTATTATAGAATCACAAGTACAATATGATTCAAGAAAAACTACACAAACACAAGATACAATTAGACAAAATATTAGAAATGCAATTTTTAATTACAATACTACTTTTTTAAATAAATTTAATGCAAAATTTGTAAACTCTAAATTAGAGGCTGCAATTGATAATGTTGATTTAAATTCTATTATTGGTAATAGAGTGATCACAAAAGTTCAAAAAAGATTTACACCAGTTTTAAATCAAAATAGTTCTTATGAACTTAAATATAATGTTCCTTTACTTAAAGGAACAGGAGCAAATAAACTTGCCTCAACTGAATTTCAAGTAAAAGATGATTTAAATGTAACAAGGACAGTAACAATAGAAGAAGTTCCTCTTTCATTTACTGGTATTTCATCAATATTAGTTACTAATCCAGGTTTAAATTATAATTCAGCTCCAACAATTACAATTACTGGTGATGGTGTTGGAGCAACAGCCAACGCCTCTATTGTAAATGGTCAAGTACGATCAATTAATATTATTAATCGAGGTATTAATTATACCAGAGCTATTGTCACAATTAGTGGCGGCGGTGGTGGTGTTGGTGCAGAAGCTTCGGCGGTGATAGATGCTAAAATAGGAACTTTAAGAACAGTTTTTTTCGATTCAAATGCTCAAAGACAAATTGTTGATAGCAATGTTGGAGATATAAACTATGCAACCGGAAAAATTTCATTGACGGATATCAAAATTATAAGTGTATCTTCTCCTGATGGTTTAATTCGAGTGTCAATAGAAGCAGAAGAAGGAATAATTGAATCTGTTCGAAATACTATTGTTCGAATAGATGAAGAAGATCCGGTGTCTGTTGTGTTGTCTTTAACTAATGTCTCATAATGTCTTTTGCAAATACCTCACTACTGATTAATCGTCAGGTACCTGAATTTGTTCGGGAAGAATATCCTCTTTTTATTACTTTTTTAGAGGCATATTATGAATTTTTAGAACAAAAACAATCAAATGAATTAAATGATTTAACTCAGCAAGCTAAAAATTTAAGAAACATATCAGATGTTGATGTTTCAATAGACCAATTTGAAACAAGTTTTTTTAATACTTTTGCTTCATTAATTCCTAAAGAATCTTTTGTTAGTAAAAATTTTCTTATTAAAAATGTACTACCCATTTATCTTTCAAAAGGTAATGAAGCATCTTTTAAATTATTATTTAGAATGTTGTTCAATGATGAATTAACTTTTTCTTTTCCTAAAAATAATGTTCTCAGAATCTCTGATGGTAAGTGGGAAGTTGATAATATTTTAAAAATTGAAACAAATGTTCGGAGTGTTCACACAGGCGATGGTTCTAAAACAATTTTTCAAATAGCACAATCAGTTGATGCAAATGAAATTGATGTTTTTATTGATTCTGTTTTAAAGACACACGGAACAGATTATTTCATTCGTAAAGAAACACAAAAAATAGTTTTTACAACTGCGCCAACTTCCAATTCAACAATAGAAGTTTTTTACAATGATTTTAATATTGATTTGTTTAATAATCGAGAGGTAACTGGACGTACATCTGGAGCAACTGCTATTGTTGAAAAAGCTGTTCCTAAAATTATTACTGATCGATTAAATTTTGGTTTGCCTTTTGAAATTTTTATTAGTCCAAAAACACTTCTTGGTTCTTTTGAAAATGGAGAAGAAATTGAATGTGATATCATAGGATTAAGTGACACTCTAATTACAATTGTTGCTGATACTTTTTCAGTTTTATCAAGAATAAATGTAACTGATGGAGGTTCTAGTTATAATATTGGAGATATTGCTCTTATTTTAGGTGGTGGTGCAACAGATATAGCTACAGCTGAAGTAGAAAATATTACTGATGGTTTTACAACTCGTATTATTGTTGATTATGGCGGTGCAGGATTTAAAACAGCTTCTCTCATTACGAGCTCAAATACACCAGGTTCTACAATTATCACTGGTGCTGTTGATGGTGTTAATACTTCACATACAACTGCAAATAGTTACATTGTGCTTAGCACAAACATTATACAAAGCTTCAATGGCAGCGCAAATGCAGCTGATACTCTCATAAGTGCTGCTGATTATGGATTTCCTGGAGCTTATACAGAAAATGCTAACACAAGAATTATAGATGCGTTAACACAATTAGAGGTAACTAGCCTTGGTCCAATTACCAATGCAGTTATATTATTTTCAAACGTATCGGTAAATACAGCAACACTTGATTCTCAAGGTGCTTTGTATGCGGCAGGAAATACATTTTTTGATATTAAAGATTTTGGTTCAATTGGAAGAATAGACATTAATTCTGGCGGAGCTGGTTCAGGTTACAAAATTGGTGATGAAATTAATTTTGGAGCAAGTATTTCTGGCTCTGATGCCGCAGCTGCTGTGAGAACAGTAAATGCCACTGGTGCAATTGTTACAACTCAAATACAACCTCCAAGAATAACTGGCACTGCAAATATATCAAACGGTAATGTTGTAATTGTTGGTACAGGCACAATTTTTACAAGTGATTTACAAATTGGTGATAAAATTGTCATTCGTAGCCAAGAGCGATTTATAAATGCTATTTCTTCAAATACATCTGCAAATGTTAATGTAGCATTTTCTTTTACAGATGGCACAATACATGCAAACAATTATAAAATTGGTTCTTTTACAAAAGGTTTAGTTGGAGGAACAAATTATATTCAAAATAGTTTTCCAACCATAACAGTGTCTACAGCATCTGGTGGTTCTGGTGCCAATCTTTCAATTACTTCATTAATGGGAAATGGTGAAAGGCTAAGAGCTTTAACTGACACAATTGCTGGTCAAATTGTTTCAATTAAACTTACTTCGTCTGGTTCTGGTTATCAATATATTCCACAAGTTGATTTGACGAATAGTGGTGATGGCTCTGCTACGGCTGAAGCTATTTTAGGAGCTTCTTATTCTGCTTTACCTGGAAGATGGACATCAACAGATTCAATTATTTCAAGTTCAGAAAGACGCATACAAGGAAATGATTATTATATAGATTTTTCTTATGTAACTTCTTCGCTTACTTCATTTATCAAATATAAAGAAATACTTAAACAATTGCTTCATCCGGCCGGATTTGTAAATTATGCTAATTTAGAAAAATCTAAAGATGTAAATTCAAATAATCTAGTTTTAAATATTCAAACTAGCAATACAATTTCAGGTCTTGTCAGCACAACAAATGCTTCAATACATGTTGTAGGCACTGGCACAAGGTTTAATATAGCAAATACAAGAGGCATTATTTCCATAGGCTCTAATGTAGCGGTCAATGGGCAAATTAGAACAATTAGCAGCATTATTAGTAATACAAATCTGGCTGTAAGTTCTGCCTTTACAATGAATTCAAACAGTCAAACCCTCATTATATTGTCATAAATAGTTCTATGTCTTCAGTCATATTTAAAAAATTACCCTTTAATAACGCAGAGCAATTTAAAGAGTCTTTCTCAGAGGCAAATACTCCAACAATTGCTTATGTTTTTATTGGAAATCATATTGCTTATGCAAATGAATCATCTCCAGATTCAATTGTAGATACAATTGCAAGTGAAAAATCAATTTGGGATAATATGTTTGCTGCTAAAAGGGTCACTGGAAATGATGCCCAGCTGGTAATTCCTCGGGTAAATTGGACCGCCAATACAAAATACAGAGCATATGATGATACAATAGAGGTTCAACAGCTTTTTACTACAAATACCTCTCAAAATTTAAAGCCAATGTATGTATTTACAACGGCTCGCAATGTTTATAAGTGTCTTTCAAATAATGCATCAGCCAATTCAACAGTTGAACCAACTGGTGATTATGCAACTTCAAATGGTAATATTGCAACTGCTGATGGTTATATTTGGAAATATATGTTTAATGTAACTCCATCAAATAAATTTTTAACAAATGAATATGTACCAGCACCTACAAGTGTTGAAGCCTTGGATTTTAATTTAAATTCAAGTGGTGTTGTGGATGGTGAGTTAACAAGCATCATTGTTACAAGTTCTGGTCAAAATTATCGGCAAGCATCGAACATACGGCTCAATGGATTTACCTCTGGTCAAACAGTTCTTAAAGTAACAAATACTGCACTTACTTTAGAGATATTTAGCATACCATCGTTAGCTAATTTATCAAATATGTCAATTTCTGGAACAGGATTTCAAACAGGAACACATATTTCTGAAATTGACAATGTGACAGGTAATATTACTTTATCTGTGGCCACATCAGCTGTTGGTGGAAATGCAAATAATGTAACAATTGCAACCAGAGTTTTTATCGATGGAGATGGTGTTGGTGCTATAGCAAATGCAGTTTTATCAAATACCTCAATCACCGTTTCTGCTGCTGATGCAAATATATCTAAAGTAACTGTAACCACAATTGGAACACAATACTCTTTTGCCAATGCTTTTATATATGGATCAGGAACTGGTGCAAATTGTCGAGTTATTTTGCCTCCAAAATTTGGCCATGCGTTTAATTCTGCAAAAGAACTTAATGCAAATAATGTAATGGTAGCGGTTCGTATAGGAGAGGTTGATTCTACAGAAAATAGTCTTATTTCAGTCGATACCTCTTTTAGACAATTTGGTTTACTCCGAGACCCATATAAATACGGTTCAACGGTTGTGGCAAACACTTCGACAGCAAATTCTGTGATTTCACAAACAACAGATTTAAATGTTATTGCTGGAACCTCATTTGCCTTAAATGAATATGTTTATCAAGGCTCACTAAGTAATCCAACAGCATATGGTTTTGTGAACGCTCAAGAAAGTAATGAAGTACGATTGACAAAAGTAAAAGGAGAATTTTTAGCTGGTTTAGCTTTAAATGGACTAACTTCAGGTTCTTCAAGAACGGTTTCAGCGGTTAGTAATCCAGAATTTGAACCTTATACCGGTGACATTTTATACGCAGATAATGAAATAAAAACAGATCGAGCAGATGGTCAAGCAGAAAATATTAAAATTATAATTGGTTTTTAAAGGTTAAAAATGGCATTATCTCAAAACTTTAATGTAAGCCCTTACTATGATGATTACGATGAGGACAAAAAGTTCCTTCGTGCTCTCTTCAAACCTGGCTACGCTGTTCAGGCTCGTGAATTAACGCAACTTCAAACAATTTTACAAAAACAAGTACAGCGTTTTGGTGATCACATTTTTAAAAATGGTTCTGTTGTAAGTGGTGGTCAATTAGTTTTTCAAAATACTTCTTTTGTTAATGTGTCAACACAATATGCTGGTACAGATGTAAATTATGAAGATTTTATTGGTAAAAATATTGTAGATAATATTCAAAATCCAACTAAGCGGGCTACAGTAATTAAAGCAATTGATGCTGATTCTGTTACTGGTGATCCAATTACCTTAATGATAACGCCATTATTTGGTACTTTTAATTCGTCTGAAACAATTCTTACTTACGAAACAAATCCAACATACGCAAACATAGCTTCTTCTGGTACCGGAACAGGTCAAACTTTCTCTGTTGACCAAGGCGTTTATTTTTATGATGGTTTCTTTATACAAAATGATGCACAAACTGTTGCTGTTTCAAAATACACTAAATTTTCAAATGCTCGTATTGGATTTGAAATTACAGAATCAATTGTTGAATCAACTGGAGATACATCATTACTTGATCCAGCGTTAGATTCATCCAATTACCAAGCACCGGGTGCTGATAGATTTAAAATTGTACTTACTCTATCTACACGCTCACTTGCTTCAACCGATGATACAGAGTTTATTGAGCTTGCTAGAACGGAAAATGGTTACCTTACAAAATTTTATAAATACCCAATTTATTCGGTATTGGAAGACCAACTAGCTCGTAGAACATTTGACGAATCAGGTAATTATACAGTAAAACCTTTTAAATTAGCTCTTGAAACATCTTCTGAAAATACAGCAAATTTAGCTGCAATACTTTCTCCAGGTAAAGCTTATGTGTATGGTTATGAATTTGAAACCATATCACCAACAACAATTACTTTTAGTAAACCCAGAGATACTGATAATATAGCAAATAAAAGAATCTCTGCTGATTATGGTTATTTTGTATATGCAAACAGTGTGTATGGTTCTTTTCCAATTAATAGCCTACAAACAGTTGATTTGCATTGTGTAGCAAATTCCTCTATCAATGCTTCTCCAACAACCGGTGCAAGTGCAGGGACAATTGCAAATACAAAAATTGGTACAGCAAGAATTAAATCTATTGCATTTGATTCTTCTGCAAATACGCAAAATACTTCAACATATGAATATAAACTTTTTCTATTTGATGTAAATGTTGGTTCAATTGCTGGTGGCAATTGTAACACAGGCATTGCAGCGGGTAACACTTCTTTTATTCAAATAGCAAATACTGTTACTGGCAATCTATTCTATTCTACTGTTGATAATGCCTACCAAGGAGCTAAAATACGAATTGTTGCTGGGCCAGGTGTTGGTGAAGAACCACGAACAATTGTAAATTATAAAGGATCTACGCAAACAATTCAGCTTGATACTCCATTTACTGCAAATATTAATACACAATCACAGTTTTCAATTGATTTTGAATTTAATGATACTAAATCAATTGTTATAACAAATTCTACATCCATTGTTTCTGCAGCAAATATTGATGACCGTTCAAAAGATTATGCTTCAACTTTTGACGATACTTTTATTTCAGATACAAGTTTTGAACAGCTTATTTTTAGCTTAGGCGATGCTTTTGTAGAAGAAAATTCTATTGCTGATTTATCCTTATCATATCGCCGATTATATGAAAGCCAAACTTTTGCAGCTGGATTATCACCTGCTCTTACCGTTGGTGCTGGCGAATCTATTGCTTCAGCTAGTTCAACTTCTGCACGAGCACAAAATTATCAAATTGTTGTAACAAATCAAGGCACTGGTGTTTTTGGTGTAGGTCAAACTGTTCCTGCAACCGCTGTCACAAGTGTTGATACAGGTACGCGGCGTATTACTGTAAATGGTGGTGGCAATATGACCGCTAATATTATTGCTACAATTGATGTAAGTAATCCAACACAAAAGAACAAAACATTTGTATTAGGTAGTTCTTCTATTCAAACTTCTGGTGGTGTTGATTTATTTGGTAATGGCGCTGTTACATTGTATGGTTCACAAGGCCAAATTCAAATTGCTGCAAATACAATCATTAAAACACCAGATACAAATCAATCATTATTTACTTCTGATGTTACAGGATTAACATCAATTTTAGATTTTAATGGTTTAGCAATTAGCCCAGCAAATGAGGGAAGTGCTATCAATGTAACTTCTCGGTATGTTCTTGTAAATGGTCAAAAGGATTCTTATTACGATCATGCTTCGATTAAACTACGGTCAGGTGTAACTCCACCAAATGGTCCTTTAGTTGTTAAATTCAATCAATTTGTATCTTCAGGTGCAGGTTTCTTTACCGTAGATTCGTATACAAACGGTGGTTTTGCTTATGAAAATATACCTTCATATTCTGCAACAAATGGCACGGTGTATGAATTAAGAGACTCTTTAGATTTTAGACCTGTTCGTGCCAATGCAACAACAATTAATGCCAATACTGTAACATTTGATGTTGATTCAACCACAACTGGACCAAAAATACCAGAAAATGGTTCTGATATCATTTTAGATTATAATTATTATCTTGCTCGTAATGATAAAGTTATTTTAAATAAAAATAGAACATTTGACGTTATAAAAGGTGTTTCTTCATTAAATCCAGTAGATCCACCAGATAAAGATAATTCAATGACGCTTTATGTTTTGCGTCATCCGCCTTATGTTCTTAATTCTGCCAACACACAAGTTCAATATATCAATAATAAACGATATACAATGCGTGATATTGGTACAATTGAAAAACGTGTTGAAAATCTTGAATATTACACTTCTCTTTCATTGTTAGAACAAGAAACACTTAGCAAACAAGATTTAACAATTCTTGATACTTCTAATTTAGCAAGATTTAAAAATGGAATTGTTGTAGATTCATTTAAAGGTCATGCAATTGCTGATGTTTCAAAAAATGATTATAAAGCAGCTATTGATCCTAATAATAAAGAGATGAGACCCACATTTAATATTTCATCTTATGCTTTAAATTTTGATTCTGCAAACTCTTCAGGTTATACACAAAACGGTGTATTTGTAACCGTTTCTTCTTCTGTTACAGAATTTATTGACCAACCAAGAGCCTCAAAATCTATAAATGTAAACCCATTTAATGTGGTTAACTATCTTGGTAAAATTGAATTAAATCCAAAATCTGATATTTGGATTGACACAACTCGGAATCCTGATGTTCTCGTCAATTTAGAAGGTGACAAAGATGCTTGGGCTTTAATTACAGATAGGTCTCCCGCAAGTTTTGAGTGGAGTAATTGGCAAACTTATCAAGTTGGTCAATCCGTAAATACTCAAACTTGGGATTCTGGCAGCGGCGGCCGCCGACCAATTTTATCAGCTGATATAGTTACAACA